>Ga0137403_10007071_pt1 | contig 12725 bp, 11 predicted proteins | sample CZOMad2_1_16fung_FD_122057 | JGI IMG/M metagenome (GOLD analysis project Ga0137403, IMG submission 122057) | Vadose zone soil fungal communities from Angelo Coast Range Reserve, California, USA - CZOMad2_1_16fungal (Hybrid Assembly) | ecosystem: Environmental > Terrestrial > Soil > Vadose zone... | reverse complement strand
CCGGAGGAATGGAAAATCGGTTCGCCTGCGAGTTACGGATGCATCCGGATGCGCTCTAGCGATATCATACAATTGTACGACATCGTGGGAATCGGCGCCGCAGTAACGATCGTAAACGTGCCGCTCGCCACTGCTGTTCCCGGCCTCGTCACGGCCCATTCAATGTCCGCCGCAAACCCGGCGCCATTTGTGATGCGATAGGATCGTGATGCAGACAATCCTGTCTGCACCTACTCGCACGCTTGCCGCAGCCCCGAAAGCTTTCCGGGTTGGCTGACAGGATTGCCTGCGTCACTCACGGCAGTTTGCCGAGATGTTCTCTGGGCGTGTTGCGCGAGAGCAAATCCATGTCCGCATCCACGATAATTCGCACCAGTTCGTGAAATCGGACTTTGGGTTCCCAACTGAGAATTTTCTTCGCCTTCGAAGCGTCACCAAGTAGAATGTCCACCTCGGCTGGCCGCTCATACCGCGGGTCGTGCTTTACGTATTGCTTCCAATCAAGATCCGCGTGAGCGAAGGCGGCTTCGACAAACTCCCGTACCGTATGGCTTTCGCCGGTAGCCAGGACGAAGTCATCTCCTTCTCCAAGCTGCAAAATTCGCCACATGCCTTCGACATACTCAGGCGCGTAGCCCCAGTCACGTTTTGCGTCCAAGTTGCCGAGGAACAACTCCTTTTGCAGACCATGCTTGATCGCAGCAACCGCACGCGAGATTTTGCGAGTGACAAAAGTTTCCCCGCGGCGCGGGCTTTCGTGATTGAACAAAATGCCATTGCTGGCGCAAAGGCCGTAGCTCTCCCGATAGTTAACGGTCGCCCAATATGAAAAAACCTTTGCCACGCCGTAAGGACTCCGCGGCCAGAATGGCGTCTTCTCAGTCTGCGGCGTTTGTTGGGCCCTGCCGAACATTTCGCTGCTCGACGCCTGATAAAAGCGCGAACGCAATCCGGCTTCGCGGATTGCTTCCAGAATGCGAATCGTGCCGACGCCAGTGACATCGGAAGTGTACTCAGGAATATCGAAGCTCACGCGCACGTGGCTCTGCGCGCCCAGATGATAGATCTCGTCCGGCTTCAATTCGTAAAGAAGCTTCACAAGATTCACCGAGTCGCTGAGGTCCCCGTAATGCAGAAACATTCGCACACCGTTTACGTGTGGATCAGCGTAAAGATGATCAATTCGCGAGGTGTTAAACGTGCTGGCGCGGCGAATAATCCCGTGGACTTCGTAGCCTTTCTCAAGCAGCAGATCAGCCAGATAACTTCCGTCCTGGCCGGTGATGCCGGTGACGAGCGCCGTTTTCATTTGGGCAATAATTGTAGAGCGTTTCTGTGAAACGCCACCGAAATAATCACGTCGTTCTTGGAGTGCACCGACATGTCGTCACTTTCAAAGCGCGGACATATCCGCGCGCCCCACCTTGCCGCTAGACGATCAACTCTCCGGCGGTGTCACCATGATTCGCGCCAAAACTGCGCGCTGGGCTCCGATCAGTGCGCTGATGCCTTTGCGTCCAAGCGTGAGCATTTCATCCAGCTGTGATCCGGAAAACGTCGCCTCTTCACCAGAGCTTTGTAGTTCTACGAATTCGCCGTCTTCGGTAGCCACAAGATTAAAATCAACGGTAACAAGCTTGTCCTCTTCGTAATTAAGATCCACTATTGCCTGCCCGTCCAGAATGCCGGCGCTCACTGCGGCGACCAATTTTCTCATCGGCGGCGCGTCGAGCTTTCTTTCACGAACAAGCTTCCGGCAGGCTATCGCCAGGGCCAGGCTGGAACCCGTAATCGCGGTGGTCCGCGTCCCACCATCAGCTTGCAATACGTCGCAATCGATCCAGATCGTGCGCGGCCCGAGCTTTTCGAGATCCATGACGGCTCGCAGTGACCGGCCTATCAGCCTTTGAATTTCCACGCTGCGACCGTCCATGCGGCCTTTCGCAATATCGCGAGCTTTGCGTGGCTGTGTGGAATATGGAAGCATCGAGTACTCGGCAGTGAGCCAGCCGCCGGGCACTCCTTGCTCTTTCATCCAGCGCGGCACTCCTTCTTCAATCGTGACGGCACAGATCACGCGCGTGTTACCCATCGAGACAAGCACCGACCCGCTCGCATGCGGAGCCGCGTTCAACTCGAAATTGAGCGGTCGGATTTCATCGGGTACACGGCCATCAGTTCGCTGCATCGGTGGAAGTTAGATGCCGGCGGAATTTGTGCGACGAAGATTTTAACCTGTGCGCGGGAGGACTCCCAAGCGCAACGCAGCCAGCGATCGCTGACGGCCAGCGCTGACCAATCCGGCTTGACGCACTGAGCCCCCCGTCGTTGTGTAAGCATTTTGAGTGAAAAATAGCGCTGACACCCAGACAGCGATTTGCATTGCCGGGGCACACCGCTCAGGCACAAGCATGGTGACGCGGCTTCTTCATCGCTGTGGGCTCGAACTGGGACCCGAATCAGACTTGATGCCAGCGCAGGCTGATAACCCCGAAGGTTTCTGGGAACATTTAGGGTTCGTAGCGCTTAATGAGGAATTATTGAACGAGCTCGGCGGCGCGTGGGACCTGCCGCCCAAGGCTGACGAGAACTTTACACAGGCGCGGGTGGATCCCTTGCGTATGAAAGCGCGGCTGCTGATCGAGCGCTTTGATTCGGCGAGAGTCTGGGGCTGGAAGGACCCGCGCAACAGCTTGACCCTCCCGTTTTGGCAGGACCTCTTACCCGGGCTCAAAACTCTCATCGTCGTGCGGAATCCGCTAGAGGTCGCTTACTCGATGCGAGAGCGCAACGGGACGTCGTATTCCTTTGGTTTGCGGCTTTGGGAAATCTACAACAAACGCCTGATCGAGACAGCAAACGAGCAACAGCGGCTGATTACTCACTACGATTCGTTTTTCGAAGACGGCGAATCGGAGTTGCGGCGAATTGCGGAGTTCATCGGTTTGCCCGATGCGGAAGCATCCAGTGCCGCTGCATTGGTAATAACGCAAAGACGCCATACCCATTTCACAATTGACCAACTGATCGAGGCTCGCGTCTCTGCGGAAGTGATTGAACTTTATCGCGCTTTGATTGCCGAGGCAAATCGACACGACAGTGCATCGGCACGGCAAGGGAACAAAAGGAAGATCGCCTCGAACGCTTTCGGGGCTCCGCAAACTGCGAAACCGGGAGAAACCGATTTGCTTCCCGGAACCGTCAGCCGGCTGAATGCTTCTGTTCCAGAAAGAGAGCGTCTCGAGCGCGAACTCCGCCAGCTTAGCCAGCACTTGGCTTGGCAGGATCAGCTTCTTGCGGAAGGCGAAGCGCGGGTGGAAGAGCTGCGAAACCGGCTGCAAAAACAGTTGCAGGCTGCAAAAAGGCTCTGCGGGCTCTTGGACGACGCGGGTAACGCAACAGCCCAGCTTCGCTCTTCGACGCGCTGGCAAATGGCGAATCCGATTGCTGCCTTAAAGGCAAAATTCTCCCCGCACCGGTCACGAGAATTGCTAGGCTATGGCCATCTGGAAAAGGTCGTCTCAACTTACCAGAAGTGGCGACAGGCCCATCCGGAGGTCAGTGCGATTGACCACGAAATTCGGGCGCTAATTTCAGGGGCACTTTCAATCCCTGGACAAAGAGTGGCACCTGTTGAACCTCCCGAGCCGACGCGTTCCATTGAGTTTCCGGTTCACGAGCAGGTTGAAATTTCAATCGTGGTTCCGGTGTTCAATCAGTTTCACTTCACTCAAGCCTGCCTCGCTTCGCTTCAGGAACGTCACGGAACGGAGCGCTTTGAGGTCGTTGTGGTGGATGATTGCTCTACCGACGAGACTGCGAAGACTGTCCCGCGGATACCAGGGGTTGTTTACCTGCGCAACGAGACCAATTCCGGTTTTATTGCTTCCTGTAACCGCGGTGCTGGAAAGGCGCGCGGCAAATATCTCGTCTTCCTTAACAACGACACACTTGTCAGGCGTGGCTGGTTAAGGGCACTTGTGGATACCTTTGCCGACGATCCGGACGCCGGCATCGTTGGTTCAAAGCTTATTTATCCCGATGGTCGCTTGCAGGAAGCGGGCGGGATCATCTGGCGAGACGCATCGGGCTGGAACTATGGCAAGTTCGATGATCCTGCGAAACCGGAATACAATTATCTGCGCGAAGTAGATTATTGCTCAGCGGCAGCGTTGATGATCCCGAAATCGCTGTTTCAGAGCGTGGGCGGGTTCGATCCGCGCTACGCGCCTGCCTACTACGAGGATACCGATTTGGCGTTCAAAGTTCGCCAAGCGGGTTACAAGGTGTTATATCAACCACTGAGCGAGGTTATTCACTACGAGGGAGCAACTGGCGGAACCGATCTAACAACCGGGACCAAGAAGTACCAGGATATTAACCGCTCGACATTTGCGGAAACATGGGATGCGGAACTGGCAACAAAACCAGCCAGCGGCGAAGCAGCCTTCCTGCGGCAGGCGCCAGCGGGCCAAAAGAACATTCTCGTGATTGATCACTATGTTCCAAGCCCCGACAAAGATTCAGGATCGCTGCGGATGTTCCAAGTCCTCAAACTTCTCCGGCAGCTTGGTCATCGCGTCACGTTTGTTCCCGATAATTTGGCAAACGCGGCTCCCTACACGGCGGAACTGCAAAAGCGCGGGATCGAGGTGGTTTATCGTCCTTACGTCAAGAACGTGCGTGACTACCTCATTTCACATGGCCCCGATTTCGATGCCGTGGTGCTAAGCAGGTGCGATTTTGCTCGCAAACACATCGCCGATGTCCGACTCCATGCACCACAGAGTCGCATTATCTTTGACACCGTTGACCTTCATTTCGTCCGTGAGGGCAGCGAGGCACGTCTAACCGGGGATCCGGAGGCCCGCCGGAAGGCACAGGAGCAACAGCGGCTCGAGCATGAATTGATCGAGCAGGCCGATGAAACCTGGGTAGTGAGCTCCCTCGAGCAACAGTTGCTCCAAAAGAAGCAGCCCAATAAATCCATTCACGTGGTCTCAAATATCGTGGACATCCCAGGATCAAACAGGCCTTTCGCCCTGCGCAGAGACTGGCTTTTTATCGGCGGGTTCCAACACAGACCAAACATCGACGCGATTCTCTTCTTCGTGAAGGAAATTTATCCCTTGCTGAGTGAACATCTGCGCGATGCCAAATTTTACATCATCGGCGACAAGCCCCCGCCGGAAGTCGCCGAATTGGCAACCGAGAGGATCGTTGTCGCAGGACTACAGCGAGATGTTCGCTCATTCTTTGATAGCGTAAAGCTATCCATTGCGCCGCTGCGATTTGGGGCGGGCGTGAAAGGCAAGATCAACCAAAGCATGGCTTTTGGTGTGCCAGTGGTTGCAACATCTATGGCTATCGAAGGCATGGAACTTAAGGATCGCGAGGACATTCTTGTCGCGGATGAGCCGGAAGAGTTTGCGCGGGTACTCATTGAGCTCTACGAATCGGAGGAACTTTGGAATCGGATCTCGGAAAATGGCGTCAGAAAAACACGTGCCCTCTATTCGACCGATGCCGCGCGTAAAAAACTGGAATTTTTATTTAGCGACGAACATCTCGGAAATTTGGATAAATCGGCAGCAATCCCGGAGACGGACATCGCCATAGTAGCGAGAAGCCAATCTTGCCTTCCAGGAGTGAGTAACACGAAGCGAACCGGAGAGATCACCGGAAACATTAGTGCAGATCCGAATCCCGTTCCTTTTGGCGAGGAGTGCGTGGTGATCTCATGGGAAACAAATGATCCGGCTGGAGGGGAAGTACGCGTTTCAACTTCGCCGGGCCATGAACAACCGGTCAGTCGAGGACAATCCGGGAGTACGAAAATTTCCTGGATCGCGCATTCGACGGTCTATGACTTTCGCCTTTATCCCGCCAGTCGGCCAGACCTGCTCATTGACTCTGTAAAGGTCACGCGCGAGACCGATTCCGCCCAGGAAGTTCTGCGCGAAGTCGCCGCTGAAGTCATGCGCGGAAACGCCGAAGCCGCACTATCAGGTTTGATTGGCGCAATCGTTCCTCGCTTCGTGCACACTGGAAAGTTTCGCGAGGTTTTTCCGGCCTGGGAGCAGCACGGCTTTCACGTGACACCGGTGCATTTCTATCAACCGATTCCCGACACCCGGAGCTTACCCGAAACGCTGTGGAATCGGCCGAGTAAACTGGTGGGAATTGATATGAACGACGCGCTGCAGCTCGATTTGCTGCGAAAAGAGTTTCCGAAATTCCGGGATGAATATGAGCAGTTTCCAGCGAGGCCATGCGGTGAAGCGACCCGCTTCTATCTTAATAATGGCCTCTTTGACGGCATAGACGCTCTGATTGCTTACTGCATGGTCCGCCATTTTCGGCCCCGCTTGATCATCGAAATCGGCAGCGGTTTTTCGTCCCTCGTCTTGAACGAAGGCGCCGCTAAAAACAACGGCTCCGCGCTCATCTGCGTCGAGCCGTTCCCTCACGAATTTCTCAAACAGGGCTTTCCCGGGTTACATTCCTTGATCCAGAAAAAGGTGGAAGATGTCGAGCTTGGCTTCTTTTCACAACTTGTCTCCGGCGACATTTTGTTCATCGACAGTTCTCACACGGTAAAAATTGGTGGAGACGTCAATTATCTGTTTTTGGAAGTGTTGCCACGCCTCAAACCAGGCGTCATTGTGCACGTCCACGATATCTTTTTGCCTTTCGAGTACCAACGCGATTGGGTGATGGAGAAATTTCGGTTTTGGACTGAGCAATACATGCTGCAGTCTTTCCTGACATTCAATTCTGAATTCGAAGTGCTGATGGCAAACAGCTACCTCAACTACTGGCACGAGGAGGAGCTTAAAACGGTTTTTCCGGATTTGCCTTCCTATCGCGGAGGTAGCTTCTGGATACGGCGAAAGCCTTCCGGTGCATTGACTCGATCAGACACAAGGACAGGAGAACCAAGTTGATACAGTGCTGAAATGCACCATCAGGCAAACAAGCCGGTCTTTGTTGTCGGGTCGCCCCGCTCGGGAACCAGCATTCTAACCTGGTGTCTGGGTCAACACCCGAATATGTTTCCGGTGCCGGAGTCCAGTTGGATGGGGGACTTCGCGGTCAGCATTGCTATTGGCCATCAAATTGGTGCGGCGCGCGGTGATCGCTCCATTTTGAGCGCCATGGACATTCGGGAGGACGAATTGTTTGCCATGTTCGGTCAGGGCATCAACGACTTGATCCTGCGCCATCGCAAGGACCTAGAAAGAAAGCGTCAGGTTACGAGTAAAGAGTCGGAACCTAAAGGTCGTTGGGTCGACGGCACGCCAGAATATTCTCTTCATATCTGCGGTTTACGCAGGCTGTTTCCTGATGCTCTCTTCGTTCACATCTCCCGTGACGTCCGGGCTGTCGTACGCTCGATGCTCAATTTTCATCGGGTAGCGGGGATTCAGTTGGTTCCTAATGAAGAAGAGGCATACAAGTATTGGCTTCGAACCGTCAGGGCATGCATCAAAGCTGAGGAAGCCTATGGACCGGAGGTAGTTTATCGCCTGCGATATGCGGACTTGATCAGTAATCCGGAACCGGAGATGCGTTCGTTGCTCGATTTCCTCCACGAACCCTATACAGCCAAATGCCTTGAACCGCTTGGACGACGGATCAACAGCTCTAACGTCCCTGATGATTTTGTCGCTGACGATCCGGCCACCGACCCGGCGCTGGTTGAGCAAGCGACGAGACTTTCGGCTGAAATGGAAACATCACCCCAGTCGAGCGAACCATCGCCTGCTGCAGCGGATGCACTCGAGACCGAATTTCAACAACGGACGCAATACGTGGCCGCCCTGGACAAGACATACAAAGAAGCTCAACGGCTTATTCGGGCTCTTGAGAAGCAAAACCCCGGCTACGACTGAGGTGTTCGAACACAGTTAATTTTTGATTAATCTTCGCCTGACTGTGCGCTCTGAGTCGATCAAATTGCCAATGAAGAAGGCTTCACGCCGGATTGACCTTCAAAAGATCGCAACCAACGTATACAACCTTGCTCGCTTCTTATTCTGTTGGAAGGCCTTGGTCATCACGTGTCTCTTTCTCGTCGGCGTCGTAGGATACGTGGATTATCTGACTGGATACGAGCGTCCGCTGCTTCTCTTCTACCTTCTGCTTTGGCCGCCTGGTTTGGCAGCGTCCGTATGGGTCTGGGAATCGCCGTTCTCAGCATTGCAGTATCGATGCTGTCAGACATCGCGGCCGGAATCCCTGCTCTCGGTTTCTGGAATGCGGGAATGGCCTTTGCATCCTATGCGCTATTCGTTGGATTGTTATCCAAGCTGCGGACACTCGTGGGTGAGCTGGATCGACGCGTTCAGGAGCGGACGGGAGCTTTACAGCGCGAGATGGCTGAGCGGCAACGGCTCGATCGGGAAATCGCGCAGGTGGCGGATCGCGAACGACGGCGCTTGGGACAGGATCTTCATGACAGGCTCGGCCAACATCTGACAGGCACCGCTCTCGCGGCCCAAGTGTTGAAGGAGAATCGCGGCCAAATCTGCGTCAGAGGCAATCCAGGCAGAACAACTCGTGCAGTACGTTGAAGAAGGGATCGACCTCACGCGTAATCTGGCGCGGGGTTTCTTTTCGCCGGAGCTGGAAGCAGACGGCTTAAGCGTAGCTCTAGACGGCCTTGCCGAGAACATAAGCGAGCGATTCGCCATCAAGTGCGTCTTTCACCGAGAAGATTCAATTCCAATGCGCGATTCTGTTGCTGCAACGCAGCTCTACCGGATTGCTCAGGAGGCGGCCACGAACGCCGCCAAACACGCTGCCGCGGAGAATATCGACATTCGCGCTAGCATGGATGGTTCCGAAGTTACTCTCGCGATCATAGATGATGGAGTTGGGTTCCCAGATAAGGTGTCAGATGCAAAAAGGCTTGGACTTCGCTTGATGCGCCATGGCGCGGCGCTAATTGGCGCAGCATTGAGCGTCCAGCGAAATTGCGGGAGCGGAACGGTTGTGACATGTAGGCTAAGGATTCCAAACCAGAGCGAATCAAGTTTCGCGATATGAACTCGGATCCTCCCGTGCCTGCTTCGCACAAACGTCGAATTTTTCTGGTTGATGATCACCAGCTTGTCCGTGAGGGACTCACGACATACGAGTTCCGCCTTTATGATTCGGACCATAACCGGCTCATCGACAAAGTTGCGGTTGCTGCAGCAGCTCAATAAACTCCAAGTGCACGTGCCAGAAGCGGCACACAATCAAGGGCGGCGTGGATGTCAGCTGCGCCCACGGGCTGCGCATTGACAAATTCCTACAGCTTGGTCTCGACGTTACCGGCTGCGACATTTACGCTAGGTCGACTGTCGGTTCGGCGGCTAATTATGTTCAAGGAAATGTCAAAATTTTTCCATTTAGTAATCGATCATCCGATGTCGTCAATTGAACACAGCTGATATGGATCGCGTGCCGTACTTGGATCTTCAAGCTCAATACGACAGCATTCGTACCGAAGTGTTAGCGGCGTTGGGCGAAATTTGCGAATCGGGCAGGTTTGCCCAAGGACCCGCAACGTCAGATTTCGAGACGAAATTCGCAGCCTACTGCGGAGTCGATCATTGCGTCAGCCTGAACAGTGGCACGAGCGCGCTCCACCTTGCCCTGCGCTGTCTCGATATCGAGCCTGGAGATGAAGTGATTACGGTTGCGATGACCTTTATAGGAACTGCATGGGCCATTAGCTACGTGGGCGCCACACCGGTTTTCGTGGATATCGACCCCGCGCGGAGGACGATGTGCCCTACCAACCTCGAAGCTGCGATCACGCCCCGGACAAAAGCAATTATCCCGGTCCATCTGTATGGAATGCCTGCAGAGATGGATCATATCAAGCTGATTGCTGAGCGACACGGGCTACCGATAATCGAAGACGCCGCGCAGGCGCATGGAGCACGGTACCGCGGTAAGCGGGTAGGCCAATTCGGAAAAATTGCGTGTTTTAGCTTTTATCCGAGCAAGAACCTGGGAGCCTATGGTGAAGGCGGCGCTTTAGTCACTAATGATGCGTCCATCGCACAACGCGCGCGTTCGCTGCGCGACCACGCACAGAGTCAGAAATACCTGCATGATGAGATCGGGTATAACTACCGGATGGATAGTTTCCAAGCGGCAGTGCTCGCCATCAAGCTAAAGCGACTCGACGCCTGGAATGCAGCTCGGGCTGATCGCGCTGCCTACTATACCGAATTGCTTGCCAATTCCCCGTACAAGTTGCCGACGCACTTTTCCGATTCAGAATGCGTCTGGCATTGTTATGTTATTGAAGCTCCGGAACGCGACCGGGTGCGCTCCGCCTTAACTGATGCCGGAATAGAGACTGGCGTCCACTACGCTGTGCCTGTTCACTTGCAAAAAGCCTATGCGTGTCTCGGTTACAACCCGGGCGATCTGCCTGTCACTGAAAAGCTGTGCCAGCACTGTCTGTCTCTCCCGATCTATCCGGAACTCGCCAAAGAGAAAATCTTCACCGTTGCTTCCCTCCTCCTGGACCTTGAGAAATAAAGGAAGCCTTTCGCAGGCGCGATTGGCCTAAGCGGGTGAAGAACCAAGCGTGTCCTTGAACTCGCAGGATACGTTCTTTGCGCATATTCTCATTCCGCCTTCACGGAGGGCGGACCTGAGATTTGCGCCCAGGACGACGGAACACGTTGCCATAAGGAAGAATGATCTGCGCCGGAATCTCCATGCGGAGGGTTTGTTGGATCGAAGCAGGGTCCACCTATGAATTTAACTCTACAATTCAGATCGCACCGAGATGCTGGCAAGAGTCGCCGTTACAAGAACACCGGGGCCGCCTCTATAATTCAGATCACACGAAACGTTTCGCTCAGATCGAAGTCACGACGCTAAAGGAATGATCAAGAGCCAGAAGATGTCGGATTCGAGTTCGCCGTACTCCGAGCCGCAGAACACCGCTAGGCAGCTTGGAACGGCGTCGTCGGCTCGCGAGCGACCATCTTCTGATTCGTCACGGGAGAGAATGCGTGCGACACTGCCGTATTCATAGTAGGGGCCCTCAATGTGAAAAATGAATGAGATTTCTAGCCGGACGAACAAGCCAATTTTTGTTGTAGGATCTCCCCGCTCCGGCACCAGTATCCTGACGTGGTGCCTTGGGCAACATCCAAACATTTTTCCCGTGCCTGAGTCCAACTGGATGGGTAGATTCGCCGTGAATTTAGCAGTCAGTCACCAGATTGGGACTGCACGAGACCGCTTTTCAATCCTTAGCGCGATGGATATATCACGCGATGAATTTTTCGCGACTTTTGGCCGCGTGATAAATGACCTAATCGTACGCCATCGGCCCGATCTTGATCGAAAGCGAAAGATGAAAGCGCCGCCTTCTGAACCAAAGATGCGCTGGGTTGACGGCACACCGGAATATTCCTCTTACATTTACGCGTTGCGCCAGCTTTTCCCGGAGGCACTCTTTATCCACATACTACGCGACGTACGCGATGTTGTTCGTTCAATGCTGAATTTTCATCGCGTTGCGGGGACTTGCCTTGTCCAGAATGAACAGCAAGCCTACAAATTTTGGCTGCGCATGGTCAAGGCATGCGTGCAGGCCGAACGGGCTTACGGTTCAAACGTCGTCCGTCGCTTTCCCTATAGTGCTTTAATAGACGATCCGGTGGGGGCGATCCGCTCGCTGCTGGACTTTGTTGGTGAACCATATTGCGACAGATGCCTTGAGCCACTTAGTCGACGCATCAATAGTTCTAACGTACCGCCTGATTTTGTCGCTGACGATCCCGCTACTGATCCCAGCGTCATCCGGGATGCCACGAACCTCTTTGCCAAGTTGCAAGAAATGACACAGCCAGCCGAAGCGTCGTTAGCCATCGCTGATGAAATTGAGGCTGCGTTTACCCAGCAAGTACAACACATGGCGACTGTGGAAAAGCAGCTTCACAAAGCCGTTAAGAAAATTCGGACCCTGGAAAAACAAGAGTCTCGATGAACCAGGGGCGGGAGATCAGGCCTTCGCCAGGAGGGGAATCGCGAACAACGAGGTTTGCGGGCAAGATTGGCCTGCATAACAGCCCGAGCCAGGAAACAAATCAAATTGCAGGTCGCGTTTTAGGGCGCCTTGGGATCAATTCCATTGCCGCAAGTCCCTCTTTGCCAGCAATATATAAGGCAAAGAAAAAATTACGCGAATTTGAGCGACCGAGTTGACGTCCTTGCCGGACTGCGCTACTTTACTAATCCCGCTGGACGCGGGACTCCTTTAATTAGGAGTAAGTTCTACGTACATTTGGGACTGCAAATTGAACTCAATTTTGTCCCGGCAATGAAAGACGGAAACGTGATTCAAAGTCGGCGGTAAGATTGGGTTTTTTTATCTCCTCAAATGTGCGTGAATGACTGGTTCTTTGACATCTACATACAGGGTAGTAAGAAAATACAACTTTTAGAGCTGAGTCTGAAATCAAGCACCCAGCTACTTCTAATGCTGAATAGTTCCACGCCTGAAGGCGTGCACGGCCGTCTTCAAAGCGAGCGGAGCTGTGGCAGCTTTGGAAGTAGCTGGGTGAGAGAGTTTCAGTTATCATACAAATCTCGATCCGGCAGCAGCCGGATTGAACAGATTGATCAAGCTACAAAGAGCGCATCATGGATGCCTTGGTGCCAATAGGCGATGAAGGACGTGGTAAGCTGCGATAAGCTACGGA
>Ga0137403_10007070_pt1 | contig 12727 bp, 12 predicted proteins | sample CZOMad2_1_16fung_FD_122057 | JGI IMG/M metagenome (GOLD analysis project Ga0137403, IMG submission 122057) | Vadose zone soil fungal communities from Angelo Coast Range Reserve, California, USA - CZOMad2_1_16fungal (Hybrid Assembly) | ecosystem: Environmental > Terrestrial > Soil > Vadose zone... | reverse complement strand
AAGCGCGCCAAGGTTACCGACGCCGACGTCATCAAGCCTTATAAAAAGCCTATGAAGAAGCAGGCCGGCTTCAAGGTTCTCAAGGGCAACCTGTTCGATTCGGCGATCATGAAGACAAGCGTGATCTCCGACGACTTCCGCAAGCGATTCCTGTCCAACCCGAAGGACCGCAACGCGTTCGAGGGCCGCGCCGTGGTGTTCGACGGACCGGAGGATTACCACCACCGCATCGACGATCCATCGCTGAAGATCGATGACCGCACCATGTTGTTCATGCGCGGCGCCGGCGCGATCGGCTATCCGGGTTCCGCCGAAGTCGTGAACATGCAGCCGCCGGCGGCGCTGATCAAAAAGGGCATCACATCATTGCCGTGTATCGGTGACGGGCGGCAGTCCGGCACCTCGGGCTCGCCGTCCATTTTGAATGCATCGCCGGAAGCAGCGGCCAACGGCGGGCTGGCGCTCTTGAAGACCGGCGACCGCGTGCGCATCGACCTCAACAAGGGCACGGCGAATATTCTGATCTCGAAGGCGGAGCTCGCGGAGCGGCGCGCCGCTCTGCAAAAACGCGGCGGCTACCGTTTCCCGAAAAGCCAGACGCCGTGGCAGGAAATCCAGCGTGGCATGGTGGATCAGCTCTCGGACGGCATGGTGCTCAAGCCGGCGGTCAAATATCAGAAGGTCGCGCAGCTTTCGGGCGTGCCGCGGGACAACCACTAAGCCGGGTTCCATCAGGGCGAATTGATTCGCGCGTTCCCGCGTGAGGGAACGTGCGCCCAGCTTCCACGTTTCATCCAAAGTGGAGGCGCCATGACATTCAATGCTCCGTCTTTCTTCGTCGGCATCGCGGCCGCGCTTGGGATTTTGACGCTTGGGTTTGGTAGCGGCGTGATGCTGTCAGGCGTCCTGTCGGATGGAGGCCGCCAGCCGAACAAGATCGAGCGCCAGGCTGGCCGCGATACCACCACGAAGGAGCGGAAGGAGATCAAGCCGCCGGTCGACCCGGTAACAGTCGCGCCCGCTTCGCCGCCAGCGGCGGAACTCGCGCCAGCCGCGGAACCCGCGCCCGCGATGCAATCCGCATCGACGGCCACGTCGGCCTCAGCGCCGCCCGTGGATGCGCCGGCACAAGAGCCACCCAAGACGGCAGAGCCACCCAAGACGGCGCCGCAACCGCCCGCGCAACAAATGCCTGCGCCGACGGCTGCTCAGACTTCGGCGCCACCGCTTGGGGCCGAAAAGCCGGTCGCGCTCTCCCAGCCGCGGGCCGAGCAGATTCAGCCCGGCATGACTCGCCGCGAGATCGCGCGTGTGAAGGCGCAGCAGTGGCGTGAGGAACGGGCCATACGGCGCGAGGAATGGCGCAAGCAAATGGCGGAGCGCCGGCAACAAGAGGATTTGCGCCGCCAGGAGCAGCGAGACGAGCAGCACCGGGCCAGCATGGCGCGGCCGCGCAGCCAGGACGCTGATGACGACGACGATGAGGACGTGCGGCCGATGGCCAGGCCGCGGCCGCTCTTCCCCTTCCGGCTGTTCGACTAAGGCCTGCTAAGACCTGCGGCCTCAGGGCGCCACCGGATCCGCAAAGCCGCCATTGTCGAGCGCCTTGCGCACCGTGCCGTCTTTCTTCGCCCCGTTCATGAACTCCGTGATGGCGGCGAGCGCCTGCGGCTTTCCCTTCTGCACCGCGATCGCGATGCCCATCTGCTGGAAGTGGCCGTCGGTGACGCGTGCGCCGGGCACCTGCTTCACATAGGGCGGCAGCGAGTCGCGTCCGAGCGCGAAGGCGTCCGCGGTCCCATCCTTCATCGCCTTGAGGGCGTCGTCGACCGAGGTCATCGCTGTGATCGTGGTGTCCTTCAAGCTGCGGCGGGCCGCGCGGATGGTCGTCGTGTTGGCGATACCGATCACGCGCATGCCGCGCCTGTCCACGTCCTCGACGGTCTTCGCGCCCGACGCGGCGGTGACCATGTAGGTGCTCTCGGCGCGCACATAATCCGGTCCGACGGCGAGGCGCTTGCGGCGTTCCTCGTCGACCGGCATGAACGAGACGTCGACCGCGCCGCTCTCGACTGCGTCGGTCGCCTGGCCGGAATTTGGATAAAGCACGAACTCGACCGGCAGATTGAGCTTCCGGGCGAGCGCCTCGCCGAGATCGACAGTGACGCCGCGCGCCTTCTCACCTTCTTTCAGCACGAAGAAGGTCGACATGATCGGCGCGTAGACGATGCCGACGCGCAGCTTTCCACTGGGTGCAAGTTCTTTCACGGGACTCTCGTCTGCTGAGGCGCCCACCACCGCGAGGAACGGCAGCGTGGCGCATAGGGTGAGGAATTTCATGTGTCGCCCCCCAGTGAAGCGTCTTCGCCGCGGCGCGCGCCTCTTGGCGGATTATAGGCATGCACGGCGCCGCCTAGCCAGCCGAGCGGAAAGCCGATTGAATCGGCTGATCCGACCGATCAAGAAAATGCACTGTTGCGGGCGGGGCGGATAGGCCAATCTGCAGCCTCAACGATCCGGGAGAACGCCGATGCCCCGCCCATCCGTTGCGGACAAGCGCGCCGCATTCCACAAGCTGCATCAGTCCGGCTGCTTCGTCATTCCTAATCCGTTCGATGTCGGCTCGGCACGCTACCTGCAAGGTCTTGGTTTCAAGGCGCTGGCGTCGACCTCGTCGGGCTTTGCCTGGTCGGTGGCGCATGCCGACAACGCAGTGGGTGTCGACACGGTGCTGGCGCACCTGAAAGAGATTTGCGCGGCAACCGACGTGCCGGTGAATGCCGACTTTGAAGGCGGCTATGCGGACGATCCCGCAGGTGTCGCGCGCAATATTCAATGCGATGTTTTTTCAACAATTGCCACCTTGTTCTCTTGTGCGAGGCTATTCTCATAGTGTCCCTTCGGGACAAAGCCGTACCTCGAGTTCCGAAAGGCATTAGCCCTTGAAGAGATGCCCTTCCCCACACAGTTAGCGCCTGCGTTTCAGGCTGAGCAAGTGCAATCCGACGGCTGCGGTGAGGGTGATCGCAGAATAGCGGTGAGTCAGGTAAAGCACGTGTTGCCCGGGCGTGCCGAACAGCGGGGTCATGGGCAGGACGCCGGAGAGAATGACGACCAACCCGCACGTCAGGATCAGCCAGAACACCGCTTTGGCCGGGCCGCTCCGATGCGAGTCACCGGCCCTGAATCGGCAACGATCCGCCCAAGTCAAGGCCACGAGCGCCAAGCCGACAGCGAAGAGCGGCGCTGGCCCACCCCGTCAAGTCGTCGAATACGGGTACATCAAGTCGCTCGAACGGAAGAGCGGCGGCTATCTGATGCGTTTCGATCCCGCCTGGCTGCTCACGGGGAAGACGGCGAACCAGGCGGCCCTGGAGGACACGGGATCGAGTGACGTCCCGAACGACAACTACGTGGTCAACGAGAGCACGCGTGCTTACACGTACATCGTTGCGGCGAACGCAGATGTCCGGGTCCTGACGACGGGCGCGAACCTTAACGGCACTCCGATCACGGTCGCGCAGCTGGCACAGATCGCCAACGGTAAGAACCCGTTGCCAAAGCCGCTCTTCGAACCGATCTCGACTGGCTTCTGGATCAGCATCAGAAACGATACGGTCGGTTCGCTCGAGCAGCAGTACCACCCGTGATGCAGAAGATCGTCGTCGGCATAGATGGCTCGGAGGCATCGAAGAACGCCCTTCGCTGGGCGGTCGATGACGCGCGCGTTCGCGGCGCAGAGGTGATCGCGCTACACGCATACGAAGAGCCGATGCCGGGGGCCGATGCCGCCCTCGCTGTGCCGATCGACTTGCCCGGGCTCGTGACCGAGTTTCACGAAGGCGCTCTGCGGTTCGTCACGGAGGTCGTCGACGAGGTCGTGGGCAACGCCGTGACAGTGAACGTCGCGCCGATCGCCGTCGAAGACGAACCCGCAAAGGCCTTGCTCGACCAGTCTCGCGACGCCGACCTGCTTGTGGTCGGTTCCCACGGTCACGGGCTGAGCGGCTTGCTCCTCGGCTCGGTCAGCCTCGAGTGCGTACAGCACGCCGCCTGTCCCGTGCTCGTTTACCGAAGCTCAGCGCCTCAGTAGATCGCTTCGCCGCTTTCCGGGTCGAAGAAGTGAAGCCGCGTCGTGTCCACGACGAGCTCCATGTTGCCCCCCTCTTGCGCGTTGGTGTCGCGGTCGACCCGCGCGACCCAGACGTTGCCCTTGGTCTCTGCCACCTCGGCCGCCTCTTCGCCGACGGCCGCCTTCACGTCGGCGCCGCGCACCGCCTTTCCGGCGACAGCGAAGTGGACGAACACCTCCGAGCCCATGTCCTCCCGGATGTCCACTTGCGCTGAGAGTCGGCGACCGGGGGATGTGTCGGTCGCGAACGCTTCGTCCTCGAGGTCTTCCGGGCGAACTCCGAGGATGATTCGCTTGCCCTCGAACGCCGCCAGCCCTGGGCGCCTGACGAGAACCTGCTCGCCTACCTCCAGCGTATTGTCGCCGAACTTCGCGAGCACGCGGCCGTCGGAGTATGTGAGGTCGACGCCGACCAGGTTCATCGCCGGCGAGCCGATGAACTCGGCGACGAAGAGGTTGCGCGGCCGGTCGTAGAGATCCTGCGGCTTCGCCACCTGCTGCAACAGGCCGTCGCGCATGATTGCAACGCGGTCGCCGAGCGTCATCGCCTCGACCTGGTCGTGCGTCACGTAGATCGTCGTCACGTTCAGTTCGCGCTGCAGCCGGGCGATCTCGGCGCGCATCTCGACGCGCAGCTTCGCGTCGAGGTTGGAGAGCGGCTCGTCCATCAGGAACGCGCGGGGCTCCCGGACGATCGCGCGCCCCATCGCCACGCGCTGCCGCTGGCCGCCGGACAGCGTCCGGGGCTTCTTCGGGAGCACCTCGTTGAGGCCGAGTGTCTTCGCGGCGCCGTTGACTCGCTCGCCGCGGCGCTCCTTCTTCATACCGCGGAGCTTGAGCCCGAAGGCCATGTTGTCGAACGCGCTCATGTGCGGGTAGAGCGCGTAGTTCTGGAAGATCATCGCGATGTCACGGTCCTTCGGCGGCAGCTTGTTCACGACCTCGCCGCCGATCACGACGCGCCCCTCGGTGATCGGTTCGAGCCCGGCCACCATCCGCAGGGCGCTCGTCTTCCCGCACCCGCTCGGTCCGACGAGGACGACGAACTCCCCGTCGCCGATCTCGAGATCGAGCTCCGAGACCGCCCGAGTCCCGTCGCCGTAGACCTTGGTCAGCTTGTCGAGTGTGATCTCGGCCATGCGCGGATCGTTGCGAACTCTACTAGGGCGTCGACTCGGCGACGCCGCACGGAGGCCGTGCGGGCTTCGCCCGTACGGCCGTCCAACATCCGTTCTAGGTCGAGAAACCTTGCGACAAACGCAACGCTTTCGCGTTAGGATCGCGCCGGGTGGAGGCACTCGCCGCTTCACGGCCGCGGGGGAGGCGCTGGACGAATGTTCTGGAGCGCCCGAGCGTCCTTGCGTCCGTGCTCATCTCACCGGCGGTCATCTTCATTCTCGCGCTGGTCGGCGGGCCGCTCGCGCTTGCCATCTATCTGAGCTTCACGAACGCCATCGGCGGGTCGCTGCACGGAAAGTGGATCGGCCTCGGCAACTTTCGCCACGAGTGGACGAACCCGGCTTTCCAGGACGCCGTCTGGCACACGTTCCTGTTCACGGTCATCTCGCAGGCGATCGTGCTCGTCGCCGCGGGGCTGCTGGCTCATGCGCTGCTCAAACAATTCCCCGGCAAGTGGCTCCTCCGCTTCCTGATCCTCCTGCCGTGGGCGGCGCCGCTGCCGCTCAGCCTCATGGGTTGGACGTGGATCTTCGACACGACCTACTCGATCATCAACTGGACGCTGCAACACCTGCACCTCGCGAGCACGGTGTCGCCGCCTCAGTGGCTTGCGCAGCCGAGGCTGGCGATGGGCTCCGTGATCGCGGTCCACGCGTGGCGGATCATCCCGTTCGCGACGGTGATCTTCCTCGCCGGTCTCGCCTCGATTCCCAAGGAGGTCGACGACGCCGCCGCGATCGACGGTGCGACCGGATTCCGCAAGTTCTGGTCGGTCTCCCTGCCGTTGCAGCTGCCAATCGCGACCGTCGCGCTGCTGTTCGGAATCGTCTTCACCGCGACGGACATGGCCGTCGTCTACATCCTCACCAACGGCGGCCCGCCGCCTTCCAACGCAACCGAGATGGTCACGACCTGGGCGTACAAGACCGGGATCGAATCCGGCTCGCTCGGCGCGGGCGCTGCGATCTCTCTGTTCCTCTTACCTGTCCTCGCGCTCGTCGCGATCGGGATGCTGATCTTCGCGCGCCGCGCGGAGGTGACCTAGCGATGGACGCCGTGCTCCGCGGCTTCCGCGAGAAAGGGTTGTCGTACCTGATCGTCGGCCCGTTCGCGATCGTGCTCGCCTTTCCGTTCTACGTGATGGTGATCACCGCGTTCAAGCAGCAGCGCGACTTCTACGACCTCAGCCATTCGCCGTACTGGTTCCACAAGGGACCGACCCTCTCCAACGCCCGTTTCCTTTTCAACGAAACGCAGTACACGACGTGGCTGCGCAACACGGCGATCGTCGGCGTTGTCGTCGTGCTGATCACGCTCGTGCTCGCAGTCCCGGCGGGTTACGCGCTCGCGCGGCTTTCGGGGAAGCTCGGCCAGAGCGTCGGCGTCGGCATCTTCCTGACGTACCTCGTGCCGCCGACGCTCCTCTTTCTGCCGCTGTTCTCGGTGATCACGCAGCTCGACAGGCAGACCAGCCACCTCTTGCATTTCCACCTGCGTGGCTCGATCTGGTCGCTTGTCCTGGTCTATCCCTCGTTCACAGTCCCGTTCGCGACGTGGCTGTTGATGGGATTCTTCAAGACGATTCCGCGCGAGCTCGAGGATGCGGCGCTGATCGACGGCGCTTCACGGCTTGGGACCCTGGTCCGCATCGTTTTTCCTATCTCCGTTCCGGGCATCTTGACTGTCGTGATCTTTTCCTTCTCGCTCGTCGTGAACGAATTCGTGTACGCGTTCACGTTCATCTCTGCGTCGACTCACCGCACGCTGTCGACGGGTGTCTACACGGATCTGATCCGCGGCGATCTGCCGCAATGGGGAGCGATCATGGTCGCCTCGCTGATACCGAGCATTCCGCTCGCGCTCCTCTACAACACGTTCCTCGACCGGTTCATCGCAGGCTTCACCGGGGGAGCATTCCGGTAGGGCCAAGAAAGGAGGGGTAGTGGCAAGCTCAGACGATCCCAGTCGACGCGAAGGGAGGTATGACCGTCGCGAGCTGATCCGTAGGGCCGGCGCGGCCGGCATCTCGATCGGCGTGGCGGGCTCGGGCTTCGGGCAGGCGTTCTACGGGCCGCTTCGCTTCAAGGGCCGCTGGCTCAAGGGCGACCTGACGATCATCCAGTGGGCGCACTTCGTTCCGGCCTACGACAAGTGGTTCACGGACGTGTGGTCGAAGAACTGGGGGCAGAAGAACGATGTCCAGGTCAAGGTCGACCTCATTCTCAACACTCTCCTGCCGGCGCGGGCGGCGGCGGAGGCCGCCTCCGGCTCGGGCCACGACCTGTTCTTCAACCTCTCGCCCCAGGCCCAGTTCGAGGACCAGGTCATCAACCACGCCGAGATCGTGCAGGAGGTTCAGCGCAAGGTCGGGAAGATCGGAACCCTCGGCAGGCGGGCGACGTACAACCCGAAGACGAAGAAGTGGTTTGCCTTCGCCGACAACTACGTCCCGGACCCCGTCGTCTGGCGGCACGACTACTGGAACGGTGTCGGCATCGCACCCTCGACCTGGGACAACGTGCGCAAGGCGGCGCCGAAGCTGAAGGCCGCCGGCCATCCGATCGGCATCGGTCAGTCGGCCGAGCTCGACTCGAACATGGCGCTGATCGCCTTCATGATGTGCTTCGGTGCGTACGTCCAGGATGCGAAGCACCGCGTCACGATCAAGTCGAAGCACACGGTCGAGGCCGTGAAGTTCATGGCCGACATCTTCAAGAGCGGCGAGACCGACGAGATCTTCGGCTGGCAACCGGCCTCGAACAACAACTTCCTCTACTCCGGCAAGGGCTCGATGATCCTGAACGCGATCTCGGCCACCAGGACGCCCGAAGACCTCGGCCTGCCGTTCGCGGATCAGCTCTACGTCTATCCGATCCCCAAGGGCCCGGTGCAGCGGCTCGGCCTCGAGCACGTGATGGGGGCCTACTCGATCTGGAAGTTCGCGCAGAACATTCCGGCGGCCAAGAAGTTCATGGCCGACCTCGAGATCAACTACAAGGACGCCTTCATGGCGTCGAAGTTCTACAACTTCCCGACCTTCCCGGGCGCGCTTCCGTTCAAGCGGATCCAGAAGCTGGCGGCGGCCGACCCGCACAAGCCGCGCGGCAAGTACCAGGTCCTCACGACGATTGCGCAGAAGTACACCGTCAATCCGGGCTATCCGGGCTACACGAACGCCGCGTTCTCCGAGGTCTTCGGGAAGTTCCTGGTCCCGAAGATGTTCGCCCAGGTCTCGCAGGGGAAGATGAGCGCTGCCGACGCGGTCAGCGCCGCCGACCATGACTTCAGGGACATCTACACGAAGTGGCGCAAGCTGGGGAAGATCTGAGCTCGCGCTGAGCGACCGCGGGCGGCCGTTGCAACGGCCGCCCGCGAGCTCGCCTCTCGGAATCTGAACCTGACCAACGAGCCGGGGTCAGACCCTTGCAGTTCAGGACGTGGCTCCTTTGGCATCGTCGGGTTCGCCTACTAACCTAGGCGGGGCGTGGCCTCGAACCCCCACCGCTGGCGGATCCTCGCCGTCGTCGCGACGGCGTTCTTCATGACGATCCTCGATGTCTCGATCGTGAACGTCGCGCTCCCGTCGATCAGCCGTTCCCTTCACTTCTCGCGCGAGAACCTGCAGTGGGTCATCACGGCGTACTCGATCGCCTTCGGCGGCTTCCTCCTCCTGGCTGGGCGCGCCGCGGACCTGCTCGGGCGCCGGCGCGTGTTCATCGTCGGGGTGGTGCTCTTCACGATCGCCTCGCTCGTCTGCGGGCTCGCGCAATCCGAAGCGATGCTGATCGTGGCGCGCGCGGTGCAGGGACTCGGCGGAGCGATCATCACGCCAGCCGCGCTCTCGATCGTGATGACGAGCTTCGAGGAGGGCGCGGAGCGAAACAAGGCCCTGGGAATCTGGGGCGCGCTCGGCGGCAGCGGCGCGGCTGTCGGCGTGCTCGCCGGTGGAGTGCTGACGAAATACCTGGGCTGGGAATGGATCTTCTTCGTCAACGTGCCGGTCGGCGCGCTGGTGCTCGTCTTGACGCCCCGCATCGTTCCCGAAAGCAGGCGCGAGGGCGCGGAGCGACGCTACGACGCGCTCGGGGCGGTGCTCGTCAGCGGCGGCCTGGCGTTGCTCGTCTACACGATCTCGAGAGCGCCTGATGTGGGCTGGGCGACCGCGCGGACGATTCTCCTGCTCGTGGCCTCGGGGGCTTTGCTCGTCGGCTTTCTCGTCAACGAGCGTCGTGCCCCCGACCCGCTGATGCCCTTCCACATCTTCCGCGTGCGTACCGTCGCGGGCGCAAACGTCGTGGGCACGCTCCTCGGCGCCGTGATCTTCGCGAACTTCTTCCTGCTCACTCTCTATGTGCAGAACGTTCTCGGCTACTCGGCTCTGAAGACCGGCTTCACGTTCGTCGCGACCGCGGGCACGGCAGTGGTCGCGGCGGGAGTCGCGCAGGCCTTGACGACGAGGTTCGGGCCGAAGCCGATCATCGCGATCGGCCTCGCATTGCTCACGGGCGCGATGATCTGGTACTCGCAGATCCCGGTGCACGGGAGTTTCGTCTCCCACCTGCTGCCCGGCTACCTCATGGTCGGCGTCGGGATCGCTTTCGCGTTCGTTCCCGTCTCGATCGCGGCGCTCGCCGGCGTGGTCGAGCGCGAGGCGGGATTGGCGTCCGGGCTCATCAACACGTCACAGCAGATCGGCGGCGCCATCGGAACTGCGGTTGCATCGACGATCTTCACGAGTCACTTCAAATCGCTTCGCGCGGACGGCGATTCGATCCCGGTGGCCTTGACCGGCGGCTACAGCTGGGCCTTCTGGGGCCTGGCCGTGTTCGGCGTCCTGGCGTTCATCGCCTCGATCACGCTGATCCGCCCCGAGGAAATGTCGGAGGCACCGTCCACGGCGCCTGTGGGGTAGCTACACCTTCGCGCCCAACGCTTCCGGCACGGTGTCGTGCACGATGAAGAGCTTGTCGAGCCCGGAGATCTGGAGGGCGCGCCGCGTCTCGAGGCCGGGTGCTGCGAGCAGGAGGCCGCCTCGGTTGTCCATTTTCGCGCGGGTCTCGATCAAGACGCCGAGCGCCGTCGAGTCGATGAACTCGACCTCGCCGAGATCGACGACGATCCGCTCCGGAGCCTGGGTATGGGCGTCGACGAGAGCAGAGCGAACCTGGCCGGCGTTGTAGAGGTCGAGCTCGCCGCCAAGGCGGATGACGAGGGCCGTGCCCACCGCGTCCACGCCGAGCACAGGGTGCCTGCGTAGGCCGTCCCCGGCGATGCTCTCCCTGTCGTCGGTCAACTGCCCTCCATGATTGGCTTGACAAGGCGCCCGCAGCAGGGTCTTGGCAGGCCAGCGCCAGTCGATTGAAGCACCTGTGACGGTCTCTGCGCAAACGTGACCAGTTGACCAGCCTGGGTCGGGCGGGGGATCGTGTACGAATGGATGTGGCCGTCGTAGCCCGCCGAGCGCGGACGGAGAACTTCCCCGTTGCCTCGGTTCTCTTCCCGCGCCGCCTCCGGCCCCACCTGCGCGCCGTCTACGGCTTCGCGCGCCTCGTCGACATCCTCGGAGACGAGATGGGCGGCGATCGGCTCGCCGCGCTCGCCGAGCTCGAGCGCGAGCTCGATGCCTGCTACTCGGGAGAGCCCTCGTGGCCGGTCCTGCAGGCGCTCGCGCCGACCATCCACGAGTTCTCGCTGCCACGAGAGCCGTTCCTGCGGCTGATCGAGGCGAACCGGATGGACCAGCGCATCTCGGAGTACGAGACCTGGGCCGACCTGAAGGAGTACTGCCGCAACTCGGCCGACCCCGTCGGCCGCCTCGTGCTCGGTCTGCTCCGCTTGGACGGCGAGCCTGAGCTGGTCGCCGCGAGCGACGACGTCTGCACCGGGCTGCAGCTCGTCAACTTCCTGCAGGACGTGCCGCGCGATCTCGAGCTCGGCCGTGTCTACCTGCCGCTCGACGACCGCCGCACCTTCAGCGTGACCCTGCTCGACCGCCCAACTCCCGAGCTGCTCGGGTTACTTCGTTACGAGGCGGTGCGCGCTCGAGAGCTGCTTGCCGCCGGACGCGTGCTCCAGGAGCGGATCGGCGGCCGGACAGGCCGGGCAGTCGGCCTCTTTGCACGTGGCGGGCTTGCGGCGCTCGATACGCTTTGGCACGGCGTCTTGTCGGGTGATCCGTACGCTCTCGTGCTGCTCGACTCTCGAATGCCGGACACGAGCGGCGTTGCCTTGGCCCAGAAGATCCGCGAGCGCGCGGAGCTTGCGACGGCAAAGATCATCCTTCTGACCTCCGGGGACACTCCCGATGAGCTCGATCGAATTCGTGACGTCCGGATCGAAGCCCACCTGCTGAAACCCGTTCCGCAGGACGAACTTCTCGAAACCATCTACTCCGTCATGCAGGATCTCGGTGCCGACGCTGTCGCTGGCCCGGCGGGCGGATCGGCTGCGAAGGCCACGGAAGCCGGACGGAGCCCGGCCCCCAGCATTCACGTGCTCCTCGCCGAAGACAACGAGGAGAGCGCCCAGCTCGTGCGCCAGTTGCTCGTGAAGTACGGTCACTCGGTCAAGGTCGCACGTACGGGCAGCGAAGCCATGTCGCTTGCCATCTCAGGAGGCTTCGACCTTCTCCTGCTCGATCTTCACATGCCCGAGCTCGATGGTTTCGACGTTGCTCGCAAGATTCGCGAGCACGAGAAGGCCGTGGGCGGCCATCTCAGGATCGTCGCGCTGACGGCGCGTGCCCGTGCCCAAGATCAGGAGCGCTGCATCGCCGCCGGCATGGACGGCTTTCTCTCGAAGCCGTTCCGCGTTGATGCGCTGTATGATGCTCTCGGCGGTGTCCCTCAGGGTACGAAGGCTACAGAAGCAGCGCCGGGGCTCATCGACGCCTCTGTACTTCTAGCCGCATGCGGTGAGGAAGAACGAATCCTCGCGAGCTTCCGCGAAGGCCTCGCGTCGCGGCTTCGCGGTGATCTCAATCGCCTGCGGTTGCTTCATGCTGAGGGGCGCTCCGACGAGCTACGCGAGGCCGCGCATACGCTTTGCGGAATGATCGTCGCCTGTTCGACGCTCGTTGCAGGCGTGGCATCAGAGCTCGAAGACAGCGCTGCGGATGGCGACCTTGTACGCGCTGGCTCCCTGGTCGCGCGTCTCGAGCCGCTGATCACAGGACTCTGCGAGGAGCTGCGCGCAGCGACCGTAGACGGGTTGCGCGCTACCCGGGCTTAGCCCTTCATTCAGCTTTGGAGCGCAGTGCTGAACCGAGGACAGTGAATACCGCTCGAACCGCCGCGTTCTGACGCGCCTGCTTCGGCATGATTCCGAGGACGCGCACTTTCGGAAGTTTCGCTTCCGGAAGCAATTGAATCAATCGGCCATGCCGAAGCTCTTCGCCGATCACATAGTCGGGCAACC
>Ga0137403_10007069_pt1 | contig 12727 bp, 16 predicted proteins | sample CZOMad2_1_16fung_FD_122057 | JGI IMG/M metagenome (GOLD analysis project Ga0137403, IMG submission 122057) | Vadose zone soil fungal communities from Angelo Coast Range Reserve, California, USA - CZOMad2_1_16fungal (Hybrid Assembly) | ecosystem: Environmental > Terrestrial > Soil > Vadose zone... | reverse complement strand
GCCATGCACTTGCTCAGCCTCCCCCGACGAAACGCCAACACGGTTGCTTGCCATCCAGCCCGCGGCGAAACCAACAACGAATAGTGCGAACGTCGCGATTATCCGCCGAATCGTTCCGCCCGTTTCGCTACTCATGATGGAAGTCCTTGTTGTGTGCTTCAATCCCACGCCACAAAAGCAAGCTCAGCACAAGGATGGTGCACACTTCGAATCCGGCGAGTGCTTTTTGATACCCGAAGTGGCCATACAGAGCGTATTGAATCAAATTGGTCGGCGAGGCGATCAGAATTCCAAGTTGATAAGCAAGACCCGGCATCAATCCGCGCGCGGCGGCAGCCGACAATTCATTCAAATGAACGGGAATCACGCCCCAGGCTCCTTGCACTCCCGCTTGCATCAAAAATGCTCCCACGACAACCAAAGGCAGACCTTTTCCATAAGCCCACAGCGGAATCACGCACAATGCGAGTAGCAGCGCGGCGACCATTCCTTTTCTGCGCCCGGCTATCTGCGAGAGCTGTCCGAAGATCACGGCGCCGACGACTGCACCGAGGTTAGCCACGATCACGATATTCGCTCGGACGCCGTCGGAAATCCTGTGCACTTCCTTCAAGAAATCCGGGTACAAATCTTGCGTGCCGTGCGACAGAAACATCATGAACGTCATCAACACCACGAGATACGAAAACAGCTTCCAATCGCGTCCCACCGTTCTCAAAACTTGCCCCGTGGTCTCCGCGCGATTTTCCTTCCATGCCGTCGATTCCGGCACCTTGGTACGAATGTAGAGCGCCAATAGTGCGGGAAGCGCGCCGACCCAAAATACCGGCCGCCAGCCCCAGTGCGGCAGAATCGTCTTTGCCGCCAGAGCCGCCAGAAGATTTCCAATCGGATATCCGCTCTGTAATAGTCCGCTCAAAATTCCACGCAGCCGCTTCGGCGCCGCCTCCATCGCCAGCGATGCGCCCACACCCCACTCGCCGCCCATGCCAATTCCAAACATCGCGCGCAAAATTAGAAAGGTCGTGAAATTCGGCGCGAATCCACAAAGCAGCTCGATCACGGAAAAATAGACGACGTTTGCCATCAGCGGTACGCGCCTGCCATATCGATCGGCTAGCAAACCGAAAAGCAGTGCGCCAAAAGGACGCATGGCCAGCGTGGCCCATGTTGTCAGCACGATGTCTTTTTTGGTTACGCCGAACTGATGGGCCAGCGTATCGAAGAGAAAAATTACGACGAAAAAATCAAACGCGTCCAGCGTCCAACCAAGAAAGCCCGCGAGTACAGCGTGATGGCTGGCCGTCCCCGCTGTTTTATCGGAAGAAAAATTTGCCATGGGAAGCGCGCAGGATTATGCCACGATTTCCGTTCCGCTTGACGCTTTCTCTTCGCGTCCTGCAAACTGCGCCATGCTCAAACGCCGCTCCAAATCCCCGCTTGTTTCCGTCTCGGACTTCGAAACCGCCGCGGAAACTAAAATGTCGTCCATTGCGCGCGAATATCTGCAAAGCGGCGCCGCCGACGAAATTACGCTGCGTCGCAATCGCCACATCTATGATTCGTTGCTGCTCAAACCGCGCGTGCTTCGTGGAACCGAACATCTCGACACATCGATTACACTCTTCGGCGCCAAATTGCCGCACCCTTTGTTGCTTTCTCCCACCGCGTATCAAAAACTTTTTCACAAAGACGGCGAACTCGCCGCGGCAGCAGGGGCCAGGCAGACGGAGACGATCTACACCGCAAGCTCTTTCTCGACTGTTTCGATCGAAAAAATTGCAGCTAGTTCCTCTCACCCGGTCTGGTTTCAGCTCTATACACCGCCTGACCGCGCCATTTCGAGCGACTTGATTCAGCGCGCCGAGAAGTCTGGCTGCAAGGCAATTGTCCTCACCGTAGACACGCCGGTGCTTGGCACTCGAAACCGCGAAATGCGCAGCAATTTTCGTTTGCCCCGCGGCATGATCCGCGAAAATTTGCGCAAGTACGGAACTGGCCTCACACGCGACGCGCACTTCACCCCAACGGGTGTCGCCACAACAGCCCTCGACGCTTCTCTCACCTGGGACCATGTGGACTGGGTTCGCTCGCGCACAAAGTTGCCACTGCTCCTCAAAGGCATCCTGGCGGCGGAAGACGCAACGCTTGCCATGGCGCACGGGGCCGACGGCATCGTCGTTTCCAACCACGGAGCACGCAACCTCGACACAACATTGTCTACACTCGAAGCGCTCCCGGGAGTCGTCGACGCAGTCGCAGGCAAGATTCCCGTGCTAGTTGACGGCGGCATCCGTCGAGGCACGGACATTTTCAAAGCGCTCGCGCTGGGTGCAACCGCGGCGGCAATCGGGCGCCCATACGTCTACGGCTTGACGGTTGCGGGGTCGGTCGGAGTCGCTCGCGTAATAGAAATACTTCTCTCGGAACTCCGCGCCGCAATGGCGCTCTGTGGACGCCCGACAATCGCTTCCATAGACAAGTCCGTGCTGTGGAACCATCTATCCGTCTAAAAAAATTGCGCAAAAAAAACCCGGGCCGCTGGGGGCAGCGGCCCGGTGGGGGTACAACCTGAGGGGGGCTAAGGGAAACTCGTTTAATTCACCGTCTGCGTCGTCAACTCGCAGAGATTGCGCAACTCCTCGACCGTAAAGAAATATTCCTCGTGCATTCCAACCAACTCTTTGTGGCCGTAACCGCTTTCCCGGGAAATTCTGCAGAGTTCTTTTTCCGTCATTCCCAAAAGCGTTGCGGCCTTCGACTGGTTCACATACTTTGGTTCAAAAGTGTTCATGGCGAATCCTCAGGCAGGAATCAGGGCCATCGCGTCTTCTTCCACCGCCAAGATCATCGCTTTATAAATGTCGACGTCCCAGCCGTCTCCGATTCGCATACGGACCGTCTCGCCGCCGTCCTTCATAACTCGACCACGTAGCGGCACTTTGATGTCGCCCAGAGCCACTTGCAGCACCACTGCCTGGCCGATCCAAGGCTGGTATGCGATGTCCATTTACTCTCCCTAAAGAGGTGTACTGCCGACGGGGAGAGGATCGCGTGCGGCGCTACTTTCCGACAATGGTACACAGAGGGTATCGGACTAGGAGAAAGGTACTGTTTCGCGTTTGGGCATATTTTTTAGCCTCGTTTCGCTTGCAGTACTTCTGTACCGCTATTTCAGGACGCTCCTCCCATTGGCCCAAACGTTGGCCTGCGGCATCCTTGCTCTCGTGAATTCAGAGTCCCCAATTCGCGGCAACGGTCCGGCATGTCCCGCCGGGGAGTCTCGTCCGGGCATCGGCGTCGCGCTGGGCGGCGGTTTTTCGCGCGGCTTCGCGCACCTTGGCGTCTTGCAAGTCCTCGAACAGAATCACATTCCGATTTCGCATATCGCGGGCACAAGCGTGGGCAGCATTCTGGGCGCGGCGTACGCGAGCGGCGCTCCTCTCGCTAAAATCCTGGCGACTTGCCGCGACATCAAATTTCGCGACATCGCGCGCTGGCGGGTTTCGCGCCTCGGCCTCGCCAGCAATCATCGCTTGTCCGATTTAATGGACCGCGTCTTCGCGGCACGCACCTTTGAACAATTGCGCATTCCCATGGCCGTAGTGGCTACCGATCTGGCGACATTCGATCCCGTCGTTTTTACGCAAGGGCCGCTGGTCGATGCGATTCGCGCCAGCTGCGCTTTCCCCGGCCTCTTTGAACCTGTCGAGATCGGCACTCGCTGCCTGGCTGATGGCGGCCTCGTTGCCCAGGTGCCCACGGTCGCCGCGCGCCAGATTGGCGCAGACCGCGTCCTCGGAGTTTCGGTTGGAATTCAAGACGGCCGCCGCGGCGCTCCCAAGAACATCTTTCAGGTTGTAGCCCGAGCGGTGTGCGCGGCGCAGAAGCATCAGCTTGAATCCTGGGAACGCCACGCTGACTTGGTTTTGCGGCCAGACGTGCAGCATCTTGCGTGGGACGATTTCGAACGCGCCAGCGATGCCATTGAAGCAGGCGCTCTATCCGCGACCCGAGCTCTCCCGCGCATCAAAAAATTGCTCGATCGCACGCCCGAACCCGAGGATTTGCTCCTCGCCGAGGCGCGCTCCCATCTTTGGCTTTCCGAGGCACACCGATGACCCGCCGCGCCTGGTCGTTCGCCGTTGTGAACGCTCTCGTACTTCTCTGGCACGAATGCGGCGAGGATTTGGCGGTTTTTTGTTACCGTATTACCAGGAGCGGCGCGATGTGGATTCGCTCCCGAGCGGAGAACATAGCCGGCTCGTTTTGATCGTTCTGGATGCGGCTGACTCTCTTTGGATTCCATCCTTCATTTCTTACGTTCTCTGTACACTTCAGAAGGCCTCAAACAACTCATTCAATGGGTTGGACCGACGACATTCTGCGCCATCGTTTCGGGCATCCTCTTTGTCGAAACTGGTCTCTTTGTTGGTTTCTTTCTTCCAGGCGATTCCCTGCTCGTCACGGCAGGTATATTTGCCGGCCAGCAGGTAGTTCCCGTCCACTGGCTGCTCATACCCGGAATGCTTTGCGCCATCCTTGGCGATCAGCTGGGCTACTGGATTGGTCGCAGCGCCGGCCCGGCTCTGTACAAACGGGAAGACTCGTTTCTCTTTCGCCGCAGCCACCTGCAGCGCGCACATGATTTTTATGAGAAGTACGGCGGCAGGGCTGTGATCCTGGCGCGCTTTGTCCCGATTGTCCGCACGTTTTGTCCGCCCGTGGCCGGCGCCGCAAAAATGCCCTATTTGCGATATCTGCTTTTCGACATCTGCGGCGGCATTTTTTGGGTGGGCAGCATGGTCCTGGGTGGCTATGTGTTGGGTTCGCGGGTTCCGAACATCGGCAAGTATCTCCATCTCGTCATCGGCACAATCATTCTGCTTTCGATTCTTCCGCCGATAATCGGGCTAATTCGCGCTCGCGGCTCCGAGAGCCACTGACAAATGGCCGCGCCTCATCCGCCACTCCGGACCATCATTTTCGACATAGGCCGCGTGCTCGTCCGCGTCGATGTTTCTCGCGCCATGCAAGGCCTCGCGCAGGGTATTTCCCTTTCGCCGCAGGAAATCTGGACGGCCATCGAAAAAGATCCGCGCTTTCAGGATTGGCAGGAAGGCCGAATTTCGCCGCGCGACTGGCACTTGCATCTTGCGAAGCGGCTCGGCGGCTCGCTCTCTTTCGAACAGTTCACCGAAGCCTGGAACCGCGCACTCGATCCTCAGCCAATTCAAGACAATTCCCTGTTCGAATCTCTCCGCAAAAATTTTCGCATCGGCCTCTTATCCAACACCGATCCGATTCACGTCGCCCATCTCGAAGCGACCTTCGATTTTTTCCGATTCTTTCCGAAATCGACCCGCACCTACTCTTGCGTGGTTGGCGCCAGCAAACCCTCGCCGCTCATTTTCCGCGACGCCCTGAAGTCTCTCCGAGCCAAGGCGGAGTCTTCGGTTTTCATCGATGACATCGAAGCCTACGTCAACGCCGCCCGCTCCCTCGGCCTCCACGGCATCCACTACCAAAGCCCCGCCCAGCTCCGCGCGGAACTCAAGGGGCTCGGAGCGAACCTTCCCGCATAGCCCCGCGCCTGCCCAAAAGTGCTCCTCCCAAAATTTCAGGGTAACTTTAATTTCCGCGTAAAGATTGCCCGGACTAGTACTTTGCCAATTCTCGTCACTCTTCGCTCTCTCTTCGGCTACCCGCTTATTTTTCATGGAGTTACCACAACGCCTCAGGCACTGCCCCTAAGTACAGGTTTGGCTCTCCGCGTGCACTCCTCGGATCTACGAACACGCTCCGCAGTGGCGTTTGTAGTGGGTGACAGCCGCAGAGCGGCTTACCCAGAAGAGGAGAAAGACCTAGTCATGGCCGACGATTATACAGAAATGAAGAGTGCGCCTTCCTGGCAGCTTCCCGCCATTGTTGTGTTGGGCTTGGTTGCTATCGGAGGTTTGGCATTTGGTTGGAACGCATCGACAAAACTCGATGCGACGAAGCAAGATGTTGCCGCGCAGTTGAAGACCACACAGTCCTCGATCGAGCAAGACATGTCCTCGCTGAAAGACCGCCTGATGCAGACCGAGAAAACGAACACGGACCTACAGGGCGACCTGAAAGTGGTCACCGGCAAGCTCAAGATTACCCAGAGCCAGCTAAAGAAAGCCCGGGCGGAAGCAGCTCAGGCTAACGAAGACACCACTACCAAGATCACCGCGTTGGACACTTCCGTCCACACCGAGCTTGCGACCAAGGCCGCTACCGACGACTTGAAGAATGTCGACTCCAAAGTCGGCGTCGTCCGCACCGACCTTGATTCCACGCGCGAAGACCTGAAAATGGCCCGCAGCGAGATGGGCACCCTCATCGCGCGCAACCACGATGAAATTGACCAGCTCCGCCGCCTCGGCGAACGCGATTACATCGAGTTCACCATCGCCGGCAAGAACAAGCCGGAGAAGGTTGGCAATGTCACCGTCGAACTCAAGGCCGTGAACGAAAAGAAGGGGCAGTACAGCGTCAATCTGACCTCTGAAGACCGCCTGCTCCAGAAGAAGAACCGCGCCATGAACGAGCCGATCTTCTTCTACCTGCACGGCACCAAGATCCCTCAGGAACTTGTCATCAACAAAGTTGGCAAGGACACCATCAGCGGCTACGTCAGCATTCCCAAGGCGAATTCGGCTCCGGCCGCTTCGGCTTCCACTTCTGGCAACTAACCAATTTAAACCGAACGCCGGTCGGTACCGGCGATACAAGGGGGCGGCTTCGGTCGCCCTCTTTTTTTTGTCTTTAGGCGTAAGGTGTGCCGCTCTCGTTTCCCGTACAATGAACGGGGTGCCTCGGGAGGCTGCCGCCATTGTTCAGGTCCAAGATCGTCGTCTACTGTTCGGTTGACCCTTTCTTATCCTCCCGCGGCAAGTTCCTGCATCGATTCGAAAACTTCCAATCTGAACTGGATGAACGCGAAACACCGTGTGTCTGGCTCAGCAGCCGCTCGCGCCTTCAGCTTGACGATCCGCGACGCCGCGTAAGCCATACTGAGCCGTTCGTCGCCGAAAGCGGCTGCGCAGTCTATATGCCGGAAGACTACTTCCACCTCAAATCCACGCAGACTGTTCGCCTGGGGCGTTTTACCTGCATACCGATCGCGCAGCAGCTGCCCGCAGCCGAGGAGGCTCTGGAATCGCTCAGCGAGGAGTCCGGAGTGCCCGTGGTGCCTCTGCGTTCGCTCAGCCCGCGGGAACTCTCCCAGAACCTTGGCCTGCCGACGCACGAAGCCGAAGTCGTTCGCCAGCGCGATTTTGACGAATTGTTCTTTTTCGCAGGCGCAAGCGATGCGGACATCACACGTTTCCGATCCTTGGCCACAGCCAAGAACTTCTCTCTCCGAGAACACGGCGTGTTCTGGTCACTCGCGGTCGGTGCCGATTTTCGCCGCTGCATCCGCGAACTAGGCGATCTATTCGATCGTTCGCTACATGGCCACGCCAACCGATTCGCCATCACAGAGTCCGCCGACGCCGCGTCCATTTTTCCCGCGTGCGATCGTGGCATTCGCCTCAGTGCGTCGACCAAAGAACCCACTGAATCGCCCGCTGCGCCCCGCTTCGCCGAAAGCGCAATCACCTCACCGAATCTTTGGGAAACTGTTCTCTCCGCCATCGATTCGCGCCCCTGAGTCGCGGGGGAAACATTCTGTCTCTAAGCCCCACACTCTTTCACATTCCAACTCCTCGGTTTGCGGCGCACGTTCCACTCAATTGCCTCTTTTCCCACTAATCTGCACATTTTGTTGGGGTTTTGCTCAGTACTCGTCGGTGGCACTTGAATTGCACTTTTTGGCATGCCGAAGCCTGTCGTGGCGCTATGAACTCCTGGGGTACCTCTCAAAAACCCTTCGAGTACTAGGAGATTTATACATGTCCTGGCTCATTCGCACCCTTCGTTTGCCGGCGCGAGAAACTCACACAAACCTCGCCCTCGCTATTTGCGTATTCCTCATGAGCCTGATGTCGCTCGGTCTGATTTGGCAAGCCCAAATCATCGCGGATCAGCGCGACGCCATTAGATGGCTCGAATCGCTAAAGTTCGGCAGCTGATTCTCCTGCCTCCTCGGAAGCTTTCTCTCCATTCGATCTTTCACGCACGAAATTTTCGCTCGCCCCACGCATCGCTCTCGACAATTTCTTCCTCGGGTGTATTCTGTCTTCACAGGGGAATTCACCACTAAGGGAAATGAAAATGAAGAAATGGTTTGCTCTCGCGATTCTGGCTTCGATACCCGCAATGACTTTGGCTCAGTCAACGGGATCGGCGCCATCCACGAACTCCACCGATTCGACCGTTGCGCCGCAAAGCTCGTCACCCAGCGCGACAACTACTCATTCGCGGCATCATCGCCGGCATAGCCGCGCCGGCCAACGCCGCCATCACCGCCGGACCAAAGCCACGCCGCAATAGCGTCTGAAAACAAATTGGGGAGCCGGATGGCTCCCCAATTTGTTTATTGGCTGTATCGGTCCCGAAGCACCGCGAACTTCGCGTGCCGTTTCGGGTCGACGCGCACCGCATGCGCGGTGTGATCAGCGTTTGTTTAGCTCTAAGCCCGGTGGAATCATTCCTTTTTCTCCGGAGCTAGACTGAGCTCACACTCTCTAGCTACGCCCCTGTACTGTCGATTGCAAGCGAAGAAACGGAGAAATCCGAAGATTTCTTGTACCGATTTTGACCCCTGTGGAAATCGCCTTTTAGCAGCGTTGGGCGTTACTTGATGAACAGCGATTCTCGCAACTGGTCGCGCCCGACGAACGACTTGCTCGTCCTGAACCGGCTGAACAGTTCCTGGATTTCGCGATTCTGGTACACGCGCTGCGCGGGACAGATGGGCGTCGCGGATATAACCTGTAGCGTATGAGAATCTGCTATACGGTACCTTTGGAAAATCTCCGGTTTCTTGCTGTGAAACATCGCGAACACAATTCCGCCTGGCCGGAGGTACTCGGTTAAGCAAGCCACCGTCTGCTTGGCCACCGCCGGCTCCAGATAGTCCAGTATGTCCCAGAGCAGCACCGCGTCGAACGCGCCTTCCTTGTACCGAAGATTCTCCTCGATAAACCGTGTCGCTCGGCCCGCCGGGGTTACATCCACGGAATCGGACCCTTCCACGGCATTCTTCAGCCGTGCTTCTTCTTCGATCATGAACTCTTTCCACGAACGCAGAAGGTCGTCGGAAGTCACGCGGAATCCGCGCTCGATGAAAAAGCTCAGAGTCGTTTGCCACGCAGGCCCAAGATCGAGCATCGTCCCGCGTCCCAGACCGTCCAGGTTCCAGAGGAACTCTTTCAGTCCGTTCGACATGCGCGTCGTTTCTTGCATTTCAGATGCCCTCGGCGCTGCCATAGCGCCGACGGTGCCGTTGGTCGGCGTCGTCCGACCGCCAGCCGGCATCCCCGACGCGGGCCGCGAAACATTGCGAGTCGTCCCCGCGCCAATTCCAATTCCGAGTTTGCTCAAAAGTCCCATTGCTAGACTGCCGTCCCCGCCGCCATGCTCCCGGCTTTCGCAGCGCCGCTTACGGACTCAGAACCTTTGCCTACCGGCTTGCCCGCTTCCACTTTCCCGCGGAGCACCGCCCCATCTTCGATGGCCAGCCGGTCGGTCTGCACTTCCCCTATTACGTGTCCCGTATTCCACAACTGTACTCGGTCCCGCCCAAACAGCTTCCCCTGCACATCGCCTCGTACGATTATTTCGCGCGCATGAATATCGGCTTTCACTTTGCCGTTCGGCCCGACCGTTACGCTACCGCCGCTCATTTCCAGCTTGCCTTCCAGCACGCCGTCAACGAACAAATCTTCTTTACCTGTAACTTCACCTTTTATTTTTATTCCCTGGCTGATGCACGCTGCTGCACGCGAGGGGACCGATGTGCTCGCCGTGGTCACAGGATTCGCTGCGTTTGAATTTCCAGCCGGTGCTGCTCCCGCAGAAGTTGTGGGAACGTCAGAAACTCCCTGCGGCTTCGCGTCTTCTTTCTTCCACACGAGACACCTCTACCTAAGTTGTTGGTTTTTCGAAGTCGCATTCGAGTTCGGCTGGAGGGGACGCGACTGGGAACTGTGAAGATAATACAGGGTTTACTCGATGTAAAGCGGAATACGGGGAACCAAATCTAGCGTGTGGCGTGAATGGCTACACCATATATCGTACCGGCCTCGCCCGCGGGTCCACAACCAGTTGTGATGTCGTGTGCGTATCCGCCCTACTCCGCAATTCCCACATCGCCACCAGCATGCCTCCCACCTCCCCCATGAATTGCTTGATCGACTTTCTTTTTTCGTACCAATGCACTGGATCAAAATCTCCGTCGCGTGCTCCAGCCACACTCACGGCAATTTTCCCGGGAAATACTCGCCGGAAAATATATCGTGTTCGTCGCGTGTGATAATTGGACGTCACGATAATCACTCGCTTCCAGTTTTTCTCCGTGGCAACTTTTGCCAGCACTTCCGCTTCTTCCCGCGTGTTTTCCGCGTCGTGCGGAACCCGCAATATTTTCTCTTTCGGGACGCCCCGTTCGATCAAATCGTGCTCCATCAATTCACCGATGCCCGCGTAGGGCCGCAGCCTTACTCCGCTTGCAACAACCAGCGGCGCGAGTCCCTGCCGGTAAACCTCCGCCGCTCGCGTCGCGCGATCCGCATAAAAATTGTCGATGCTCAACACCACAATCGCATCCGACTTTTCAAGGGGGTCTTCCACAAGCCAGCCTTCGCCGGCAGAGCGCAGCAGCGGATGCCGCACCAGATATAGCGTTCCGAGCACCAGCACGAAACACAGCCATCCAATCAGCTTCGCCGTGATTCCGCCCCGCTCACGCCTCGAGAGCCTCTTCATGAACCCGGATCCACCGATCGCAAATACTCGGCCGCCTGTTCGGGAAGCACAGCATTAAAGTACGTCTCCTTGATGCTGTACGATTTGCTCCGGCTCTCCACGATCGGCAAAATCTCGATGTGCCAATGAAAGTCGTCCGCCAGAGTTTTCCAGTAGCCGGCAAGTTCTCCCTTTTTGTTCCGCGTGTTCGGCGCAGTGTGCACCACGAGGTGGTAAGCAGGCGCGAATTTGTCCAGCCGCCTCAACACTCTTCCCAGTAACGCCGCAAGCTGCCGCCGATTCGATCCGGGTCTGGGCTGCTCGAACAAATGATTATGCTGCCGGTGCAGCACCCAGATTTCATACGGCACACGCGCGGCATACGGGCACAACGCGTAGTAGTCGCCCTGCACGTCCACAATCCGCTTCGCTAGCTTCTCTTCTTGCCGCACGATGTCGCAAAAAACGCATCGCTCCTTTTCGCGGAACCATTCGCGTGAAGCCCGCAACTCATACTTGATGCGCCGCGGCACAAAAATCGTTCCCGTTACTTCCGAATGTGCGTGCGGCCATTCTTCGCCAGACAGCACGCCCTGATTCTTGTAAACCGTCACATGCTTCAGCCGCAGATCCTTCTTCAAATCCGCCACGCGCGTTGCCCACACCCAGACCACGCGCTCGATCTCTTCGTCGGTCAGTTGCGACATCCGCTTGTTGTGATCCGGCGTCTCCACCACCACTTCGTGCGCGCCGACCGGCCCCATCTTGTCGTAGATTCCGTCCGCCCGCCGCCCCGCTTCACCCTCAATCCGGTACAAAGGATCGGGATGCGGAACAACTCGCACCTGCCATGGCCCTTCCGCGGGCCACGATAGAATCGTCTGCTGCTTGTCAATCGCCGGTTTTTCGAACGGACAATCGGTCTCATCGCCCGCTTCGCGATGCCCCAACACCACCCAGCTTTGCGTAATCGGATCTCGTCGGATTTCCATTCGCTTTGTGCGAGCTCTCTTTTTCGCTTAACTTCGGTGCGTTCGGTAGTTTGTTTCCCCACCCCATCCTTGTCAAGCAACTGTCCTTTCGCATGCTATTCTTTTTTCGCATGCCCGCTGATCTCGATTTCATGCAGTTAGCTCTTGACGAAGCTCGCGCCGCCGCTGCCGCCGGAGAAGTTCCTATCGGCGCCCTCCTGGTCTGCGAAAATAAAATCATCGCGCAATCCGGCAATCGCACCATCCGTGACAACGACCCCACCGCCCACGCCGAAATCGTTGTCCTCCGCGAGGCCGCTCGCCTTCTATCCAACTATCGTCTTTCGGGCGCCACGATGTACGTCACGCTCGAGCCCTGCGCGATGTGTGCCGGCGCCATGATCCAGGCCCGCATTGCGAAACTCGTCTACGGTGCCGACGATCCTCGCGGTGGCGCCGTCCGCTCTTGTTTCGAAGTCCTCTCTCATCCGCGCCTGAATCACCGTGTCGAAGTCGCCTCCGGCATCCTCGCGGAAGAATCCTCCGCGCTCCTCCAGTCTTTCTTCGCCGCCCGCCGTTAACACAATCCTCGCCGCTGTAGCGTACACTTCAGTGTGGGTCAAGGTGCCAACCGCCATACTCAACCATTCGGAGTCCGGCGGCACGACGCCGCTTTTGGCAGGTAACGTTCCGCTCCGGCGTTTCCGTCCAGCCAGAACTCAACGCGTTCATGTCCGCACTCGAACTCCCAAAATTGTTGAGGGTCACTTGAATCTGTTAGAATTGAATTCGCTGACCGCGGAGAGGTGACTGAGCGGTTGAAAGTACTCGCCTCGAAAGCGAGCGTGGGGGAAACTCCACCGTGGGTTCAAATC
>Ga0137403_10007068_pt1 | contig 12730 bp, 5 predicted proteins | sample CZOMad2_1_16fung_FD_122057 | JGI IMG/M metagenome (GOLD analysis project Ga0137403, IMG submission 122057) | Vadose zone soil fungal communities from Angelo Coast Range Reserve, California, USA - CZOMad2_1_16fungal (Hybrid Assembly) | ecosystem: Environmental > Terrestrial > Soil > Vadose zone... | reverse complement strand
TTGCCCGCGGTTGCGCTGCTGGACCGCGATGGTGTGTACGGCTCGCCGCGATTTCACACGGCGGCAAAGCGAGCTGGAATTCGCGCGCACGTTGGAGCGGAAATCTCCGTGGAAGGTTTTGGAAAGAGGGCGGGCCTGCCGCAGTGGATGCCGTCCACCGCTGCGCTGGAGCAACCGGTGCGGCTCGCAGTCCTCGTGAAAAACAGAACCGGCTACCAAAATCTTTGCCGGTTGATGACGCGATACAAATTACGCGAAAAGGAAAAAGGAACCGGCACTGCGGCGCTCGAAGAAATTGCCGAACTCGCGGAAGGCCTCGTGTGTTTGACCGGAGGCGAAGAAGGCGTTCTGGCTGCGTCACTTTTTCGTGGCGGTGAAGAGGAAGCGCGGAAAAATATAGAAACACTTACGGCGCTCTTCGGACAAAAAAACGTTTACGTCGAATTGCAGCGCCATTTCAATGTGGAAGAAGAGCATCGCAATCAGGCAGCGGTGCGCCTGGCGGAAACCCTACATCTGCCATTACTCGCCACAAACGGCGCGCGGTACGCAGTGCCGCGTGACCGCGAAATCCTCGATGTATTCACCTGCCTGCGGCATCACTGCAAACTGGAAACAGCCGGAAGATTGCTGGAACGCAACGACGAACGCCATTTGCGCTCCGCAAAAGAAATGACGGAACTCTTTTCCGACTTGCCGCAAGCAATTTCCAATACGGAAGAACTTTCCTCGCGCCTGGAATTCACTCTGGCCGATTTGGGTTACCAATTCCCGAACTATCCGGTGCCGGCCGGCGAAACCATGAACTCCTTTCTCCGCAAGCGCACGGACGAAGGATTCCGAAACCGGTATGCGGCGAAAGATGACGAAAAACTCCACCAACGCGCGGAAAAACAGATCCAGCGCGAACTGGCGCTAATCGAGAAATTGAACCTCGCCGGGTATTTTTTAATTGTCTGGGATATCGTCCGCTTTTGCCGGGAGCAAAACATTCTCGTGCAGGGCCGCGGCTCCGCTGCAAACAGCGCGGTTTGCTATTCGCTTGAAATCACCGCGGTCGATCCTGTCGGAATGGAATTGCTCTTCGAGCGTTTTTTGTCCGAAGAACGCGGGGAGTGGCCGGACATCGATCTGGATCTTCCGAGCGGCGACCAGCGCGAAAAAGCCATTCAATACGTTTATCAACGATACGGCCAGCTTGGCGCGGCGATGACCGCGAACGTGATTACGTACCGCGGCCGCTCGGCTGCCAGAGAAGTCGGAAAAGTGCTGGGATTCGATCAGGAGACGCTCGACCAACTTTCCGCGCAAGTGAACGGCGGAGAATGGCGCGGGCCCGCCGATACGTTTGAAAATCATTTCCAGCAAGCGGGTTTCGATTTGCAGCACCACCGCGTGCGCAAATATTGGGAGTTGTGCGAACGGCTGCAGGATTTGCCACGGCACCTGGGCCAACATTCCGGCGGCATGGTGATCTGCCAGGGACAACTTGATTCGGTGGTTCCGCTGGAGCCGGCGACGATGCCCGGCCGCGTGGTCGTGCAATGGGATAAAGAAGACTGCGCGGACATGGGAATCGTAAAAGTGGACCTGCTCGGCCTTGGAATGATGGCAGTTTTGGAAGAGTGTCTCGAACTGATTCCGAAACACTACGAGAAAAAAGTCGATCTGGCGCAACTGCCAGCTGACGATCCAGCCGTATACAAAACGTTGTGCCAGGCGGATACGGTCGGCATGTTCCAGGTGGAAAGCCGCGCACAGATGTCGTCGCTTCCGCGAAATTCTCCCGCCAAGTTTTACGACCTTGTCGTGCAGGTCGCAATTATCCGCCCTGGCCCCATCGTTGGAAAAATGATGCATCCCTACATGCGGCGAAGGCAGGGAAGAGAGGAAGTGACGTACGCGCATCCGTCGCTGGAGCCAGTGCTCAAGAGAACACTAGGCGTGCCGCTTTTTCAGGAACAATTGTTGAAGATGTCCATGATCGCGGCGAATTTCTCCGGCGGCGAAGCGGAAGATTTGCGGCGCGCGATGGGTTTCAAGCGCTCCGAAGAACGCATGCACGAGATCGAAACCAAATTGCGCAGTGGAATGACGCAGAACGGAATCAGCCGCGAGGCGCAGGAAGAGATCATCACGCAAATCACTTCGTTCGCGCGATACGGCTTTCCCGAATCGCACGCGGCAAGTTTTGCGCTAATCGCGTATGCCAGCGCTTTTTTGAAAGTTCATTATCTGGCGGCGTTCACCGCGGCGCTGCTCAACAATCAGCCGATGGGATTCTACAGCCCGGCAACGATTGTGAAAGACGCGCAACTGCACGGGCTGAAAGTAAAACCGATTCACGTGCTCCACTCGGACTGGTTGTGCACGCTGGAAAAGAGTGTGAATAAAGAAGGGAAAAGGGTTCCGTGTTTGCGCATTGGATTCCGGTATGTCCGCGGGCTGCGGGAAGCGCCGGCGCAGGAAATCGTGCGCGAACGGCAATCGCAAAGTTTCAACGGAATCGAAGATCTGATTCGCCGCATTCCGGATTTACAGAAATCGGAAATCGTGACGCTCAGCGAAATCGGCGCGCTGAATTCCCTGGGGAAAGATTTGCACCGGCGGTCGGCGCTTTGGCAAGTGGAGCGCGCGGCGCGGCAGGCAGGTCCACTTTTGGACGCCATTCCGGAGCAACTCGATTTGTCGCCGCTGCAAAAAATGACCGATGAAGAGCGGTTGATTGCGGATTTCCACGGCTCGGGAATGACCACTGGACCGCATCCGATGACCTATTGCCGCGCGGAGTTGGCCAAAGCCGATGTGAAAAGCGCTCGCGACCTTGGGCGGATTCCGGACGGACAATATACGAAGACCGCAGGATGTGTAATTGCGCGGCAACGGCCGGGAACGGCCAAAGGATTTGTATTCCTGAGCCTCGAAGACGAGACCGGAATCGCCAACATTATTGTGAAGCCGGACCTTTACGAAAGTTGCCGGCTGACGATCAATCGCGCCAAATTTCTGCGCGTCGATGGAATCCTGCAAAATCAGGACGGCGTGATTTCCATTAAGGCGTCGCGCGTCCTGCCGCTTTCGGTGACTTCCGCGAATACTGAATCGCACGATTATCACTGACCTCGCCTGCGTTTCCGCGGCACGTGCCGTAAACTAGAGGTGAGGACAGTATCTGCATGAAATTGCAATTGCCTGCGGGAAATTTTGACGCGTATCTCTTCGACTGTGACGGCACGATTGTCGATTCCATGCCGCTTCACTACAAAGCATGGAAGCAGATCCTGAGCGAATGGAATTGCGAATTCAGCGAAGAGCGCTTCTATGCGTGGGGCGGGATGCCCATCGTGGAAATTATTTCCACGCTCAACAAGGAATATGGCTTATCAATGCCGGTCGAAACGCTCGCGGCACGCAAAGAGAGTTTGTATTTTGAATTGCTGCCGGAACTAAAACCGGTGCCGGAAGTTGTGGAGCACATTTTCGACCAGCACGGAAAAATTCCATTAGCGGTCGTTTCCGGCAGCACGCGCGATTCAGTAGTTGCCTCTCTCACGGCTCTAAAATTGCTCGACCGTTTCGATGCGCTCGTATGCGCGGGCGAATATCGGAATAGCAAGCCGCACCCCGAAGCATTTTTGCTTGCCGCGGAGAAATTGGGCGTTCATCCAAACGCCTGCCTCGTTTTTGAGGATACGGACATGGGAATCGAAGCCGCGACCGCTGCGGGAATGAAATCGGCACGAGTCCCGCCGCCGTGGGTTCGGAATCCCGGCTCACACCGCTAATTCTTGAGTCGGCGCTCTCTTCCATGGCGCCGCATATTCGGTAGAAGCGTTTCACTTTTCATTGACAGCACCGAGGCGCATCGCTAAAGTGCCGGACGTTCGTTCCCGGTTGGCAATTCGCCGCCCAGAAAATCTCGATTCATCAGCCAACGCGCGACGACAGAGGAAGCATCGACATGTCGAAGAGTTTCGTTCGCCGTACTGCGTTCGTGACGTTAAGTATTTTAATTGCCGCACCGTTCGCACTCTGCCAGACCGCCAAACCCGACCGGCTGCAATGCGAATCGCTGACGAATCCGCTCGGCGTGGACACGAAACGGCCAGTGTTTTCCTGGAAGCTGCGCGACGCTCGCTTCGCAGCGAAACAAACCGCGTATCAAATCGAAATTGCATCCTCTCCAAACAGTTTCGGCTCCGGCAAAGCGGATATCTGGGACAGCGGGAAAGTGCCGTCGGAAAATTCAATTCAAGTCGAATACGCTGGCAAGGAATTGACGCCAAGCACGCGTTACTATTGGCGCGTCACCGTTTGGGACGCGGACGGCAAGGCGTATCCATCGAGCGACGCAGCCTGGTTCGAGACGGGCTTGATGGATTTGAAAAACTGGAAAGCCGCGTGGATCGGTTACGAAGTTCCGGAGCTGCATGCGGTGCGCGACGCGGATGCCGCATGGATTACCAATGCGGATGAGAGCAGCGCCAAGACCGAGGGCAACTCGCATCATGATTTTCGATTTGCATTTGGATTGAACGGCGTCGTCAAACATGCGGCACTTTTTGTGACTGGCCGCGACTCGGCTTCTGCATGGGTGAACGGGCAGCAAGTGCTGGAATCGGATCCGTTGCCGCCGTGGAAGCAGATGCCGTGGAAGACGTACAAGAAACGCGACATCACGCAGCAAGTGAAGGAAGGAAAAAATCTCGTCGCGATCGATGTGATCCGCTACCGGCAAGAAAGAAGACGAGGCGTACCCGACGATGCTCGGTCGCCGATGAGCGCAACGATTTACGTTGAGATGGCGGACGGTTCCGCTCGAATTTTCAAGACCGCGGCGAGCGGATGGAAAGCCGCGCTCGATGCGGAGGGAAATTGGCAGGAGACCAATTTCGACGATTCGCGGTGGAAAGATGCGATTGCATTCACGCCACCGGCGGGATCGTTTGATGGACCTGAAGTGGGATATCCCTGGCCAACGGGCGCGGTGAAGTCTCTGCGAAAATCGTTCGAGGCGCCGAAGAAAATTTCGTCGGCACGTCTTTATGCCACGGCTTTAGGCGTGTACAAGTTCTCGATCAACGGGAAAGAAGTTGGCGACCAGGTGCTTTCGCCGGGCTGGACGGACTATCGCGAGCGGGTAGTTTATCAAGCGTACGACGTGACAGGCCTGCTGCAACCAGGCAAAAACGCGATCGGCGCGTTGCTGGCGCCGGGATGGTATTCAACGCCGCTGCAGTGGTACGGCCAGGGAAATAATTACGGGAAGACGCTGCCCGCCGTTCGAGCGGAGTTGCGCATCGCGTACGCCGATGGCTCGACCGAATCGATTCCCACGGATTCTTCCTGGAAAGCCAGCACGTCTGCCGTCTCTTTCGCGGAGATTTATGACGGTGAAACCTTCGATGCACGAAAGGTGCAAAACGGCTGGAACGGTGCAGCTTTTGACGACTCCGCGTGGAAATCAGTTGAAGTAGTTCATCCGATCGAGCCCGAAATAGAATGGCAATATTTTCCGCCGATCCGGAAGCACGAAGAGTTGCAGGCGAAATCGGTGAACGAACCAAAGCCCGGCGTTTACGTTTTTGATTTCGGGCAGAATCTTTCCGGAGTGGCGCGCATCCGCGCGAAGGGACCAGCGGGCACCGACGTAAAGTTGCGATTTGCCGAAGTGTTGAATGCGGACGGCACGATTTACGTCGAGAACCTGCGAACGGCGAAAGCCACGGATCATTTTATTTTGGCTGGAGCCGGAAGCGAAGAGTTCGAGCCGGAATTTACGTTTCACGGATTTCGATATGTCGAGGTAAGCGGGTTGTCCACTAAACCAGAAATCGGTGATGTGAAAGCAGTCGCTTTTTATACCGATGCGCCGTTCACGGCAAAGCTGAAAACGGGCGTCGGGATGATCAACCAGTTGTGGAGCAACATTTTGTGGGGGCAGCGGTCCAACTTTGTCGGGCTGCCGACGGATTGTCCGCAACGCGACGAGCGGCTCGGGTGGAGCGCCGACGCGCAGGTTTTCTGGCGGACGGCTGCGTACAACATGGATCTCGCGACATTTTCGCGCAAGTTCGGCGCCGATTTGCGCGGGACGCAAGTGGGCACCGACATGTATGGAATTTTTGCGCCGGGCACTTCGACAGCGAATCCCGGGTACGGCACGGGATGGAGCGACGCGGGCGTGATCGTTCCGTGGACGGCGTGGATTCAGACTGGCGACAAGAAGGCGATCGAAGAAAACTGGAGCGGCATGGAGCGTTACCTTGCCGCGATTGAGGCGGCGAATCCGGATCATCTCTGGAAGAAGAATTATGGAATTCCTTTCGCGGATTGGCTTTCGCCGGAGGGCGTGACGCCGGTGGACCTGATCGCGACGGCATACTGGGCTTACAACGCCAAGTTGATGAAAGAAATGGCGCACGCGGCTGGAAATTCGGAGGGCGAGAAAAAATATAGAACGTTATTTGAGAAGATTCGCGACGCGTTTTATCAAGCGTATGCGAAACCGGATGGATGGGTTGGCGGCGTGCCGCCGCCTCCGGTGTTCGCGTCGGCTACGGAGACGAAGCTGAGCGACAAGCCAGTGGAGACGCAAACCGGGTACGTGCTCGCGCTACAGATGGATTTGCTGCCGGTTTCCGTGCGGCCACTGGCGGCACAGCGACTGGTGGATCGAATTGCAGCAAATCATTGGCGGCTTGGAACGGGATTTCTGGGGACACCCTATTTGTTGAGCGCATTGACCGACACGGGGCATGCGGACGTTGCGTACCGGTTGCTGCTGAGCACGGAGTATCCGTCGTGGGGATACCTGGTGGAGCACGGCGCGACGACGATGTGGGAACGCTGGAACGGCGACCAGATGAAGGGCGATCCCAGCATGAATTCCTACAATCACTACGCGTATGGGGCCGTGGGAGATTGGATTTACCGGTATGCGGCCGGAATTGACACGACCGCAGCGGAGCCCGGATTCCACGTTATTTCGTTGCACCCGAATTTTGACTCGCGACTGGGGAGCGTCGATTTCTCGTATGAGTCGAGTTATGGAACCATCCATTCGGCGTGGACGGTCTCCGGGAAACAGGCGACGTGGAATTTGACAATTCCGCCGAATGCGACCGGGCGGCTTGCGCTGACTGCCGCGGAGCAGGCGGCTTACCGGCTGGATGGGAAGGCGCTGAGCGGAAACTCCAAGATCGTGGCTGGTGGAGAGACGGACAGCAGGAAGGTTTTTGACCTTCCGGCCGGGACGTATCAGTTTCAAGTTGCTTTGCCTTAGTATTTCGACCGGAAGAATTGGGGAGTCCGGCTTCGGTGCCGGCCTAACTGCCATCGGGGTCGTCTGAGCGCAGCCCCCTACGGGGTAAACAAGAGTGGCTACACTACCCCCACACCCCGGTGTTTTCTGGTAAGAGTGCGCAAACGGTTGAAAACAAGAGAGATGACTTGCCGAGAGTGGCAAAAGAGTGAAGGAAGAGTGCGCAAGCTGTTGGAAATGGGAGACATAGGTCGATCGAGTTGACGCGCCAAAGCGATGACGGCCCTACCTGCTGTTCCGTTTTGGGAACGGCTACCCCCCACACCCGTCTTTTTTCGTAAGTATTGAATCTAAAAGACTTATGAGGACGCCATTTTGTAAGTATTCATTCTAAAGGGGTTAGCGCGAAGAGCCGAAGCCGAGGGCGGACGCAGAACTTCCTAATTAGTATTATACCACTCTTGTCAATGGCCAGATTTGCGCCAAGACTCCGGCACGGAGACGTAGGACGAGTCGAGGGCTTTGATGGAGGAGCAGCCGAGGAGGCGGAGGGTGCGGTCCACGCCTTCGCGGAGGATCTGGAGGGCGCGGGCGGCGCCGGGTTTGCCGGCAGCGCCGAGACCGTAAGCATAAGCGCGGCCGACGAGCACGGCGCGGGCACCGAGGCAAAGGGCTTTGACGATGTCGGAGCCGCGGCGGATGCCACCGTCGAGCAGGATTTCGGTTTGGCCTCCTACGGCGGCGACGATTTCCGGAAGCACGCGGAGCGTCGGGGAAACAGTGTCGAGTTGACGGCCGCCGTGATTCGAAACGACGATGGCGGCGGCTCCGTGGTCGACGGCGCGGCGGGCGTCGTCGGCGGAGAGAACGCCTTTTGCGATGATAGGGCCGGGCCAGAGTTCGCGGAGCCAGCGAAAATCTTCCCAGGTGACGACAGCGCGACTGAGCGCGGCGCCGACGTCGATGAGCGGCATAGGGCCTTTGCCGGGAATGACGATGTTGGCGAGGGGCGGAGTGCCGCCGTCGAGGAGAAAGGAAGCGAACCAACTGGGACGCGCGAAAAACTGAGAGACGTAGGGAAGTTTCGAGAGGAGCGACCCGCCGAGAAGTTCTTTCATGCCGTTGCGCGGGTCGCGCTCGCGGAGTCCGGCGACCGGCGTGTCGATGGTGACGACAAGGGCGTTGAAACCGGCCTTTTTGGCGCGGTCGATGGCGTGCTCGGCGATGGCGCGACCACCGACCAAATAAAGTTGATACCAGGCAGGGCCTTTGGTGGCGGCGCGGACGTTTTCCAAGGGATGGCCGGAGATGGTGGAGAGGGTGTAGATGGTGCCAGCGTCGCCGGCCGCGGCTGCGGCGGCACATTCGCCACCGTCGCTGCCGGGATACATCATGCGGGAATAACCGACCGGAGCGAGAATCGCGGGAAAAGAAAGGTCGAAAGAAAGGACGCGAGTGCGAATATCGGTTTCAGGAACGGCGACGGCCCAGCGCGGACGGAAGAGGACGTCGTCAAAGACGCGGCAATTTTCGCGGAGAGTGATTTCGCTGTCGGCGCCGCCGTCGAGGTAATCGAAAACAACGCGAGGGAGGCGGCGCTTCGCCATTTTGCGAAGATCGTCGATGTTGATGACGCTGGGTGGTAGAGGATTCGTTGCCATAGGTTTGCGCAAAGATTCTTTAGCGAGAGGGCGCGGGTGTCAACTCAGTTCCGCTGTGTGAAGCGGCGGCGGCTGTGGCTGGCGGAGTACTTAGGGTTCCAAGATAGTTGCCGTAGCCGACGATGACGGTGGAGGCGACGAGAACGAGGAGGCTGAGAGCGACGAGCAATTTTGTTTTGGCGCCTGCGCCGTTCCATTCCTTGAGCGCGATGCCCCATAGTGTGCTGAAGATGATGATGCTGGCCATGTGGAGGGTCCAACTGGAAAATTTGAAGCGGCCCATCTGGGTTTCGCCCATGGTGTAGAAGAAAAATTGGAAGTACCAGGTGGTGCCGGCGAGGGCGGAGAAAAGGTAATTGGAAAACATGGGAGCGGAGGCCGGCTCGGCGAGATCGAGATGTGCAGCTTCAGCCATTTCTTCGGACGGAGCGTCGATGGGATTTTCCAGAATTGGTTCATCGGATTTGGCCGGGGAGTTGTTGCGAATTTTGGAGGAGAAGTATTGGTAGCCGGTGCGATTGCGGACGTTGAGGATGACGCACCAGATGAAATTTGTTGTGAAGCCGCCGAGTAGCACGACGACCAAGACGGGCAGGCCTTGCCAGAGATTGGGGGTGCCGTGGCGGAGCGTGATTTCCTTGATGGGATCGCCGGCGGCGAGGCCGAAGGCAAAACAGGCGCTCATTACGCCGGAAAATGTCGCGACGAGGATTCCCGTTTTCAGATTGAATTCCTTGATGGAGGCGCGCTTCTGCTCTTCGGACATTTCGCGTTCCTTGGAGACGCCTGCTGCGCCTGCGACGAGGATGCCGAGGAGGCAGACGCCAACGCCGATGAGAATCGTGAAGCCGGAGCGCGTACCCCAGACTTCCGTGAAAAATTGGCCGCGAAAAATGGGAGGCATCAGCGTGCCGAAGGCGGCGGTGTAGCCGAGAACCATGGCCATGCCGAGCGACATGCCGAGATAGCGCATGGTGAGGCCGAAGGTGAGGCCGCCGAGACCCCACAAGAGACCGAAGAGGTAGGCCCAGAAGAGGCTGCTCGAAGGGGCTTCGCGCAAGACCTGGATTAAGTCCGCGGTCATGAAAACGGCGAGCGTCCACGGCGCGATAATCCAACTGAAGAAACCACCGACAAGCCAGTAGGTTTCCCAGGCCCAACGTTTGACGCCGCGAAAGGGAACATAAAAACTTCCGGAGGCGAGCCCGCCGAGCCAGTGGAATACGACGCCGAGAGCGGGATTTGCGGGCAAGGTGGCGGCCTTTCTTATTGTGTTCGCGGAAGCAGCGAGCGGACTGTAATGCGTCCAGTTTCAGGCGTCAACAAAAATGGCGAGACTGGCCGTGCCGGACGTTACATTGTTTAGGATGATTAAGCGGTTGCGGATTGTGCGTCGATTCAGTAAGGTCTGAGGCCTTGGAATCACAAATTGCCGCAAGGTGAGCCGCCGCGAAACAAGCCAGAGTCCTTGCAACGGAAATTATGAAAACTGCCGAGAAGTTGCGCTATCTGGAAGACAGGTGGGATGAAAAAGTGGCGCAGACGCTGGATGCGCCGGAGTTGCTGCGGTACCGGTCGAACTTGCTAGGTTCCGATCTTCGTATTACGAATTTCGGAGGTGGAAATACCAGTTCGAAAATTCAGGAAGTGGACCCGCTCGATGGTTCGAGCCGGACTGTCCTTTGGATAAAAGGCAGCGGTGGCGATATTGGAAGCATCCAGCGAAGCGGATTTGCAGCGCTGTATCTGGAAAAATTGCATGCACTGGAGGGGCGGTATCGCGGCGTTGAGCATGAAGACGCGATGGTCGGGATGTACCCGCTCTGTACGTTCGGGAACAATTCCGTAGCGGCGTCGATCGACACACCTTTGCATGGCTTTCTGCCGTTTGCGCATATCGACCATTTGCATCCGGACTGGGGAATCGCGCTGGCTGCGGCGGCGAATGGCGCCGAGAAGATGCGGGAGTTCAACGAGAGATTCGGGCATGAATTGATTTGGTTGCCGTGGCAGCGGCCCGGATTTGAATTGGGAATGATGCTCAAGCGCGCGATTGCGGCGAATCCTGGCTGCGATGGAATTGTTTTGGGCGGGCATGGACTTTTTACGTGGGGCGAGACGCAGCGCGAGTGTTACGTCAATACGATCACGGCGATCGATCGGCTTGGGCAATTTGTCGTAGAACACGTCGAACGCAAGAAAAGCGGCGTATTTGGCGGAGCGACGCGAGAGAATCTGCCGAATCACCGTGAGCTCGCGGTGGATATTTTTCCCTTTGTGCGGGGGCGAGTTTCAGCAAAACAGCGGGCGATCGGGCATTTCACCGATTTGCCGGAAGTTGTGCGATTTATTAATTCCGCCGACGCGGCGCGATTGGCCCATCTCGGAACCAGCTGTCCGGATCATTTTATTCGCACGAAAATCCGGCCGCTCTTTGTCGATTGGTTGCCGTCGGCGAATCTTGCGGGCTTGAAAGAGCAGATCGACGCGGCGCTGCATCGTTATCAAGCGGAGTATCGGCAGTACTACGAATCCTTCGCGGCGGCGGATTCGCCGAAGATGCGCGATGCGGGCCCGACGGTTGTGCTGATACCGGGCATCGGAATGTTCAGTTTTGGAAAGAACAAGACTGAGGCGCGGATTACCGGCGAGTTTTATACAAATGCGATTCACGTGATGGAAGGCGCGACGGCGCTGGGGGACGGCGCACCGCCGAGGATACTTCCACAGGCAGGACCAGCGGCGAAAACGGAAGCGTTCACGGTTTATTCGAATTATGTAGCGTTGCCACCGTCCGAAGCATTTCGCATCGAGTATTGGCAATTGGAGGAAGCGAAGATTCGGCGGCAACCGCCCGAAAAGGAATTGAGCCGGCAGGTCGCGCTGATTGTGGGCGGGGGAAATGGAGTTGGGCGAGAAACGGCACTGCTTGCGGCGCAGCGAGGAGCGCATGTTGCGGTGGCGGACCGAGATTTGGACGCGGCTGCGGCGACAGCTTCCGAGGCGCAGAAGCTATCCAGCAAAGAGACTGTGGTTGCGCTTGCGATCGACATTCGCGATCGCGAATCGATTCGAAAGGCGTTGCGCCAGGTTATCAAGACATACGGAGGCCTGGACATTATTGTGAACACGGCGGCGATTTTTCCGTCGTCGCCGGATGGACGAATTACCGACAGCCAATGGGCAACAACGCTGGACATCAATGTGACTGCGAATCATCGGTTGGTGGAAGAAGCCGCGCAGGCGCTGCGCGAACAGGATCTGACGGCGAGTATTGTGCTGACGAGTTCGGCGAACGCGGTTGTGGCCAAGCGCGGGAGCGAGGCGTACGACATCAGCAAAGCAGCGGTGAATCACTTGATCCGTGAATTTGCGATTTCGCTTGCGCCGAAAGTCCGCGTGAACGGAATCAGTCCAGCGACGGTGGTGAAAGGATCGACGATGTTTCCGCGCGATCGCGTGATCGCGTCGCTCACGAAGTACAGCATTGCGTTCGAAAACACCGCGACGGATGAAGAGCTTCGCGGATTGCTGGCGGAGTTTTATGCAAAGCGTACGCTGACTCACCAACCGATTGACCCGCAGGATTGCGCGGCGGCAATTTTGTTTCTTGCGGGGCCGCAATCGCGTTGCACGACGGGGCATGTGATTCCCGTGGACGGCGGATTGACCGAGGCATTTCTCCGCTGACGCGGATAAAACGGCGACGTTTCTCGCAACGTGAGAGAGAACGATGCAGCGGCCGGCAAATAAGAAAGCATTGGTTGCGATCGATCTCGGGGCGCAGAGCTGCCGCGTGTCACTT
>Ga0137403_10007066_pt1 | contig 12732 bp, 11 predicted proteins | sample CZOMad2_1_16fung_FD_122057 | JGI IMG/M metagenome (GOLD analysis project Ga0137403, IMG submission 122057) | Vadose zone soil fungal communities from Angelo Coast Range Reserve, California, USA - CZOMad2_1_16fungal (Hybrid Assembly) | ecosystem: Environmental > Terrestrial > Soil > Vadose zone... | reverse complement strand
AACGGGAAGCCGGCCAACCTAGCGGGCTATTTCCAGTCCGGCCAGGACGAGAACATCATTGCGATGGACATCAGCGCTAACCAGGAACACCCGATGTCCCTCATCTACCATGAGTACACACATCTGCTGACGAGCCTGTCTCCGCGTCAGTGGCCCGTATGGCTGACGGAAGGGCTCGCAGAACTTTACTCGAGCTTCGAAGTGGACGATAACAAGGTGACTCTTGGGGCGCCAATATCGCGGCATGTTATGCTGTTGCGTGACAAAACTTTCATACCGATTCAGGATCTCATAAACGTTCGCCACGGCTCACCCCTTTACAACGAGCGCGACAAACAAAGTATCTTCTACGCCGAGTCGTGGGCCTTCATGCATTATTTCCTGTTCGACAAGCCGGAGCGAAAGCCCCAGTTCACGCGCTTTCTCGCGCGCCTCGATCAGGGCGAGCCCCCCGACACGGCCTTCCCCGCGGCCTTCGAGACCTCCTACGAGAAGTTCGAGTATGAGCTCAAGGTCTTCGTGGACCAGGCGCGTTACATGCTGACAACCTACCCGCTCAGCGACCTGGGAGCGGACGAGGGCGCCAGGGTGACGCCGATGACACGCGCTCAGACGCTCGCCCGTCTCGGAGATCTCCTGGCGCATCTCGACCCGGCTCGATCCTCCGAGGCCGAGCAGCTGTTGCGCGAGGCTCAGCGCCTCGCTCCGGACGAGGCGCTCTCCTACGCGGGGTTGGGCTATCTGGCCCAGAGCGCCGGCCGCCTCGACGAGGCGGTGACGCTTTACGACAAGGCGATGGCCCTCGATGCCAAGGATCCTCTGACCGCCTTCCACCTCGGACAGTCATTGGCGCGCCGGGCCGCGGGCGCGCCCGTTCCGGCCGGCGAGCGAATCATCCCGGCCGACGTCGTCCGCGCCGAAGACATGTTCGGCCAGACGATTCAGCAGCGGCACGAATTCGGCGAAGCGTACATCGAGTACGCGCTGATCATCATGGAGAACGGCCTCGGCGAGAAGGCGGCCGTGCCGCTGCTCGAGGCGGCGCGGGTGCTCCTGCCGTCCCGGGTCGACGTCGTGGTGAATCTCTCGGCGCTCTATGCGTACACCGGACAACTCGACCGGGCCCAGGACATGGTGGACAACGTGCTGACCCGGATGAGCGACCCGGAGGCTCTGGCCGCAGCGCGTGACCGCATCAAGCGCGCGGCCGACCTGCGTTCCGCCCGCGCGGCGGCCGCGGCCCCCCCGCAAGACGAGGGGCGCGTCGTCGATCCCCCGGCGGCCCTGACCGACGACAACCCGCCCGATTTGCCTCCCCCGCCGCCGACAACGACGAAGCCAGGCTCGCGCACCGTTCCCAGGCCCGCTCTGCAGGCAACTCCCACTAACGTCACCAACGAACAGGTGGCCGTCTACAACCAGGCGATCGAGACGGCCAATCGCGGCAACTACCGGGGCGCCATCAAAATTCTCGAGGATCTCCGCAAGCAGGTGAAGGACGGTGATCTGCGCGCCAAGATCGACGGCATCGTCGCGCGGCTGAAGAAAGACGCGGCCCGCTACCAGTAGAGTTCGGGGTAAGCTGACAGCATGAATCCCTTCATGAGACAGACCATGGGACGCAAAGAGAGCCGCCGGGCCGCGGTCGCAGCCATCCTCGGCCTGATGGCTTCGTGGTTGGCGCCGCCTGCGCCGGCCCGGGCGTCGCAGACGCAGAAGCCTCCTCTGCACGCGGCGCACTGGATCGCCATCACCGGGAAGCCGCTGGGGGCGACGGCCGGCGCGGCGATGTTCCAGAAGAAGGGGAACGCCGTCGACGCCGCCTGCGCGATGCTCGGGGTGGTGACGACGATGTGGGACGTTCTCGCCTGGGGCGGTGAGACGCAGGCCCTCATCTACAATCCGAAGCTCAAGAAGGTCATCGGCATCGACGCGCTCGGCGTCGCCCCCTCGGGCGCAACGGCGGAGTTCTTCCGCTCCAGGGGCGATCGTTTCCCGCCCGAATACGGGCCTCTGGCGGCGATCACGCCGGGCACGCCGGGCGGATTGATGACGATGCTGGCCGAATACGGCACGCTGTCGCTCGGGGAGGTCCTGGCGCCGGCGATCCAGATGGCGGACGGCTATCCGATCGAAGCCGAGACGGCGGACAGCATCGAGCGGGCGAAAGACGAGATCAAGAAATGGAAATACTCGCGCGCCGTCTTCCTACCCCACCCCGGAGAGGCGCGCGAGGCGCCGGAGGCCGGCGAGATCTTCGCGCAGCGGGACCTCGCCGCCACGCTGCGGAGCCTGGTCGAGGCCGAAAGCCGGGCCCGGAAGAGCGGCAAGAGCCGCAAGCAGGCGATCTACGCCGCCTACGATCGATTCTACAAGGGAGAGATCGCGCGCGAGCTGGTGCGCGGCGCGCGCGAGGAGGGCGGGCTGCTCGCTCTCGAGGACCTGGCGCGCTGGAAGGTGAAGATCGAGGAGCCGCTCAGCACGATCTACAAGGGAATCACGGTCTGCAAGCTGCCGATCTGGCAGCAGGGACCGGTCATGCTGCAGGCGCTGAACCTGCTCGAGAACGCCGACCTGAAGGAGATGGGGTACAACTCCCCCCGGTACATCCACGCCCTCTACCAGACGATGAACCTCGCCTTTGCCGATCGGGATTTCTACTACGGCGACCCTTATTTCCCTCCCGAGGAGCCGGTGACCGGGCTGCTCTCCAAGGAATACGCCAGGAGCCGCTTCGCGACGATCGACTGGGAGCGCAACGACCCGAACGTCAAGCCGGGCGATCCCTATCCGTTTCAGGGCGGGAGGAACCCGTTCGCGGATCTTCTGGGACGCTGGACCGTCACCCCTCTGCCCGAAGGCACACCGCGCGCGTCCGCGCCGCGGACGGACGCCGCCTTCCGCGATCAGTTCTTCCGCGGCACCACCTCGATCGAGGCGGCCGACGAAGAGGGCTGGGTCGTGTCGGTCACTCCGAGCGGAGGATGGATCCCGGCGGTGATCGCGGGGCGCACCGGGATCGGCCTGAGTCAGCGGGCGCAGAGCTTCGTGACGAGCCCAGAGGATGGGCCGTACAACGTGATCGAGCCGGGGAAGCGTCCGCGGGTGACCCTGACGCCGACGCTGGCGCTCAAGGATGGCCTGCCGTACATGGCGATGGCGGTCCAGGGCGGCGACACGCAGGATCAGAATCTTCTCCAGTTCTTCCTGAACATCGTCGAGTTCGGGATGACGCCGCAGCAGGCGGCCGAGGCGCCCAACATCAACAGCGAGCAGATGCGCTCGTCGTTCGGAGGGCACGATGCGCGCCCCGGTCATCTTCTGGTGGCGAGCTCCACCCCCGAAAACGTTCGCAAGGCGTTGCGACGGATGGGCTACACCCTCGAGTTCGAGGAAAGGACCTCGGGACCGATCAACGGCATCCTGTTCGATCGCCGGCACGGGACGTTCTGGGGCGCCTCGAGCAACCATGGCGAGGACTACGGCATCGCCTGGTGAAGCCGGCGCCGGCCCGCGTCTTGAAATTGTGAAGGAGCTTCGGATGTCCCGCGGGTTCGAACTCCGGCAGGCCGCCACGAGGCGCCGATGAGACGGGGCGGGATCGCGGCGATCGCGGTCATCGCGCTGACGCTTGCCGGCGCGCCGCGCGCGGCGGACGGGACGAAACTGGTGCTCACTCCGCCGCGGGTCAAATGGTCCCTGAGGATCGATCTTCCCGATTTCGTCCTCGAGACTCCGAAAGCCTTCCGGGACTTCACGCAGGTCTGGACCGCGGCGCAGAATCGACATACCGGGGTCGGTCTGACGGTCTTCATCGCGAAGGTGGGCGAGACGCGCGACGCCGGCTCGTGCCGCAAATATTATCTGAAGCGGGCCGACCAGAGCGCGCAGGTCACGACCGCCGAGCGCAAGGGCATGGCGCTCGCCGAGCGGATGCTCGGGACGGCCGCAGGCGGCGCGGACGACAGGAAGGACCTGCACGCCTACATCTATCGGGACGGCTTCTGCATCGATCTGCACCTCGTCAAGCCGCACTACAAAGATGATCAGAAAAGACTGCTCTTCTCCGTTCTCGACGCGGTGAGCCTGGATCCGGCGACCGAGGCGGACCGGTCGGAGATGGCGACCTACGCCATCAGCAGCGGGCCGGGCGAGGACCTCACGATCGACGCCGCCAGGAGCCTGCGCGACAGGAATTTCGCCGCCGCGGACGCGCTGCTGGCCCGACCCTGTCCCTGGGCGACCGGCAAACCGCCGGGCGAGGAGACGTTCGCGACCGCCGATTGCGGTCTCCGGTCCAGCGGGGCCGCCGAAGCCCGCGCCGACAAGAGCAAGGAGGATCTGGCCCGGATGTACTGGCGGGCGGGTGATGCGGCGCGCAGGGGTGGCGGGTTGCGGGCCGCCGAGCAGATCTATCGCAAGAGCCTCGACCTCGATCCGAACGGGACGCAGTCCTGGTACGCGCTCGGGCAGGTCTATCGCGAGCAGCGGAATCTCGACGGGGCGCTGGAGGCGCTTCGCCACGCGCTCGAGCAGAAGCCCGACTCCGCCGAGATCCTCTACTGGGTGGCGAGCACGCTCTCGGATCAGGGGAAGCTCGACGAGGCCGACGCGATGTTCGCCCGGGCGCAGCAGGCCGATCCGAAGGACGGGAGGATCCGGTACCGCCGGGGGCAGGTGCGGATGAAGCGCGACGACAACGCGGGGGCGATCGAAAGCTTCGAGAAGGCGCGGGAGCTCGGGTTCGACGCCGGGCTCGTCAAGGCGCGGATCGACGAGTGCCGCAAGGCGCTGGCGGAAAGGAGCCATCCATGACCGAGCTCTTGGCGAACCTCGTGAACGCGATACGGCAGTCGCAGCTGCTGCGGGTTCTGCTGATCGGCTTTCTCGTCCTGCTGCTGCAGATTCCAATCGCGATGATCGACTCTCTGATCGGCGAGCGGACGGCGCGACATAACGAGGCGGTCGAGGAGATCACCGGCAAGTGGGGAGGCACGCAGACGGTGATCGGACCGGTGCTCGTCGTGCCGTACGTCGTGCGCTGGACGGAGGGCGAAGGAGAGAAGCGCAAGCTCCGCAGCCAGGTCCGATTCGGGTCATTTCTGCCTGAAAGCCTCGAAGTCGAGGGCCGGATCGAGACCGAGCTGAGGTCGCGCGGCATCTTTGACGTGCCGGTCTACAAAATGACGCTGCTGGCGAAGGGGACGTTCCTGCATCCGAATTTTTCCGATTGGGGCGTGAACGCCGAGGACATCCGGTGGGATAAAGCCGAGATCGGGGTGCACATTTCCGACGCACGGGCGATCCAGAACCAGACGAGTCTCGTCTGGGACAAAGCCTCGGTGCCGTTTGAGCCCGGGACCGGCGAGTTCGGCGGTGAGAGCTCGGGGATTCACGCACCGATGAAGGGCCGGCTGGGCGACAAGGGATACACCTTCTCCTTCCCGCTCGTCCTCCAGGGCAGCACGGGGGCCTATTTCGCGCCGCTCGGCAAGGAGACGTCGGTGTCGCTGTCCTCGAACTGGAGCAACCCCTCCTTCCAGGGGAGCTGGCTGCCGGGCGAGAGAAGCGTGACACCCGAAGGCTTCCGGAGCCGGTGGTCGATCCCATCGCTCGGCCGCAACTATCCGCAGCTCTGGTCGTCGGACTCGGCGGTCGCGCACGAGATCGACAAATCGACGTTCGGGGTGCAGCTGCTCGCGCCGATCGATCCCTACCGGATGTCGGAACGAAGCGTCAAATACGAGGCGCTCTTCCTGATGCTGACCTTTCTGTCTCTATGGCTGTTCGAGGTGCTGGTAAGGCGCCGCCTGCACTCGCTGCAGTACCTGCTGGTCGGCGCGGCAATCTGTCTGTTCTATCTGCTGTTGCTGTCGCTGGCGGAGCATCTCGGCTTCCTGCCGGCGTACCTTCTCGCCAGTGCCGCGGTCGTCGGTCTCATCACCGGTTACTGCGCCTCGATTCTGCGCAAACCGGCCTGGGCGTTGATCGTCGGGGCCCTCGTGGCGGCGCTCTACGCCTATCTCTATGTGCTGCTCAACAATGAGGACTATGCGCTGCTGATCGGCTCGGTCGGTCTCTTCGTCATCCTCGCGGCGGTCATGTACCTGACCCGCACGATCGACTGGGGCAATTTCGGGGCCCAGGGCTCCAAGCGCGGCGGCTGACCGATTGGGCCCGATTCTCTGACGGAGCCTCCGATGTCTCAACCGTTCGAGGTGAGGCGCGCCGGCGTTCGGGATTCCGCCGTTATCGCACGCCATCGGGCGGAGATGTTCACCGACATGGGCGAGCTGCCGCCCCGCCTCTATGGCGAGCTGGTCGCCGCCACGATGCGCTATCTCGAGGAGGCGATCCCCGCCGAGGACTATGTCGCCTGGCTGGCCGCCCCGCGCGAGAACCCTCTCGAAATCGTCGCCGGCGCGGGCCTCCAGCGGCGCCGGATCCTTCCCCGCGCCGCCCGCGCCGGCGAGACACGCATCCTCAAGGGCCGGCAGGGGATCGTCCTTAATGTCTTCACCGAACGGGCCTGGCGCCGCCGGGGCCTCGCCGGGCTGTTGATGCGGGAGGTGATCTCCTGGGCGGGAGAGGCCGGTCTCGACGATCTCGTGCTGCATGCCTCCGCGGACGGGCGCCGCCTGTACGAACGGCTCGGCTTCGCGGCCACGAACGAGATGCGCTACAAGGGCCGCATCGGGGAGCCGAGCCTGAAACCGCTCCCCTGAGCCGCCCCGTTAGGGTATCTCCACCTCCTCTTTCAGGTGATCACCTGGTAGCCCCACGGCATCACTGCGGGTATTCATGTCGACGAAACTACGGAGGGTGTTCACTTGAACGGTTTGAACAGCGACGCGCCCCGGTGGCGTCGCAATGAAGCGATTGTCCGGTGGCCGGGGGTCCGGTGATAAAATGCCACGTAAACCGTTGACTGCAGAGGTTACACCGTTCAACAAGGCCTCCGCGGGCCCGGGGGGGAGGGGATCTGCGATGAAAGGGGGACAGAGTCAAATGGGCAGTGCTCAGGTGACATCGGAATCGACCACCGCGCTTCTGCGCGAGCTGGTCGCCCATCTGCGCCAGAACCGGACGCAGCTGCGCGAGGAATGGGCGCGACGCATCACCGAGGCGAAGCTGCTGACCGCGATGACCAAGGAAGAGGTCTTCGCCGAGGCCACCTCGGTCTATGACAACTACGTCGAGGCCCTGGAAACCGGCACCTTCGAAGCCCTGCAGGCTTATGCGCGCAACCTGTCCGAGCGGATCATTCCCCGAGGGGTGCAGACGGACGAGGTGGTCGGCATCGTCCTTCTGCTGCGCGACGTCCTGGCCCGGTCGCTGTTCGCCCGTTACCACGCCGACTTCGAGAAGCTCAACCGCATCCTGGATGCCTACGAGCCGGCCGCCAACCGGATCGCCATCACCGTCGCCGTCGGGTTCGTGCAGGAGCGCGAGCGGACCATCCGCGATCAGCAGGAGGCGATCCGCGAGCTCTCGACGCCGGTCCTGCAGGTGCGCGAGCGGCTGCTGATCCTGCCGATCATCGGCGTCATCGACCCGCAGCGCGCGCGGCAGCTCACCGAACAACTGCTGCGGGGCATCCGGACCAACCGGGCGCGCGTCGTCGTCATCGACATCACCGGCGTCGCCGCGATGGACTCGAACGTCGCCAACCACCTCGTCCTGACCGTCGAAGCCTCGCGGCTCCTCGGAGCGACCGTCATCGTCACCGGTCTGTCGCCCGAGATCGCCCAGACCCTGGTCAATATCGGCGTCGACCTGACGAAGATGAACACCGTCGGCGACCTGCAGGGAGGAATCGAGGAGGCGGAGCGCCTGCTCGGCTACAAGGTGATCCCGGTGACCGAGACCGAGAACCCGGCCTAGTCCATCTCCGTTTCGGAGAATCGCAATAGGGGGCCGTCGTGGAAGTCCCGATACTCAAGCAGGGGCCGTACCTGATCGCCAGCGTGCAGTCCGCGTTGACCGACGCCGATCTGCTGCAGCTTCGCGACGCCCTGGTCGAAAAAGTCGGCCGGTTCCGATCGCGCGGAGTGATCGTCGACGTCACCGCGATGGATGTCATGGATTCGTTCGCGTCGCGCATGCTGCGCGACATCGCGCACATGATCCGCCTGCGCGGCGCCGACACGGTCATCGTCGGCATCCAGCCCGAGGTCGCCTTCGCCATGGTTCAGCTCGGCCTGACGCTCGAGGGTGTCGCGACCGCGCTCGACCTCGAAGAGGGGCTCTCGTTCCTCGATCAAAAGATGAAGAAGGTCGGCGGTGAGGTTCGCACGCGAGGACGGTGAGCCGGTCGTTCGGTCCTGAAGAGGCTGCGCCGGACGCCAAGGCCGACGAGCGCTCCGACAGGCACCCGGGGGTGGCTTGACGTGAACGGGGAAACGCGGGTCACGATCAAAGCGGATGTCGACATCCTGACGGCGCGCCAGAAGGGGCGGGCGCTGGCGCAGGAGATCGGCTTCTCCAACAGCAGCCTGACGCTCATCGCCACCGCCATTTCCGAGCTGACGCGCAACATTCTTCTGTACGCCCGCACCGGAGAGCTGATCCTGAGCCAGGTGCAGGAGGACGGGCTGCAGGGGATCCTGCTCATCGCCAAGGACAGCGGCCCCGGCATTCCCGATATCTCCCGCGCCATGGAGGTCGGCTATTCCACTTCAGGGAGCCTGGGGCTCGGACTGCCGGGAGTCAGGCGGTTGATGGACGAGTTCCAGATCGTCTCCGCCGCCGGCAAAGGGACGACCGTCACCGCCAGGAAGTGGAAGCGATGAACCAGCCGCGACGAGTTGAGGCGAAACGCGGAGCACGGAAGAAAGCGCCCGTGGTGCAACCGAAGAAGGTGCAGCCGGAGAAGGCCCGGGCGGCCGGACGGTTGTCGGTCGATTGGAGCGTCGCCCACCGCTCCATGAGCAGCGGGACGAGATCGGGCGATCAGCATCTCGTGCGCGAAACACCGGACGGGGGCGTTCTCCTCGCGGTGGTGGACGGGCTGGGGCATGGAGAGGAGGCGGCCGCGGCGGCGCAACGGGCCGTCGAGATCCTCAACCGGGATGCGGGCGAGCCGGTGACCACGCTGTTGAAGCGCTGCCACGAGCGGCTCCGGGAGACGCGCGGGGTGGTGCTCAGCCTGGCCGCCTACAACGGCGCGCAGGAGCGGCTCACCTGGCTGGGTGTCGGCAACGTGGAGGGAGTCCTGCTGCGCTCCGCGAAAGGGATCATCGGCGGATTCGAAAGGCTGCTGCTGCGCGGCGGCGTGGTCGGCAGCCGGCTCCCGAAGCTGCGCGAGGAGACGTTGCCGATCTTCGCGGGCGACATCCTGATCCTGGTCACCGACGGGGTGGACAGCCCGTTCGGCGTCTCTCCCCGCGGCGGGTCGATCAAGGAGATGGCCGACGGGATCCTGGAGCGCCACGGCAAGACGACGGACGATGCGCTGGTGCTGGTGGCGCGTTTCGCGCTGGCGGACCGATGACCGACAAGGCGACGAACCTGGTGGACGACTATGCGAGCGCGCTCGCCGGGCATCTCGAGGGCGCCGGCGAGGCGGCGCTGCATCGCGCCTACGAGATCGGACGGCGGGCCATCGCGGAGGGGCGCGGAGTTCTCGACGTCGTCGCGGTGCATCACGAGGCGTTACGGCGCGTCCTGGCGCCGCACGGCGGCCCGAGCGCGGAAACGGCCCGCATCGTGCTGGCGGCCGAGAGCTTCCTGATCGAATGCCTGTCGCCGTTCGAGATGATCCATCGCGGCGTGCGCGAGGCGAACGCGGCGCTGCGGCGCCTGAACGAGATGCTCGAGGAAGGCTCGAGGAGGATCGCCCACGCCCTGCACGACGAAGCGGGGCAGATTCTGGCGTCGGTCCACCTCGCTCTCGAGGCGCTGTCGTGGGATCTGCCTCCCGGCGTGCGCGATCGGATCCGCGAGGTCCGCAAGCTTCTCGACGGGATCGAGACGCAGCTCCGCACCCTGTCGCACGAGCTGCGACCGACGATCCTGGACGATCTGGGGCTGCTTCCGGCGGTCGAATTCCTGGCCAAAGGGGTCGCCGCGCGCTCGGGCGTCGAGGTGCGCGTCGACGGCCCCGTGGACAGACGGCTGCCGCGGCCGATCGAGACCGCGCTGTACCGGGTGGTGCAGGAGGCGCTCACCAACGCCACCCGCCATGGACGGGCGCGCCGCATCGAGGTGACGCTCGCGGGCGATGCGGGCCGCGCCCGCTGCAGCGTGGTCGACAATGGCGAAGGTTTCGACGTCGCCACCGTGATGGCTCGCAAGGGGGCCCTCGGCCTCGGTCTGACCGGGATCCGCGAGCGGGTGCAGGCGCTCAACGGCGAGCTGGAGATCGATTCGACCCCTGGACGGGGCACGCAGCTTCGAATCACGATTCCACTGGAGGGGGATGATGCCGACGCAAGTTCTTCTGGCCGATGATCACCAGATCGTCCGGCAGGGTCTGCGGGCCCTGCTGGAACGGGAAGGGTTCCGGGTCGTGGGGGAGGCGGCCGACGGGCGGGAAGCGGTCCGGCTGTCGGGCGAGACGCATCCCGACGTGGTGGTGCTCGACCTGGCGATGCCGGCCCTGAACGGTCTCGACGCCGCCCGCGAGATCCTGCGCGGGGCGCCGCGCGCCAAGGCCATTTTGCTGACCATGCACACGGAGGATCCATACGTCCTCGAGGCGCTGCGCGGCGGCATCAGCGGGTATGTTCTCAAGACGCAGGCGGGCGACGATCTGGTCAGGGCGATCCGCGAGGTGACGCGCGGCTCGCTCTACCTGAGCCCCGGCGTGTCGCGCGCCGTGGTCGACGCCTACCGCGCCAAGACCGAGCTGCCTCCCGATCCGCTCAGCCCGCGGGAGCGCGAGGTCCTGCAGCTGGTCGCCGAAGGGAAGACGACCAAAGAGGTGGCGGGTCTCCTCGGCATCAGCGTCAAGACCGCCGAATCGCATCGCACACGGATCATGTCGAAGCTCGACATTCACGAAACCGCCGGGCTGGTGCGCTACGCCATCCGCCGCGGTCTGATCCAGCCCTGAGCCCGCCCGCGGCCCGCCCGTGACGGGCGGGTCGCGCGGCGCGCCGGGGAATCGATCGCCCTCGCGATCGCCTCCGCACCGTCGATCACCCGCCGCGTTCTCACGACTTCGCCCGACACCATCCATGAATCTTCCCGGGGTCATTCGAGCGATCACCCGATAGAGTCCGCTCGACGATCGTCTTATCGTTCGCCCATGTAGCCGGCCCGAACGTCCACCGGCTGGCTCGACCGGCAACCGATCGCCGGGCGGGCGGGTGGACCGGCGAACGAGGAGGCCCGTGACAGGCCAGATGAATTCCTCACGCTGGAGCCAGATCTCGGGTGACGTGGAGCATCGCGCCGGCATCCACCCACCCCCCGTGAGGCGGCGGGTTCGCTACCCGGTCCGCCGCCTCAACCCGCCAACAACGGGGCGGCGGGGGCGAAGAAAGGAAGGGCGCGGGGCCGCGGGCCTCGATCCCGAAACGGGACGATGACGAGCCAGATCCTGATCGCGGATGACCATCTGATCGTACGACAGGGGGTGCGGGCCCTCCTCGAGCGCGAGGGGATGCGCATCGTGGGCGAGGCGCGCGACGGACATTCCGCGGTCCGCATGGCCCGCGAGCTGCGCCCCGACGTCGCCGTGCTTGACCTGGGCATGCCGAGCCTCAACGGGATCGATGCCGCCCGCGAGATCATGCACGACCTTCCCGGCACGAAGACGATCCTCCTCACGATGCACGAGGAGGATCAGTACATCCTCGAAGCGCTGCGCATCGGCGTGCATGGATATGTCCTGAAGCGGCAGGCGGTCGCCGATCTGGTGCAGGCGATCCGCGACGTCAATCGCGGGACGATCTACCTGAGCCCCGGGATCTCGCGCGCCGTGGTCGACTCGTACCGATCGAAGGTCGAGCAGCCCCCCGAGCCGCTGACGCTGCGCGAGCGGGAGATCCTGCAGCTGGTGGCCGAGGGCCACTCGACCAAGCAGGCGGCGGAGATCCTCGGCATCAGCGTCAAGACGGCCGAATCGCATCGCAGCCGCCTGATGGGAAAGCTGGACATCCACGAGACCGCCGGGCTGGTCCGCTACGCCATCCGCCGGGGTCTGATCCAGGTCTGACGCGCGTCCCTCCCCGTCCATCGCAGCTCCGATCCGCCCGCCGGCCTCGGCTGTTTCACGGTATCGACTCAAGGAATTACCGCAGCGCGCTTCAGGACTCCTCCCGATAGATCGACTCCGTTCCGGAAGGTACAAACAAGTCCGTGAACAGCATGGGAGGAGCGATGTCATCATCGAGATGGAAACCGGGCTGCGCGGCGGTGTTCGCGGCCCTGCTCGCCGCTCCGGCCGCGCGCGCCGCCGGCGGGCCGTACTTCGACGCGGGGCTGGCGCTCACCGGGGCGTCCGAGGACAATCTGTTCGCGACGCCCGCCGCGGAAACCTCGGACGTCGTCACCCGGCTGACTCCCAGGTTCGAATCCGGCTACCGCACCGGGCGGCTCTCTCTCGCGGCCCGCCTCGCTCTCGAGGCGGAGCAGTTCCGCGACCACCCCGAGCTGGACACGCTCCAGGCCCGCAGGAGCGGCGCCTTCGAGCTGAGCGCGCGTGCGACCCGCGCGATCGATCTCGGAGCGCACCTCGCCTACCTGTCGACGCTCGATCCCGCCGAGCTGAACGGTCCGACCGGG
>Ga0137403_10007065_pt1 | contig 12733 bp, 12 predicted proteins | sample CZOMad2_1_16fung_FD_122057 | JGI IMG/M metagenome (GOLD analysis project Ga0137403, IMG submission 122057) | Vadose zone soil fungal communities from Angelo Coast Range Reserve, California, USA - CZOMad2_1_16fungal (Hybrid Assembly) | ecosystem: Environmental > Terrestrial > Soil > Vadose zone... | reverse complement strand
CTATTTTGCACGTATTTGGGCTGTACCCGCAGTCGGTAAACAAAAGTACAACTTGACCTCTTGACGTGACTAAATAGTTACGTTACTATTTACTCACATAAGGAAGACTTTTGTATAGAAACTGAAGGGAGAAACGTATGAAGTTAGAGGATTTGACGCTCGACGTTGAGCAGCACATCGACATCAAGGCCGCACCGGATGAGGTGTTCGCGGCGATGTTGCGACACTTCGGAAAGGACTTTAAACCCGGCGAAGAGCCCATGCCCATGGTCCTGGAGGTAAAACCGGGTGGGCGGTGGTACCGGGATCGGGGAAACGGGATCGCACACTTATGGGGATTCGTCCAGGTCATCAAGCCTCCGACCCTGCTCGAATTGAGCGGCCCGATGTTTATGTCGTATCCGGCAAACAACCATTTGGAAGTTAAGGTCCAGGAGATATCGGGAGGCTCCAAAGTGACGCTGCGGCACCGTGCGCTCGGCATGATCGATCCGGAACACCGCAAAGGCGTTGGCGAGGGCTGGAAACACTTGCTTGCCGGGATAAGAAAGGACTGCGAGTAAAGAGGTGCCAGGCCCTGCGCGAATGCCCGACGAACTGGACATCGTCTGGAAGGCGCTGTCGGACCCAACGCGACGGGCGATTCTGGATTTGCTTCGGGATGGTCCGCGCAAAACGACGGAGATCGTCGAGTCGTTTCCGCATTTGACGCGCTTCGGGGTGATGAAACATCTCGACGTGCTGCGCGAAGCTCAATTGGTCCAGACGACTGAGTCCGGGAGACAACGTATGAACTCGTTAAATACCGTACCCATTCAGCAAATCTACGAAAGGTGGGTCAATCCGTTTCGGGAGCTTTGGTCAAGCCAACTCCTCCGCTTGAAAGAAATAGTTGAGGGAGAGAGCGCTGATAAGAAGTGAGGCCCTGAGCGAAACAGGAGCAAAGGTTAGCGCGCTTAGTGCCTGCAAGAGGGAAGCTGCATGCACGGGAGCGAATCAAATACAACAAAGAAAACGGAGAAGAAAAATGCATACAAAAGACATAATACAGTTCGCCTTGACCCTTTCAAACGGAGCAGTGTTGAGCGTCATCGATGAAATGAGCGATGCCCCGACCACGTTTCCGACATCGAACGGAGGTTGCCATCCGCTTTGGGTACTGGGCCACCTTGCATTAATCGAAGGCTCTATTCCGGAGATCCTCTTGGGAGAAACGAATCCACTGGAGCAGTGGCAGCAGTACTTCGGAAGCGGTACGGAACCCGTCGCTGATACCAGCAAATATCCGCCCTTATCCGAGGTTCGCGAGAAGTACGTTCAATTGCGCGAGCGTAATCTGAAGCTCCTCGAATCGCTTAGTGAGCAAGACCTCGACAAACCGACCTCGACGCCACCCAAAGGACTCGAGCACGAGTTTGGCACATATGGGCAGAGTTTTATGACGCTCGCTCTGCACCAGGCGTTACATCGCGGCCACGTGACCGACGCTCGTCGCGCGGCGGCGCGTACGGCGCTTGCGACGCAGGCCGCCAATTGAACTGGAAGGTGCCAGTATCTTCCTGAGCGGACGCAATGCCGCCCCGGTGGACGCAGTCGCTAACGATATTGTGGCCAGCGGGGGTGTCGCCGAGGCGGCAACCGTGGATGCGCTCAAGCGAAAATGGAGGTTGACATGCGGAAGTTGATCGCTGGAATGAAGATTTCTGTTGATGGGAAGATGGAGGGGCCTGAGCATGGCGCGGATTGGGTAGAAGCGTGGTCGGAAGACTACGGCCTGACGCCGCAAGTAGACGCGTGCGTGCTTGGGGGAGGTATGTACCCCGGCTACGAGCAGTATTGGACCGCGATACAGAATGAGCCGGACAAGCCCGTCTGGATCACTGGCAGCGCGCCGACGCCGGCTGAGCTCGAATGGGCCCGCTTCGCCGCGCAGACCCCGCATTATGTGCTATCGAGCACCCTGACTTCAGCTCTCTGGCCGAAGACGAGCTTCGTCCGGGGACTCGAAGAAATCGCTGCCCTCAAGCAGCAGCCCGGCAAGGACATTTATCTCGTTGGGGGTGCTCGAACTACGGCGAGCCTTATCGATGCCGGGCTGGTGGATGAACTCCGGCTTATTGTTTATCCGCTGATCGCCGGTGAAGGGAAGGCGCTCTTTGCGACGACGGAACGTCGTCGTGGGCTTGAACTGCGGAAGGTTCAGCAGCTTCAAGATGGGCGTGTAAGCCTGATCTACGGAATCGGCTAACGGCGCAGGCTAGAGAAACAAGGCATGGGGTCAGGCCTGAATCTGGATTCCACAAAGTGGATCTCTTGATCTCGGAGGGTCGGGCCTTGAATCTTGCCTATCGGACAAACGGATCGCCGCGCTGGGCACTACTTGGAAAATCTTCCAGGTCCTCGTCGTTATCCGTTCCTTTACAGGAACTTTGACCAGGGGTTCTGGGAGCATTTGTTCCGGTTTCGTCGTTTACAAGAAAAAGTTGAGTGATAGTATGGTTCACTATATGCGAGGTGATGCGATGAAGCTCTACTACAATCCTCAAAGTCGCGCGGCGATCGCGAAATGGATGCTTGACGAGTGTGGGGCGGACTATGAGATCGTTCCCATCGACTTTACAAAGGGCGAGCACAAGAGGCCGGAATTTCTTAAGATCAACCCAGCCGGCAAGCTACCTGCCCTTGTGGATGGCGACTCTAAGATATTCGAGGGCGCGGCGATCTGCCTCTATCTCGCCGACAAGTTCCCGGAGGCCAATCTCGCTCCCAAGATCGGCGCGCCGGAACGCGGCCGCTATCTCTCGTTGATGGTGTATTCGACTTCCCAACTCGAGCCCGCCATGGGTGACGCGCTATTGGGTGTGACGCATCTGGCTCAGCGCGGCTGGACGGATTTCGAGACCGCCAGGAACCTGATCGAAGGCGAGCTGGGCGACGGCCCTTACCTGTTCGGCGACTGGTTTACCGCCGCTGACGTAATGATCGGCTCCATGTTTATCTGGCGACGGATGTTCGGCGGCCCGCCGGACCGGCCGAAGCTGGAGGCTTATGTGGATCGTCTTTTGGCGCGCCCCGCAGCGATGAAGATGGGTGGATGACGATAAGCTCGGCCGCTGCCAAGGAAAAGTTCATTGCCAGGCCAATTATCTTGGGGAGCCAAGGGGCACTCTTGTCTTGCGCGGCGGTTTCGCTAACAAGATCAAAAGCGAAGACGTGAATAGGGCGCAAGAAAAGATTGTAAACGACAGATTGTAGCTACCCATGCGATCGTGGAGAAAACCGAAAAACGGCGCGCCACCGGCGGCGAACAGATGTGAAAAGAAAAGCGACAATCCGCGCACCGTGCCCAGTGAGACCCGGCCGAAGAAATTGGCCCAGATCACTTCGCGAAGCACGAAGCTCCCGGCCAGACCGGTGCCGTAGAGAAAAAAGCCCGCATAAACAAGAAGGATATCGGCGCTCGATATAGCGACCACCAGCCCCACTCCCTGGATAATGAACTGAACACAAGAAACCTTCCTGATATCGAAGCGATCGGCGAGTACACCCCAGACGAGCGTTGAGCCGAGTTGTGTGAGCGCGATCGTGCTCATGAAGGACGCGGCGATCAGCGGCGAGTAGCCGATGTCGGTGACATAAGAATAAATGTGCAGGTTGAGGCCGGCGATGCCGACACTGGCGATGCCGACACTGGCGATGCCGAACGTGACGACGAGGAGCCAGAAGGTTGGAAGGTGCAGCGCCTCCGTTCGGCTCCATACTGTTTCTGCCGGTAGCGTTGCCCATTTCGCGGTAGCTAATACTTCGCCATTCGAGGGTAACTTATCAGGTCCTTGGAGCGGCGGTTCGCCATCCGGTCGAAGTCCCATGTCTTCCGGACTTCGGCGTACGAAGATGAGCGCTGGTGCGACGACGAGGAGTGGCGCGACGATGCCGAAAATCGCCCACGTGTTGCGCCAGCCGACGAGCACGAACAGATACGCGGCGCACAACGGAATACTGAGTTTGGCAATGCCCGTGCCCAGGTTGGCGATACCCATGGCGCGGCCGCGTTTGCGCACGAACCATTGCGCGATCGTGACGTTGATGACCAGGGAGCCGAGCAGGGCTTCACCGGCAATTACCAACGAACACCGGACAAGAGCGAACTGCCAGAAGTTTTGCACCAGGCTTGAGAGCAACAGGCCTGTGCCTTCCATCAGGACGCCGAGGACCAGAACGCCGCGCCCGCCGTGGCGGTCGATCCATGGGCCGAGGATGGGCACGATCATCGCCGCGACGCCGATCTCGAAGGTGCGAATCAATGAAAACGCGCCGCGCGAGACGCCCAGCTCCTCAGTGATGGGTTTGAGGAAAATGCTCAACGTGCTGGAGAAGGCGAAAGTGCCGGCGATGTTGACGAGAATGCCGACGCCGACGATATACCAGCCGTAGAAAAATGCAGATGATTTGGTTCCGGCTCCCTCGTTGTTACATTTGACCATGAATCAGGACGGGGATTCGCTGTAACATAATGAGATTGTCGAATAGCGGATTGTCAACACCGGTTGCAATAAGGCACTGCGCATGGACTTGATTGGCGCGTCGGCGCCGTTCGCATGGACGATCAAGCGCCATTCGGTGTTCGGATGCTTGACGACCGTATCTCCGTTCCGCTCCGCGACGATCTCAAGCGCGAGAAAGTCTTCGGATTGGAAGCGACTCCGCGAACGATCGGCATTCGCAATGACCGTTAATCAGCCCGGTCTGTTTCAACGTACGATACCTCACACGGTTTAGTTGGGGAGTTTGCCGCCCCAAAGGTCTTTTAGAAATCCGCTTTTGTCCAGGCTCTCGGCGAAACTGTTGTCGACGAGTTCGTTGGCTTGCCTGAGGATCTTTAAACCCGACTCGCGCGCGACATCGACGGAGTCGGTGACCGCGTTAAGCGGCACAATCAATCGCCGATTCACATGTTTTTTGGCATAGGCTTCGTACGATGATTGCAGCACCGCTTCGTCCTGAATCCGCAGGATCTTCGCGACCGAAGCCTTCGCCTTTTCGGGATTGTCTTCGACGAACTTGACCGACTCCGCCAACGCGCCGACAAAACGTTGCACGGTTTGGCGCCGCTCCCGAATGGATTTAGCGTTGGTGTGCAACGAACTATAAATGGCGGGCAGACCCAAATCGTTCAGATGATAAACGACGTTGAAACCGTCTTTCTTTCCCCGCGCGTCCATCGGTGGCGTGAACGGTGCGGAATCGATGACCCCCTGGAGGATCGCGTTGTAGCGTTCCGGCTGACTGCCGCCCACGGGGCGAATTTGCGTGTCGACTAAACCGAACTTCTTCACGAACGCGCGCAAAAGCCGATAGGGCAATCCGCCGACCGATCCAACGCCGATGCTTTTCCCCTTCAGATCTTGAATCGTTTTTATTTCCTTGCGCGCGATAATCAAGTAGGGCAATCCCACCAAAGGCGACGCCACGAGACTAGCGTCGCTGCCCGCCGCCATACCTGGAATCGTCGCGTCGGCGGCGCAGTAGAGAAACTGGATCTCGTCAATTGCTAGGGCCGCCAAGTTTATGTTCGCAGCGGTTCTGAAGACCACATGTCTAACTGAGAGGCCGTACTTAGCGAAAAGATTTTGATCCAAGGCCGTGTACATGTGAATGAATCCGCCGCTAGTGGCGCAAGTGGCGACGTAAATTGTAACCGGAGTTTCGCCGGGCTTGGCGAGATAGGGGCTCGTTTGCGCGCGGATGATGGTCGGCAAGACGAACAGGGTTAGGCAAGCGGCAAGAAGGCCGCTTGTTATCGGCGGTCGTCTTGGTTGCATCGCGGCTAAACCGAAAAGGTTCATGGATTGCGTTGTCGCGTGATAAGACAATACTCAGCTGTGTTCTGTCAAACGCTCGATGGCGCGGGTTGAAAATCTTTCGTGACGGCACTAACAATGGCGCGCAGATTGCACAGGAGGTTGGCCGTGCTTATTCTTTCCAACGAAGACATCGAAAAGATTCTGCCCGTCGGCGCGTGTCTCGACGTACTCGAACAGGCTTATCGCGATCTCGGCAACGGGATGGCCGCGACCGTACCACGCTACGATGTTTTCAGTCCGACTAAACCGAACGAATTCTACGAGTACAAAACCATGAGCGGCGTACTGCCCAATCGCAACATCGCGGCACTGCGCCTCAATTCCAGCGTCGTCAAATGGTACGAGAAAGCCGGCGGCGTGCGCAAAGATAAGTTGCCGGTTGCGGGCGGTGGTAAATTCGTCGGCTTGGTGATGTTGTTCAGCACGGAGACCGGCGAACCGCTGGCAATTTTTCCTGACGGCTACGTGCAGAAACTTCGCGTCGCCGGTGCAAGCGCGATCGCGGCGCGCTACCTGGCGCGCAAAGATGCCAAAGTTATGGCGTTGCTCGGCGCCGGCTGGCAGGCAAGCGCGCATTTGATAACGATGTTGATGATACGTGACTTGAAGCAAGTGAAGGTGTTCAGCCCCACGCCGGAATCGCGACGACGTTTCGTCGAAGAATGGTCAGGAAAGGTTTCGGCGCAGTTGGTCGAGACCGGCAGCGCGGCGGAGGCGATCGACGGCGCCGATCTGGTGATCTGCACGACCAATTCAATTTCCTCTATATTTCCCGGAGAAATTTTACAACCGGGGATGCACGTCTCTTGTGTAAAACCTTGCGAGCTCGATGCGACGTCGTACAAGCGCGCCGATCCTCTGATCATTCACTGGCGCGAAGCCAAGCCGTTTCAGATCGCCATCGGCGTCGACCGTCAGACGATCCCCGATATCGCGGAAGGTTGGCAACATCCGCTGACGCGCGAAGACTGTGCGATCTGGGATTTTCCGACATTATCTGAATTGGTCAACGGTCAACATCCCGGCCGCGTGAAAGACGATGCCATAAGTTGTTTTTGCAACAATGTCGGTCTCGGTTTGCAGTTCGCCGCGGTCGGGAGCGAAGTATTGGCGCGCGCGCGGGAAGCGCGAGTGGGGCGGGAAATTCCAACGGATTGGTTTTTAGAGGATGTGCATCCCTAGAGGCTGTTCAAGGTTCAAAGTTCAAGGTTCCAAGGTGCAAGAATGAAAACATTCTTCATCACGCTTTTGTTTGCGCTCTCCGTGTTCGTTTGTTCGATCAATGCGCAGACCAAAGTCAAAGTGGCTTATCCGACTACCGTCGGTTCGATGGCGGTTATTTGGGTGACCAAAGACGCTAAGCTATTCGAGAAGCATGGTTTGGATGTGGAACTTATCTACGTCGCCGGCAGCTCGCGGATCGTCCAATCGATGTTGGCGAAAGACATTCCGATTTCCGAGATCGCGATTCCGGCGGTCATCCAGGCCAATCTTGCCGGCGCGGATCTCGTGATGCTTGCCGGTCCCAACAACAAGCCGGGGCAGAAGATCATGGTCAAGGCGGAGATCAAGCGGCGCGAAGATTTGAAAGGCAAAAAGATCGGCATCAGCCGTTTCGGTACCTCGGACGATTTTCTGCTGCGCTATGTGCTTGGCCAGTGGAATCTCCAGCCCGACCGTGACGTGGCATTGATCCAGATGGGTGGCTCGCCCGAAACTCTCGCGGGCTTGGCGGCGGGCGCCATCGACGGCGGTTTGCTCGCTTCGCCGCTGCATCTCCAAGCGGCGAAGTTCGGCTACCATCTACTCGCAGACTTGAGCACCATCGGCATCGATTATCAGGGCGCGGGTGTGGTAACGACGCGAAGCTACATGCGCGAGGCGCCCGATGTTGTGCGGCGCTATGTGCGCGCCTACGTTGAGGGCTTGCACCGTTTCAAGACGGACAAGAATTTCGCCGTAAAAGTGATCGGCAAGTACTCGCGCATCAAAGACCAAGAAGCGTTGGAAGAAACCTACCAGCACTACGCCGTAAAGATTATGCCCAAAGTTCCCTATCCGACGATCAGAGGAATTCAAATGGTTCTGGACGAGATCGGTTCGCGCACGCCGAAGGCCAAGAGCCTCGCACCTGAGAGTTTTATCGACATCAGCTATTTGAAAGAGCTCGAGCAGGCTGGATTCATCAAGAAGCTTTACGGCGAGTAGCTCGCCACATTGCTACTGATGTATCTGACAGGATCGCTTTGTCCAGTTCATCGATCAAAAAGCTCTCCGGCAATTTTGAATATTCAGTCAAAAAGTTTTTTCAGCGAGCGACAACGAGCGCGAGATTATATTCTCACGGATTATTATTGACAGTTCGAAACCACTTTCGTAAACTGCCTTCAGCAGGGAAAGGAGGTGGTCCAGACATGATTGATAAATGTATTGTCTGCGAGGTGGCTGAGACCTAGGCTCTAGGCGGAATCTTTGACGGGGATTCGGGCCTGGAGCCTGGGAATCCCCCTCAGTCCACCTAGGGGTCCGCTTCAGCGGTGTTAATTACCCGCTGGAGCGGACCTTCTTTTCTCCAATAAATCGAGCGCCGCTACGGCGGTCTTTCTAGTCTGGCCGTTTTTGCTCTCGCTCGCGGCGCGCAGGGCGATTAAAAACTCTTCCGACGGCGATCCTAAATTCGCCAGCACGATCGCCGCAGCATTCCGGACCCGCAGGTCCGAGTCTTCCAAATAAACTTTCAGCAAAAGATTTCTACCATCGTCTTTCAGATCCGCTCTCGGCTTCAGACAGATGGCTGCCGCCACTCTGACGGTTGGATCAACGTCGCTCAGAGCGTTGACCGATGCCGCCAAGCTCGCGGCGTCGCTTAGAACTAGGTCGCGAATACAGTACAGCGCCATCCTTTTTTGATTGGCGGTTCCGGTTGCGCTGAGGTCGATCAGGCGGCTGACGAGTTTAACGTTTTGTTTGGCGATGCGAATTAACAACAGGGCGACCGCCCAGCGGATGTCTGGTTCGCGGTGGTCGAGCGCATCGAGCAGAGTTTGCACGACGGCATGGGATGGGGACACAAGTTGTCCGAGGACGTATGCGACCGGCCAGTAGTTCTTCTGTCCGGATCGAGTGAGCCGCTCGTGCAACAAGTTGCGCAGGGCGGGAGATTGCTCCGCTAACGGGAGGAGCGCATCGACGGCGGCTCGAATCGTCGGCTTATCGTGATGATCCAGGTCAGCGATAAGAGCCGCGATCTCGCTGTCGTCCATAGTCATGAGCGTTACCGAGTCAGGCCTGCGCTTTCTGTGTCGATCGTCAGACGGGAGCGTCAATTGAACTAAATTTCAAGAAACTGCGGACAGTCGGTCAAATTGCGGTTGCCTTTGGCGCTGACGACGACGACGTCTTCCAAGCGCACGCCGCCGACGCCAAGATAATACAGACCGGGCTCGACCGTCACGACATGGCCGGTGCGCAAGATAGCATCGACGGGAGCAATGCGCGGCGGTTCATGAATATCCAAACCCAAGCCATGGCCTGTGCCGTGAAAGAAGCCTTGCATGCGGCCGTTGATCTTGCCGGTGTGGAATCCACGAGATTCGAAAAGCGCCAGAATATTGTGGTGGACTTCTTTCCCATTGACGCCGTCGCGTATTTGTTCGTAGCCGATGTTCTGCCCCGCTTGCACCGTCGCGTAAATCTCTTTGAGCTTGTCGGAGGCACGTCCGCGCACGACCGTCCGGCTGAGATCGCCGAAATAACCGTTGCGTTGCGAACGCGGAAAGATATCGAAGATGATCGACGTATTCGCTTTGATCGGTCCGCTGCCTTCGTGGTGCGGGTCGACGCATTGATTGCCCGAAGAAATGATCGTGTGGCTCGGCAACCAACCCTGCGCCATGATCGTGGTGTTGACCGCGGTTTTAAGCATTTCGGAAGTTAATCGCGTTCCATTCAAATAAAGGTAGCCGTCGCGTTTGGTTTGAGTTCGCTTGAGCATGCGGATGCCGGCCTCGAGTCCCAGCCGCGCTACGCGCAAAGATTCAGTAATCTGCTGAACCTCGACGCGGTTCTTGGCCTCGCGCTCGGCCCAAAACGGATCGCGCTTGATTTGCACGCTAAAGCCTTTCGCTCTGAGTTGGTCGGTCAGCAAAGCCGAAAAGTTTGCCGGCACGATCAAAGAGCGGATGCCTCTTTCGCGAAACAATAAATCGAGAATATCGATCATGCCCGCCGGCGCCTTGCCGAGCTTGCGCAATTTGCGCTGGTAGAGCGAAAGGGAAAGGACGCGATCGACATGGGCCTGTTTTTTTGCGCGGTCGATCTCCAAGTCGCTCATCACCACAAACTTGATATTCTTATGCTCAAAAAAAATGAACGGATCGGGCACGAAGAAGCCGACGGCGTAGAGCATATTGGCGTCACCTTCGCTTGCGGTGACCAACAAGAGCGCTTGGTCGGCGCGCAGCTTCGCAACGCGGGAATCGTTTGTAACATCTATGTTCGCTCGGGAGTGTTTGGGTTTTGATTCGACCATGATTTGGTTTAGCTCGTGAAAATTGAGAGTAGATTTGTCCGATGGAATAGTAACGCGCGCCCAGACCAAGCGCAACTTGGCGGTATTCATGACGGCTCTACCGCGCAATTCTGTTGACACATCAAGGCTGTTTGTTATGATGCCGCCACTCTCTGTCAGGAAGACTTTGATTTCGCGTCTAAGGATCTTTTTTCATGGTCACCACGAATAACTTCGACAAGCTGCGTGAGCTTAATCAAAAGGCGGATGCCGGGGGCGGAGAGGAGCGCGCGCGTCGGCAGCATGAACAGGGAAAACTGTTAGCGCGCGAGCGACTCGATATCTTGCTCGATAGCGGCAGCTTCGTTGAGCTTGATCGTTTGCGCCTGCACGACTGCACCGAGTTCGGCATGGAAAAGCAAAAGTTTTTCGGCGACGCGGTAGTGACGGGTTTCGGCGCGATCGATGGCCGCTTGGTTTACGTCTATTCCCAGGACTTCACCGTGTTTGGCGGCAGCCTGAGCCGCGTCGTGGCGGATAAAATCTGCAAAGTGATGGACATGGCGATCAAGAACGGCGCGCCGCTGATCGGCATCAACGATTCCGGCGGCGCGCGTATTCAAGAAGGCGTCGACAGTCTCGCCGGATACGGGGAAATTTTTCAGCGCAACGTCATGGCCTCAGGCGTTGTTCCGCAAATCACAGCGATCATGGGGCCATGCGCCGGCGGCGCGGTTTATTCGCCGGCGATCACCGACTTCATTTTCATGCTGAAGACCAACAGTTACATGTTCATCACCGGGCCGGACGTCATCAAAACCGTGACTCACGAAGAAGTCACCAAGGAAGCTCTGGGCGGCGCCGAGACCCACGCGGCCGCGAGCGGCGTGGCACATTTCACCGCCAACACGGAAAAAGATTGTCTGCTGATGATCCGCGACTTAATCGGCTTTTTGCCCAGCAACAACCAGGAGGATCCGCCGTTTCGCCCAAACAACGACGATCCGTTGCGGCGCGACAGGCGGCTCAAGGATCTCGTTCCGGATAATCCCAACCGTCCGTACGACATGAAGGAGCTGATTACGGCCGTCGTCGACGAAGGATATTTCTTTGAGGTGCAACCGGAGTTCGCCCGCAACATTCTCATCGGATTGGCTCACCTCGGAGGGCGCTCGGTCGGCATCGTTGCCAATCAGCCCGCCCACCTGGCGGGCTGTTTGGACATCAACGCATCGGTGAAAGCGGCCCGCTTCATTCGATTTTGCGATTGTTTTAATATTCCCGTGGTGACGTTCGTCGACGTGCCGGGTTTCTTGCCTGGCACGGATCAGGAGTATCACGGTATCATTCGACATGGCGCGAAATTGCTCTATGCCTACGCCGAAGCGACGGTGCCGAAAGTTACCATCGTGACGCGCAAGGCTTATGGCGGCGGTTACATCGTGATGTCGAGCAAACATTTGCGCGGCGATATCAACTTGGCCTATCCTACCGGCGAGATCGCCGTGATGGGACCCGAGGGCGCGATCAATATTGTTTTTCGCGACACGCTGCAGAAGGCCGCTGATCCCGCCAAGGCGCGCGACGAGATGGTCGCCGACTATCGGCAAACGTTCGCCAACCCTTTCAAGGCCGCGGAGTCTGGTTATGTCGACGGGGTAATTTATCCCGAAGATACCCGTCCGACGTTGGTCCGCGCGCTGGAGATGCTGAAAAATAAACAAGACCACAATCCGCCGAAGAAGCATGGGAATATTCCACTCTGAAGAAGGCGCTAGGCAACCGTTTATCGTTGTAGGGGCGCAGCATGCTGCGCCCCTACGCCTATGGCCTATGGCCTGTCGCCTCTCCCAGTATGTTTAAGCGCATCCTAATCGCCAACCGCGGTGAGATTGCCGTGCGCATCGCGCGCGCTTGCCGCGAGCTCGATATCGAAACGGTCGCGGTCTATTCCGCAGCCGACCGCGAATCGCTGCACGTAAAATACGCCGACTACGCCTACCCGATCGGACCGGCGCCGTCGACACAAAGTTACCTATCGATCGACCGCATAATCGACGTCTGCAAGAAGAGCGGGGCGGAAGCGGTGCACCCGGGCTACGGATTTTTAGCGGAGAACGCGAAGTTTGCACAGCGCTGCAAGGACGAAGGCATCGTGTTCATCGGTCCCTCGCCGCAAGTGATCGATCAAATGGGCGACAAAGTGAAGGCGCGCCAAATCATGAAGGGCGCGGGGGTGCCCGTGGTTCCCGGGTCGGACGGCATTCTCACCTCCGAAGAAGAGGTCCTGAAGACGATCGAGTCGATCGGATATCCATGCATGTTAAAGGCGGTCGCCGGGGGCGGCGGCAAGGGTCTG
>Ga0137403_10007064_pt1 | contig 12738 bp, 11 predicted proteins | sample CZOMad2_1_16fung_FD_122057 | JGI IMG/M metagenome (GOLD analysis project Ga0137403, IMG submission 122057) | Vadose zone soil fungal communities from Angelo Coast Range Reserve, California, USA - CZOMad2_1_16fungal (Hybrid Assembly) | ecosystem: Environmental > Terrestrial > Soil > Vadose zone... | reverse complement strand
TCATAGGCGCTAGGATAAGATCGAATGCCTGTTGTTTTCGCATTTCTCTTGGACTGTCACCCCCGCGAAAGCGGGGGTCCAGGGCAAGCGACGTTGCAGTTGCCCTGGATTCCCGCTTTCGCGGGAATGACAGTCGAGAAAGTTTACAGAACCAGACTCCCTAACCTAGCGGCTATGGGGCCTGATGTGGCGTCGCCGGCTCGCATGTCGGCTCTTCCGATACTTCGTTCCGGAGCGAAGCATGGGCGTGGTGCCTTGCCTGACATCCACTGCGGCAGCGACAGTGCGACGATAGCAGCCGTCGAAGCGGATATCCGCCGCTCGCTGTCATGGGACTGGGGTGAGGCGGCCGGCGGGTCGACGCGGAAGCGCCGCCTGCGCGAACAGAGGACATGAAAACATGAATGCTAAGAGCGTGCTCGACATCGCCGCGGCACACGCAAACCGGTATCTCGAATCGAGGGATTCGCGCCCGCTGGCGACGACCGCTTCGCTCGGCGAGTTGCGCTCGCGCCTTGCCAAGCCGTTGCCCGAGGCGTCCACGGCAGCGGAGCAGGTCATCGGCGACCTCGTCCGCGACACCGAGGGCGGCATTCTCGGATCGACGAGCGGTCGCTTCTTCGGCTGGGTCACCGGCGGTACGCTTCCGGCCGCGCTGGCGGCGGACTGGCTCACGTCCGCCTGGGACCAGAACGGGGCCTCCAACCTGACCGCGCCGGCCGAGGCGGTCGTCGAGGAGGTCTGCGGCGCGTGGGCGAAGCAGCTGCTGGGCATTCCGGCGTCGGCGTCCTTCGCCTTCGTGACGGGCAGTCAGATGGCGCACGCGACGGCTTTCGCATCGGCGCGCCACAGGCTTCTCGGGGAGAGGGGCTGGAACGTCGAGGAGAAGGGCCTGGCGGGGGCGCCGCGGCTGCGCGTCCTGACGACGGAGATCAGGCACGAATCCATCATCCGCGCCGTCCGCCTTCTTGGCATCGGGAGCGATGCGATCAGCCACGTGCCCACCGACAATCGCGGCCGAATGAATGCCGGCGAGCTCGAACGCGCCCTGCGGACGTCGGCGGATGCGCCGACCATCGTCAGTCTGCAGGCCGGCGATCTCAATACCGGCGTCTTCGACCCCTTTGCAGAGATATGTCGGATCGCGCACGAACGGGGTGCCTGGGTCCATGTCGATGGCGCGTTCGGCCTGTGGGTGGCGACGAGCAACAAGCACCGCCATCTTCTCGACGGGGCGGCGCAGGCCGACTCCTGGGCGACCGACGGCCACAAATGGTTGAACCTGCCGTTCGATTCCGGCCTTGTCTTCGTCGCCGACCCGACGGCCCATCGCGCCGCCTTCGCCCAGAGCACCAGCTATTCGGTGCCGACCGAGCAGCTCCGCAACCAGAAGGATTGGAATCCGGAATGGTCGCGACGCGGCCGCGGCTTCGCGGCCTATGCGGCCATCCGCGCGCTCGGCCGTTCCGGCATCGCCGAGATCGTCGACCGCTGCTGCGCCTGTGCCGATCGTCTGGTCACCGGCATCGGCGGCCTGGCCGGGGCCGAGATCGTCGCCCGGCCGGTCATCAACCAGGGCCTCGTCCGGTTTCTGGCGCCGGACGGCAATCACGACCGCCGGACGGACGACATGATCAGGCGCATCCAGGCGAAAGGCGTCGCCTGGTTCGGCGGCGCCACCTGGCGGGGAATGCGGGTCATGCGCATCTCCGTCTGCAATTGGGCGACGACGGAACGCGATATCGACGCGGCCGTCGCCTCCGTGCGCGAAGCAATCGCCGAGGCTCGCGCCTGATCGCCGGCGGGGAGGGCCACGGTGCTGTTGTTGGCCTGGTCGCTCGGCTCCACCCGGTGGCTCTGCCCCGGCGCCAGGATGAACCTGCCCGGCAGAGCCTGCCCTCGGGCTTGACCCGAGGGTTCCAGGTGGCGTTGTCGAGCTGCTGGTTGACGGCCAGCGTGGTGGTGCCGGCGTCACGGAAGATCGTGTAGGGCGCGTTCGCCGCCCGGTCGCTGGCCGCGTGCCGCCACCCGTAGATGTCGTACTCTTCGAGGTCTGCGCCGTGCCGTTGTCGATGATCGCGCCGCGTGGCGGCGTGTCGCCGGAGAGCGGTTAGACCAAGTCCACTACGACCCCATTTTTCCGACCTCTCAGTTTAGTGCACTGTCACCGTAATTCCACCGTAATTCCCGACCTCGACCCCATTTTTCCGACCTCTCAGTTCACCGTAATTCCGCACTGTCACCGTAATTCCTGGTAATTCTTCGTCGGCCAGGTCATGCGCGCCATGGCCGGCAAGGCCAACCCCGCGCTGCTCAACGATCTCCTGAAGAAGAAACTGCAGGGGTAGGGTATCGCTCCCGACGAAGCGGGCCGCTGCGCCGGAGCGGCATCACCGCCGCTCCGGCCTCCACCGTCACGCCGACTTCTGCAGCAGCTTCACGAACGTCTCTGATGAGATCACCGGCGCGAAGAAGTTGTTGATGCGCCGGAACGCCGCCGCCTCGTCCTCCGGCTTCTGGCAGGCTGTGGCGTCGCCGATCACGATCGGCAGATAGCCGTTGTCGCGCGCGGAGCGGGCGTTGCCCTCGATGCACCAGTCGAGATGGATGCCGGTGAAGACGATCGTCTCGATCCGCTTGCGCGAGAGGTCGAGCGGCAGCGGCGTGCCCAGGAACGAGCTCTGCAGCGCGATCTCGTTGTATTCGATGTCGCCCGGCCGGACCAGCGCCCTCAGCTCGTCGACCAGTTCGTTGTCGGCCTTCTTCTTCTCGGGCGTCCAGTCGAGGCTTCCGGTCCAGGTCTCGTACTGCACCTTGTCGAAGGCCGACTGTGGATAGTTCTCGCGGAAGACCTCATAGCCGATCCAGTGAAAGGACTTGAAGTTCGCGGCCTGGCGCGCCGCCTGCACGGCCTTGACGGTCGCTTCCAGGCTGCCGCGCTGGCGGTGGTTCTCGGCCCCTTGCGCGCCCCACGGCTCATAGAGGCTCTTCACCTGGCTGATCGAGACGAAGGCCGCCGGTCGCGACAGAATTTCCCCGAGGTCGAGCTTCTTCCACTGCGGCGCCAATTCCGGAATGGCGTGGATGCCGCCCTGCGTGGCGGCCGCGGTATCCGCGTGGGCGGGCGAGGCGCTCGCGACGAGAGTCGCGGCCGCCAGACCGGCAGTCCCGGCGATCACCTGTCGGCGCGAGGCGGCGAGGGGCGAAACGTCTGTGTCCATGATGGTTTCCTTTCCGATCCTGGCGGGCTATTGAAGGTGTCGCTGAGGGAGGCCAGGGGAAATCCTTATGATCCGCAGACGGCGACTCGCCAAAACGAGAAATTCTATTCTCGACCGAAAGTTTTTCTCTCGGCGTCGCAGGTGGCGGAGTTGCCGGCCGTGAGCGCGGTGGATCTGCTCGAGGCCTATCGCACGACGCGCTTCATCGCCTACGACGATGGAACACCGGTGACGGCCAGGATCGGCGAGCATGCGCCGGAGATCGACGCGCTGTTCCATCGCCGGGGAGCGAGCGCCGGCGCCTTCATCACGGCGTAGAATCCGCGCAGCGTCGTTCAGCCGCGCGCGCTCAACGATGCCGCGGCCGCACGCCTGGCGGCTCGCGTGGCAGCCGAGGGCTTCCGCGCCTTGCCCCACCGGGGCGTCTCGGCGAGTCCCGACTGGCAGGCTGAGGAAGGATTGTTCGTTCTCGACATTGATTTCGACTATGCGATCCGGATGGCCACGGACTTCGGCCAGAACGCGATCACTGCAGTATCGCTCGGCGAGCCCGCGATCCTACTGGTCACACCATTGATGGCGTAGCGCACCTTCGCCATTGCCAAGGCTCCGTCACGCCTTGACATGTTCGCTCTTTGTTCATATACTGCATTCTCCCGCAACTGCCGCAATCGCGCTCGTGAAAGGGGTTGCGGAAAGGGCAATCGATATTTGACATCGTGAATCAGACGATCGGAGAAGTCGGAACTATGCTTGATTATCGCGTCTCCACGGCGCCGTCAGGCCCGAGTTCAGCCGTCTTTTGGCTCGAGCGCGTGAATACGCAAAATACGACAGCCTTGAATTGCGAGTTTTCGAGTCGGACCCTCCTTGCCCAGGGGGACCGTGTCACGGTCAGAACGTGATTGGACGGGGCTCCCTCGCGGAGGGCAACCGTGCAATAAGCGCGTTCGCTCTCGCTGGACATGGGGTGCATCGCTCGAATTCTCTTTTTCAATGCGCCAACGGCACGGCACCAGCGCCGGCGCTGCAATGCTGAGTCGCTTTACCGCGATCCCCGTCGAGTCTATCGATACGGCTCCGCATTAACGAAGAAGACGAGGGGGAGGGCATCATGGCCAAGGCTGCGAAGTCCAAAGCGAAAGCGAAGAGCAAGACCGCCCTGCGGGCGCCGAAGGCCAAGCCGGCGCGCAAGCAGGCCGCCAAGCGGCCGGTTCCCCGCGCCAAGGCTCGTCGCACCGCACCGCGGGCGGCGGCGTCCAAGTCGGCGCTCGGTCGGGGCCAGGGCCGCATCGTGTTCTATGGCCATTTCAACTCGATGCCGTCCAGCAAGGTCGGCCTCATGCTCGCCCTGGCCGGTGCGCCCTTCAGCTACCGCCATGTCGATCTCGCCCAGGGCGCGCAGAAGCAACCCGACTATCTCGCCCTGAACCGCTTCGGCCAGGTGCCGGCGATCCGCCACGGCGACGTCACGCTGGCGCAGTCGAACGTGATCCTGCGCTACCTCGCGGACCTGCTCGGAAAGTTCAGCGCGCGCAACGAGGCGGAAGCGCGCGAGATCGCGCAGTGGCTCGACTGGGAGGCCGACCTGGTCTCCTCGGGCGTGCGGGCCGTGCGCGGCGCGGTGCGCTTCTGGAAGTCGGACCCGGCGGTGGTGCAGTTCGTGCGCGGTCGCGCCGAGCGGGCCCTCGGCATGCTCGACAGCGCGCTCGCCGACCGCGAGTACCTGGTCGGCGGCCGGCCGACGATCGCCGATATCGCCGTGCTGCCGCACGTCCTGGTCGTCCATGAGGGCGAGTTCGACCTGGCGCCTTATCCAAACGTCCGCGCCTGGGCCGACCGCATGATGGCGCTGCCCGGCGCCGGCCATCCCTACGAGATCATGCCGAAAGAGAATCGCGATTGAACCGCCGGAGAACCCGATGATCGAGCTCTACACGGACACCACGCCCAACGGCTACAAAGTCAGCATCATGCTCGAGGAAGTCGCGCTGCCCTATCAGTCGCACCATGTCGACATCGGCAAGGGCGACCAGTTCACGCCGGAGTTCCTGAAGCTCAGCCCCAACAACAAGATCCCCGCCATCGTCGACAGCGACGGCCCCGGCGGCAAGCCCTATGCCATGATGGAGTCGGGCGCGATCCTGATGTACCTCGCCGAGAAGACCGGCAAGCTCTGGCCCAAGGAGACGCGCGCCCGCTACGACGTGGCCCAATGGCTGTTCTTCCAGATGGCCCATATCGGCCCCATGCTCGGCCAGGCCCATCACTTCCGCCAATACGCGCCCGAGCAGATCCCCTACGCCGTCGAGCGCTACACCAAGGAGGCCAAGCGCCTCTACGGCGTGCTCGACAAACGTCTCAAGGACCACGCCTACCTCGCCGGCGACTACTCGATCGCCGACATCGCCACCTGGCCCTGGCTGCGCCGGCCGGAGCGCCAGGGCGTCGAGCGCGCCGACTATCCGAACGTCAAGCGCTGGTTCGATGCCATCGCGGCGCGGCCGGCGGTCGAGCGCGGCCTCAGCGTCTTCGCGGACAAAGTGAGCAGCGCGCCCATGGACGCCAAGGCGAAGGAGATCCTGTTCGGCGCCGCCCAGTACCAGCAGCGCTGATCGCCGTGACCACCTTCGCCGACCTCGACATCGCCACGCGCGTGGCGCAAGCGCTCGGCGCCGTCGACCACGCCACCGGCGCACTGGTGCCGCCTGTGCACACCTCCACCACCTACCTGCGCGACCGCGACTACAAGCTGACGGGTCCCTGGAGCTACGGCCGCCCCGACAACCCGACCGTGGAGGCCGCCGAGGCCGTGCTGGCCTCGATCGAGGGCGGCGTCGGCGCGCTGCTGTTCGCCTCCGGCACCGCCGCCTTCACGACCGTGTTCCAGGCCCTCAAGCCCGGCGACCATGTGGTGGCGCCCAAGGAGATGTATTGGGCACTGCGCACCTGGCTGCTCGAGCTGTTGCAGCCCTGGGGCGTCGCCGTCGACCTCGTGGACACGACGGACCTGCATGCGCTTGCCGCGGCCATGCGGCCCGGGCAGACGCGCGTGGTCTGGATCGAGACGCCGGCCAACCCGAGCTGGCAGGTCACCGACATCGCCGCCGCCGCCGACATCGCCCACCGCGCCGGCGCCGTGCTGGGCGTCGACAGCACCTCCGCCACGCCCGTGTTGACCCGGCCCATCGAGCACGGCGCCGACATCGTCATGCATTCCGCGACCAAGTACCTCAACGGCCACAGCGACGTGCTGGCCGGCGCCCTCATCGCCGCCCGCGACGATGCGTTCTGGCAGCGCATCGTCCGCCTGCGCTGGGCCAACGGCGCCATCCTCGGCGGCTTCGAGGCCTGGCTCCTGCTGCGCGGCCTGCGCACCCTGGTGCTGCGCGTGCGCCAGGCCAGCCGCAGCGCCCAGGCCATCGCCGAGCACTGCCTCGGCCACCCCCAGGTGGCGCAGGTGCTCTATCCCGGCCTCGGCAACGATCCCGGCCACGCCGTGGCCAAGCGCCAGATGTCCGGCGGCTTCGGCGGCATGCTCTCGATCCGCGTCCAAGGCGGTCGCGAGGCGGCGCTGGGGGTGGCGGGAAAGTTGCAGCTGTTCGCCCGCGCCACCTCGCTCGGCGGCGTCGAGAGCCTGGTGGAGCATCGCGCCAGCATCGAGGGGCCGGCTAGCCCGGTGCCGCCCGACTTGCTGCGGTTGTCCGTGGGAATCGAGGAGGTCGCCGACCTGATCGCGGATCTCGATCAGGCCCTCGCCCGGCGTTAGGGCGTCATGGGATGGGTGGTGTGTTCAACAGCGGCCGGCCGTGCGGGCGGCCAAGCCCACTGGTTCGAGCCTCGGCGGCGGGAATGCCGTTCAGAGGCTGGGAGAAGCAGCGGCCCCGAAACCGGCGGCCGGCGCCGGTGCGATCACCCGCTTCGCGGCCATCATGGCAACCAGCTCGCGACGGGCATTCTCAAGGCAGGCTTTCTCGCGCGCATCCTCGCGATCGAATACATCGAGGCACGATAGTTTGATCTCGACGAGATCGACCAGAGTCTCGATCGAGCGCTTCGACAGTGACGACATTTGGACCTCCCACAACTCCATCCTGCGGCGAATATTCGGCCCCCATTCATTAAAAACGGGTCAACATGGTTTGCACCGCCGTTACCAAATCGGGTTCATGGTGAACGCATAAATTGACAAGCGTCGGAGCGGCCCGTAGAAGGGCGGACACGCATACGCCGTGGCGATAGCCGCTCATGCGGAGGGGTGGCCGAGTGGCTGAAGGCGGCGGTTTGCTAAACCGTTATAGGGCCCTAAAGCCCTATCGGGGGTTCGAATCCCCCTCCCTCCGCCAGTATCCTCCAGCACACACTTGGTGCTGGAGCTAAATCGAATCAACGGGTCGACCCTCTCTCCTCAGACAGGAGATGAGAGTCGACCCGAATTGTTAGGGTTAATCCGATCTTGCTGCGCGAGGCTTCGACTCGCTGAGCGCATCGTCGTTTCTACCGGAGTTGCTACGCTTCGGACGCGTTCCGATGCAACGCGCTACGCGATGTCTGCAGGTCGACGAGGGGCGCAGACATGCCGCAGGGTGTCCGCGTCTTAAGACATGTTGCGAAGCGCGTTTTCTGCGTGCGTCAACTTGTCGCGGCAAGCACTTAAAAGCCCATCGCGCCGCCATCCATGCGCGGTTCGGAGCCGCCGGTGAGCACGCCGCTCTGCCAGTCGATCCAGATCGCGTGGCCGCCGCCGAGCGGCTCCGGCGACAGCTCGACGCGATGGCCGCGCGCAGTCAATCCAGACGCGGCCCCTTGCGGCACACCATGTTCGACCTGTACGGCGCCGCCCGCGTAGAACACGCGCGCCAGGTCGAGTGCCTCCTGAAGGTCGCAGCCGAAGTCGAGGATATTGGTGAGCAAATGCGTATGGCCGAAGGGCTGGTAGTCGCCGCCCATCACGCCGTAGGGCATCACGGCGCGGCCGTCCTTCATCGCCATGCCCGGCATGATCGTGTGGAGCGGCCGCTTGCCCGGCGCGATGCAGTTGGGATGGCCGGGGTCGACGCGGAAGCTGGTCCCGCGGTTCTGCAGCACGATGCCGGTGTTGGGCGTGACGATGCTGCTGCCGAAGCCGTGATAGACCGAGTTGATGAAGCTCACGGCGTTGCGGTCGCGGTCGACGACGCAGAAATAGACCGTGTCGCTCTTGCTGAGCGACGACGGCGGCAGGTCGGTCATGGCGCGTTCGGGATCGATATGTTTGCGCTGTTCCGCCGCGTACGCCATCGACAGCAGGGCATCGACCGGCACCTCCGCCTTCGCCATGTCGGCGATGAACGCGTTGCGATCGCGAAAGGCGAGGCGTCCGGCCTCGATCTCCAGATGCAAGCGCTCGGCCGACATCGGATCGAGCCTGCCGAGATCGAAGCCCGCCAGGATGTTCAGCATGATGAGCGCGGTGATACCCTGGTTGTTCGGCGGTATCTGGCAGATATCGAGTCCGCGATAGTTGGTTGAGATCGGCGTCACATAGTCGGGCTTGTTGCTGGCGAGGTCTTCGAGGCTGTGCAGCCCGCCCAACTGCCGCAGATAGGAGACGATGTCCTCGGCGACCGCGCCGCGATAGAAGCCGTCGCGGCCTTCCTTGCCGACTTTGCGCAACGTCGCCCCCAACTGCGGATTGCGAACCACCTCGCCCGGCCTGGGCGCGCGCCCCTGCGGCAGGAAGATGCGGGCGGCGTTGGGATCGTGCCGGAGCCGCTCCGCATCCAAGTGCCACTCCCAGCTGATGCGGCCGTGGACCGGAAAGCCCTGCTCGGCATAGCGGATCGCCGGCTGCAGGAGCTCATCGAGCCCCTTCGTGCCGTGATCGGCGAGCAGGCGCGCCCAGGCGTCGATCGCGCCGGGAACGGTGACCGCATGCGGGTTGTACGGCGGAATCTCGGTCATGCCGTGTTCCCGGTACCATTCGGCGGTCGCCGCCTGCGGCGCCCGGCCGGAGCCGTTGAGGCCGATGAGCGGGCCCCGGCCCTTCGGCGTGTAGAGCACGAAGCAGTCGCCGCCTATGCCCGTCTGGTTGGGCTCGACCACCGCCAGCACGGCCGCGGCGGCCACCGCGGCGTCGATGGCATTGCCGCCGCGTCGCAGCACGTCGACCGCCGTTGAGGTAGCCAACGGGTTCGGTGTCGCCGCCATGCCTTCCGTGGCGTGAACGGGCGAACGGCCGGGCAGCTGGAAATCACGCATTGAGACTGACCTCGGATGAAGCTTGAGAGGGCGCACGGGCGGGCGCTGGAGATTGCCGGCCGTGACAATCGGGTACCTCGACGGTGGGCGTCAAGTCGCCCTGGTCATTGCGGTTCCCGCCGGGATCGGCTTCTAATCGCCCGCCATGTCATCGCTGACCGACATCCTGACCGAGTTCGTGCGCGACGCGTTCCGGGCCGAAGGCCTGCCCGCGGAGCACGCCGGTGTCACGCCGTCCAATCGCCCGGACCTCGGGCAGTTCCAATCCAATGGCGCGCTCGCCGTGGCGAAGTCGCTCAAACGCAATCCCCGGGAGATCGCGGAACAGATTCGCGGGACTCTGTTGGCGCAACACGCCGGCGAATTGCGGGATGTGTCGCTCGCCGGGCCGGGATTCGTGAATCTCTCGCTGACCGACGAATTCCTCGCTGCCCATCTCGATCGCCTCACGGACGACGACCGGCTCGGCGTTGCGCCCAAGCCGGCCCAGACCGTGATCCTCGACTATGGCGGCCCCAACGTCGCCAAGCCCATGCACGTCGGCCATCTCCGGGCGTCGATCATCGGCGACGCACTGCGGCGGCTGTTCCTGTTCGTCGGCGACCGCGCGCTCGGCGACGTGCATCTCGGCGATTGGGGCCTGCCCATGGGCATGATCATCAGTGAGGTTGCCCATCGCCAGCCGCACCTGCCCTATTTCGATCCCGCGCATCAAGGCCCGTATCCGCGCGAAAGCCCCGTCACACTCGAGGACCTGGAGGAGATCTATCCGGTCGCCGCAGCGGCCTGCAAATCCGATCCGGCGCGGCTGCAGGAAGCCCGTGCCATCACGGCGGAACTGCAGGCGGGACAGCCCGGCTACCGGGCCTTGTGGCGCCACTTTGTTGATATCTCGATCGCGGCCATGCGGCGGGATTTCGGCGCGCTCGGCGTGCACTTCGACCTGTGGAAGGGCGAGGCCGATGTGCATGACCTGATCCAGCCGATGATCGACGAGATGAAGGCGCGCGGCATCGCCGAGGAGAGCGAGGGCGCGCTCGTCGTGCGGGTGGCTGAACCGGACGACAAGCATGAGGTGCCTCCGCTGATCCTCACGAAGTCGGACGGCGCGGTGATGTACGGCACCACCGATCTCGCCACCATCGTCGACCGGGTGCGCTCGCACGACCCCGATCTCATCCTCTATGTCGTCGATCAGCGCCAGCACCTGCACTTCGAGCAGGTGTTCCGGGCGGCGCGGCGGGCCCGCTGGAACGGGCGCGTGCAGATGGAGCATCTCGGCTTCGGTACCATGAACGGGCCTGACGGCAAGCCGTTCAAGACCCGCGCCGGCGGCGTGATGAGGCTGCAGGACTTGATCGCGATGGCCACCGAGGAGGCGACGAAGCGGCTGCACGAAGCCGGGCTCGCGGCCGACTATCCGATCGCCGAGCGCCAGCAGATCGCCGCGCAGGTCGGCATCGCCGCCCTCAAATTCGCCGACCTCTCCAATCACCGGATATCGAACTACATCTTCGATCTCGAGCGCTTTACGCGCTTCGAGGGCAAGACAGGCCCCTACGTTCAATATGCGGCGGTGCGCATCAAATCGCTGCTGCGCAAGGCGGCGGAACAGGGCGATGCGCCCGGCCGCCTGTTGCCGCCGACCGACATCGAGCGGCCGCTGACCTTGCTGCTCGGACGACTGCCTGATGCCGTGGCAGCCGCCCACAGTCGGCGCGCGCCGAACGAGCTCTGCGAGTTCGCGTTCTCGCTGGCCCAGGAGTTCTCGCGCTTCTACAGCGCCTGCCACATTCTGAGCGAGACGGATGCCGGCTTGCGCACGTCGCGCCTGCGACTGGCGCAGCTGACTCTGCGCGAACTCGAATTGATTCTGAGTCTCTTGGGCATCGAGGTGCCCGAGCGCATGTAGGACCGCGAGCTCATACGAACCTATGCGGCCTCTGATCAACCATCCACTCCGTGTCATTCCCGCGAAAGCGGGAATCCAGGGCCGCAGAACTCGTCGCTTGCCCTGGACCCCCGCTTTCGCGGGGGTGACATTGGAGAGAAGTCGACAATGGGCCGCAAGCCGAGAAGTCGGGTATTGACTAAGGCCCTTCAGTTCGCCTGCGCCATCGTCGTCTCCAGGCTCGACGCCAGCAGCTCCCGCGTATAGGCGTGGTCCGCCTCACCGCGTCGCAGGCGATCGACGGGCAGGGTCTCCACGATCTCGCCCCGCTTCATGACGGCGATGCGCGAGCACATGTGGGCAATGACCGGGAGATCGTGGCTGACCATCAGCATGGTGAGGCCGCGATTGCGACCCACCCGTTTCAGCAGGTTCAGGATCTCGGCTTGCACCGAGAGATCGAGGGCCGAGGTCGGCTCGTCCAGCAGCAGGATCTTCGGCTCCATGATGAGCGCGCGCGCGATGGCGATGCGCTGCCGCTGCCCGCCGGAGATCTGGTGCGGATAGCGGAAGCGGTGCAGCGAACCCATGCCGACCTCGCCGAGCGCCTGTTCGATGCGCTGGTCCACATTGTCGAGCCCCTGGATGGCGAGCGGCTCGGAAAGGATGCGATCGACCGTGTGCGTCGGGTTGAGCGAGCCATAGGGGTCCTGAAACACCATCTGGACGAGGCGGCGGTCGGCGCGCGTCCGCTTGGCGCCGACGCTCTGGCCGGCCAGCGCGATGGCGCCGCTCGCCGTGTCCTGCAAGCCCGCGATCGCCCGCAGCAGGGTCGACTTGCCGCAGCCGGATTCGCCGACCAGCCCGAAGGCCTCGCCCGACGCGACCTTGAACGAAACCGTGCGGACGGCGTCGATGCGGTGAGCGCCGCTGCCGAAGGAGATGGTGACGTCGGCGATCTCGATCACGGCATCAGGCCGCAACCGGCCCGTCGAGCCAGGAGGGATCGCGCGCGAGCTGCGGCAGCTCGGGTTGCGCGCGGTCGATCAGCGGCCGGCAGGCCAGCAGGCCCCTTGTATAGGGATGCTGCGCGCGGTCGAGTTCGGCGGCCTTGCAGGTCTCCATGACGCGGCCGGCATACATCACCACCACCCGGTCGCAGAACGACGCAACCAGGTTGAGGTTGTGGCTGATGAGGATGAGACCCATGCCGCGGCGGGCGATCAGCTCGTTGATGAGGGCGAGCAGCTGCGCCTGCACGGTGACGTCGAGGGCAGAGGTCGGCTCGTCCGCGATCAGCAGCTCGGGCTCGGGGATCAGCATCATCGCGATCATCACGCGCTGGCCCATGCCGCCGGAGACCTCGTGCGGGTAGAGGTCGTAGAC
>Ga0137403_10007063_pt1 | contig 12741 bp, 11 predicted proteins | sample CZOMad2_1_16fung_FD_122057 | JGI IMG/M metagenome (GOLD analysis project Ga0137403, IMG submission 122057) | Vadose zone soil fungal communities from Angelo Coast Range Reserve, California, USA - CZOMad2_1_16fungal (Hybrid Assembly) | ecosystem: Environmental > Terrestrial > Soil > Vadose zone... | reverse complement strand
ATTGGTGTGGCCGCTGGTTTTCCAGAGGTCGAGGCGCATGATGTGCGGGGTATAGACGAGGTCGTAGCCGCGGGCGAGGAGTTCGTTGCGCAGCCAGTCTTCGATGATTTTGCGGATCAGGCCGCCCTTGGGATGCCAGAAGATCAGACCTGGGCCGGCTTCCTCTTGAATGCTGAAGAGCTCGAGCTCGGTACCGATCTTGCGATGATCGCGGCGCTTGGCTTCTTCGAGGCGATGAAGATATTCGTCCAACTCCTTTTTAGTGAAGAAGCAGGCGGCGTAAATACGTTGGAGCTGCGGATTGCCTTCCTGCCCTTTCCAGTAAGCGCCGGCGACGCTCATCAGCTTGAACGCCTGGATGCGCTTGGTAGATGGAATGTGAGGGCCGCGGCAGAAGTCGATGAACTTGCCGGTGGAGTAGAAAGAAACGATCGGCTCTACGGCTTTTTCTTCGACGAGTTCGCACTTGAAGATTTGATTTGATCTTTTATAGAGCTCAAGGGCTTCCGGCTTGGGCATGAGCTTGCGTTCGTTGGGAAGGTCTTGCGCGGCGAGTTCGTGCATTTTGGCTTCAATTTTGACGAGGTCGTCGGGAGTGAACGGCTCGGCGCGCAAGAATTCGTAGAAGAAGCCGGTGTCGATGGGCGGGCCGATGCCCAGCTTGACGTCAGGATACAGCTCCATGACCGCGGCGGCGAGAAGATGCGCGGCGGAATGGCGGAAGACGAAAAGCGCGTCGGGATCTTTTTCGGTGAGGATTTGCAGCTTTACGTCGCGGTCGAGCGGGCGACGCAGATCGACTAGCTCGCCGGCTCCATCGTTGGGAGCGGCGACCCGGGCGACTAGCGCGGCGTCGGCTAGACGCGGCGAAATACCTTTTGCTATGTCCGCGGGCGTGGTGCCCTTGGGCACTTCTTGGACTTTGCCGTCCGGCAATGTGATGTGAATCGGCTCCATGCGCTTTCCACCTGGAAGGGGAAACACTAAGTTTATCGGCGCATGTCAGGATGGTCAAGGCGAGCAGGCGAACAAGGATTCTTTGTTCTAGGTAGGCAATCGCTTATGCTCCTCGTGAGTTGGAGGCCGGTATGGAAACAGTGAAAATTTCACCGAAGTTCCGAGTTGTTATACCAAAACGCGCTCGTGAGACCTTTAACCTCAAGGCGGGCGAAGAGTTAGAAGTGTGTATCGTCGATGGCAGCATTCACCTCCGACGCCCTCCGAAAATCAGACGCCTTCGCGGCATGGCCAAGGGCATGAAATGGAAGGAAGACGACCGAGATCACTCGGATCGGTTCTAAGCCAGTTAAGCTGCTCATGCCGTAGCCCATGCTTTGGAGATTTTCAAAACTTTTCGAGGGCAATCGATGAATCTACGCGCGAACCTTGTTTTTGCCTTGCTTTTAGCGCCACTTGGTATCGGAGCGCAGGAGGCGAAGCCCTTGCCGTCTGCGGACGAACGGTATAAGGCGGATATCCTGTTGGTTGTGGCGCATCCGGATGACGAGGGTGGCGCGACGCCGTATCTTGCGCGGGCGATTTACGACGAGCATAAGCGAGTGGCGGTGGTTTTTGCTACGCGGGGCGGCAGCGGCGGGAATGACTATTCGCGCGAGCATGGTCCGGCGCTGGCGGATATTCGCGAGCAAGAGGCGAGGCGGGCATGCGCGGGGTTGGGAATCACGAATGTGTGGTTTCTTCATGGGAAGGATACTGCTTCGCAGAACGTGTTGAATTCGCTGGCGAACTGGGGGCACGGAGCAAATTTAGAAGCGCTGGTACGCATCGTGAGACTCACTCGGCCAGAGGTCATCATTAGCTGGCTGCCAGGCGTTTTCATCGGCGAGAACCATGGTGATCATCAAGCTTCCGGGGTCCTGGCGACGGAGGCGTTTGACCTGGCCGGTGATCCCGTGGCGTTTCCGGCGCAGGTGGCAGGGGCTTCGAAGCGATTGGAGCCTTACCTGGAAAATCTGACGCCGTGGCAGCCGAAAAAGATCTATTTCTTTGGTGACGCCAGCGACGACAAACAATTCGCGGGAAAGGGACCGGCATACTCCATCAGGGAAGTCTCGCCGTCGCAAAAGAAACCTTACTGGCGAATCGCGCTGGAAGCCGCGAAGCCGCATCTGACTCAGTTTCCAGCGGAGATACACAGGCTCTCGAGTATGAGCGACGAACAGTTGGAAAAAATGATGAGTGATCCGGAGCATGCGTGGTGGTCGGAGCCGATGACGCTGATTTTTGGGAAGGCTACTGCGCCGGTGCATCCCTGGGAAGCGATTTTTCCTGACATAGAAGCACGACAGAAGGAACCGCCGCGGACGGCTGAGGCCTCCAGTGCTCCGGCGAATGTGCACGATTCTCGGCAGTCACCAAGTTTGGCGCTGGGAGATCCTTGGCATTTTTACGAGGAATTTCGCCACGCACACAAGTTGACGAATCTACCGAGCGTAGTGGTCCCTGAAATCGCAGTCAAAGCAGGTAGCATCGTTGGAGTTCCTGTAATTATTACGCGAAAGGCTGGAACTACGCGCGAAATCACGGTGAAGGTAACATTGCCCAGCGGTTGGAAGGTTATCAGTGGGGACGGAAAGTTCCTTTTGCCGGACGAAGAGATTACACATTTGCGTATAGATGTACAGGCGCCGGAAATTCCCGCCAACGAATTAAAGGATAGGAAGGCAGATTCCATCGTAGTTAGTGGACTGATAGGAGAAAAGAGCCTTGGCGAGTTCACGCTGCGGGTTCTGCTGCGCGCTAGTGCATTGCCGCAGTAACACACGCTGTGAATGAATCGCCGCGCTCTATCGAGGTGCGCGCTACTTCTTGCTGCGCGCGGCCTCCATCGTTTCCCACGCGGAGTCAGGGAGAAGCAGCAGATCGTTGAATTCGCCTGCGCCGCGCAGCCAATCACCTCCATCGATTACAACGCATTCGCCGTTGATATATTCGGCCATGTCGCTCAACAGAAATGCCGCCAGGCTGGTGAGTTCTTCGTGGCGGCCGAAGCGCTTCATGGGATGCGATTCCTTGGAGTGTTCTTCGAATTGTTTTGAAGGCATGAGCCGAGACCACGCGCCCTCGGTGGGAAATGGGCCGGGGGCAATGGCATTGAGCCGGATGTGATGCTTGGCCCATTCAACCGCCAGCGAAGTCGTCATGGCGAGCACGCCAGCCTTAGCACATGCGGACGGGACGACGAAAGCGGAGCCGCAATTGGCCGCGGCATAGCTGGTAACGATGTTCAGCACGTTGCCGCCGAGTTTCTCCGAGATCCACCTTTTGCCAAAAATTTGCGTGCAGTTGAACGTGCCGTTGAGCACGATGCCTACTACCGCGTTGAACGCGTTGGGCGTCAGCTTTTCCGTGCGGGCCATGAAATTTCCGGCGGCATTGTTGATGACCGTGTCGATGCGGCCGAATTGCTCATAGGCAAGATTCGCAGCGGTTTCTACCGCGCCGTAGTCGCGAACATCGCAAGTGGCGAAAGCCGCGGAGCCTCCGCCGCGGTGAATTTCATCGCAGACGTCCTTCAGCGGTTGTTCGCGGCGACCGACCAGGAACATGCGCGCACCGAGCATGGCGAAATGCAGCGCCATGGAACGGCCGAGGCCGGTGCCTCCGCCGGTTAGAAAAATAGCGCGGTCCTTCAACATGTCGTGCTGAAACACGATCACCGCCCGATGATTAGGATGGCCGCAGTTCCGTGTTTGCGCGGCAGAGGAATTCTAGTGCATTCGAGCATCAGAGCAGGAAGTTTCCGCCAGAAAACTTACGTATGGGCAGTGTGTCAGCGGGTAATGACTGCGGGAACTGGGAGGCCCATGGCCTTGGCGTACTCGGCCGCATAGGTATCATTCGAAGGAAATTCTTCGGTGAGCTCATGCAATAACTTTTGAGCGAGCGTGTTCTGCTTTTCGCGGCGAGCTGCCAGAGCCAGCATGATTTTCGCAAATGGGCGAAGGTAGCGGCCATTGTCCACCGTTTTGGAAATTTGCTCCATGCCGAGTTTCTTATCGCCATGAATCCCGCCAAACCACAGAGCGAAACGGTAACCCGGATTGAGCGAGCCGATGATGTAGTTGGCGATTCCAGGAGCCACGTAGGCGTCTGCAGCATCGGGATGCACGGCGAGCAACTGTTTCGCGTACTCGTTGGCCTCCTTCATGCGCTTCAGACCGTCGAGCTGCTTTTTTTCGAGGATTGCGTCGGCATCCGACTCCATTCCAGCGGCCAGGGTGAGCGCGAACAAAGCTTCGGGATCCTTCGGGGTTGCTTTGAGGTGTTGCCTTGCCAAAACGCGTGCGCGAGAGAGTGCGTCATGGAAATTGTTCATACGAACGGAATCTGGTTTGCCATCGATGCCGTGCAGGAACCTCTTTTCGTTCAGGAAAAAATCGCTGGTCAGCACGCCCTGGCGATACATTTCTTCAAAAAGAAAGGAAGCGGCGAGGGCGACTTCACCGAAAGGTTCTTGCGGATGATTCGAATGCCAATCGTTAAATGTTTCGCGAGCTTGCTGGAATTTCTGCTCGTATAGTTGATGGAACCCGGACATGAGTTCGGGCACCGGATAGAACGCAGGCGAGGCGGTACTTGCGGAAGGCGCGGGAGCGGCGGGAGCAGGCATAGCTGCGGGCTCTTGCGCCAGGCTTATTGCAGGTGGGAGAAACAGAATGAACGCCAGTGCGCGAGCGTTGTGATGCATTTCTCAGTTCCACTCAAAACAGGCCGGGTAAAAACCTGCGTTTGCCGGCCATCGCCGTTCGATACGCAGGATTGGCGAGGAGCACGCTCTCTTCCAAGGCAATTCGCTGGGAGATCGTGGCCACGTATCCGACACAGCCTAGCAGCGCCGTGATCCACGCCGTGTGGATCAGCGGCAGCGAAAACATCTCCACGAAAACGGCTGCGTAGTTCGGATGCCGGACAAAGCGAAATGGTCCGCCGGTCACAACACCCAAGCCCATGGAGTTCATCACTTGCACGTTCCAATGCTTACCCATCGTACGCACAACCCACAACCGCACAGCATTGCCCGCAAGGAACAGCGCAAGCATCACGGCGGCGAGGATGGGGATAAAGGGGCGGCGCAGAAAAATAACTTCGAGGGCGGCACCAATAAGAACCGCAGTGTGAAGAAACACGATCCATCGAAAATGCGGTTCGTTGACCTTGGACGCGCCACTCGCAATCATCTGTTGTTGATGCCGGCGGGAGACGCGAAGCTCGAAAATGCGCAATAGGCCAACGGCGAGTAGCAGTGCGAGGAAGGCGATGACGGTTATGTCCATTGCAGCAGCAAAAACTCCGCGCTAAAGCCGGGGCCAAACGCGGCGGCCAGCGCATAATCGCCGGGCTTGAGGGGCCGCTTCTCCAGCCACTCCTGAAGGATAAAAAGGATGGTCGCGCTCGACAAATTTCCTACATTGCTGAGGATATCCCAGGATGGCTGGGTCTGGCATTTGGTCAAGCCGAGAGCGATTTCCACATTTCCAAGCAGGCGCGCCCCGCCCGGATGGAGAATCCACCCTTTGATATCTTGAAATTTCTTGCCGTGACGCTCGAGAAATCCGTCAACCAATTCGCGAATCTTCTCACCGATCATTTCAGGGACATCTTTGGCGAGCAGGATGTGAAAGCCGGAATCGCGAAGATCGAATCCCATGGCGCCCAGCGAATCAGGAAATGTGTAAGTCTCCGACACCATTATCTTGGGGCCGTGTACTTCCCGGCCGGTTACCAGCACCGCCGCGGCGCCATCACCGAACAGGATGGACGAAATCAAATTGGCCTGTGAAATGTCTTTGCGTTGAAAGGTAAGCGAGGGCAATTCGACAGCGATGATCAAGACGTTGCCGCCAGGATGCGCCTTCAGAAAATCCGCGGCGCGGCCCAGGGCCATCGCACCCGCGGCACAGCCCAGTTCGGTGAACGGCATGCGGCGCACATTGGAACGGAAGCCCATCAAATTAATCAAATGGGCGTCGAGCGAAGGAATCATGAAGCCGGTACAGGAAACGGTGATGATCAGGTCCACTTCGTCTGGACGCAGACCAGCGCGCTGCAAACATTTTTCCGCAGCTTCTCGTCCGAGCTTGACGGCGTGCTCAATGTATTCCTGATTGGTCTGAGACAGAGCGCGCGGTTCAACGGTGTATTCGATCGGGAAAATGGAGTGTCGTTTGTGTACCTGAGCATGGTCGACGATGCTCATCATGGCTTCGAGTCGGCGCTCCGGAATATCGAAGATGCGCCCCATGTAATATTTCACATCGTCGCGGGTAATTGTGTGCGGAGGAAGGGCCGTGGCGGTAGCCGCGATAGAGCAATGTGTTGAATTGGCCTGTTGCGGCGGCGGGTTCATAACCGCCTGTTGAGTACTCAAATTTTCTCCTGCGTCATCGACGCAAAGCTCCGCGGGACATCGGCACGGCTGGTAAGTTTCTAAGATGCAGCGGCCCACCGGCACGCTGCCTGTTGGCAGTAGACTGTACATCATTCCGGGTGCCGGGAGAAATACCGTTTGAAAGATGCGTTCCCGAACCGCCCGAATGATTCGCCCACTTCACCATTTGTGTTAACCCGGTTTAGCCTGGAAATATTCGCCTGCAAATGCTTTTTTCCACCAATCGTGCCGCGTAAATGGTCTGGCATGTTCCTCCACGGACAAAACCGAGTGCTTCCTGAGTAGCTGAATCCGCGCTCATTCCCGGTCCGCAAGCTGGGAACTTGTTCCGGACGGCGGTGTCCAACCCAGTGAGGACGCGCGCAACCTCACATCCCTGCGAGCGCGGCGCCGGTCTCCTGCAGAGTTTGCAGGATCCGGCGTCGCAAAATTCCAGGCTTCCGTTCGCAAAATTTACCAGTGGAGGTGTGTCATGCCGCTCGATCCTGAATCCGTCCCGCAACAAAGTTTCGCTTCGTTACAAAGCTGTTTGGTGGAAGGTGATCCTGAGCAACGCCTTCGCGAGCGTCGAGTACGCCGCAAAGCTCTGGTTACGTCTGTATTTCTGCAAGCGGGTATTCTCGCTGTGGTGATACTTGTGCCGTTGTTCGCCAAACCCGCGCGTTTGATCACCGGATTCACGACGCCGCTTCCGCCATACCGGCCCGTCAGCGGGCGGACTCATGCGACGCAGCCACCGCGCGGCAATGTAAGACGTATTTGCGTAACGTGCTTCAATTCGCATCCGGCCAATCTTGCTGCAAGCAACAGAGTGGAGCCCAGTAATCTGGACCAACCCATTCAGGAGCCAGGCCCGGGCGGCATTCCATCAGTTCCGTGCCCAAGTTGCATAGATATCCCCACTGCCGGTCCGACGGCGCCGGCACCCGAGACACCACGCGAGAAGCGCCTGCACGTTACGCGCATTGATCCCGCCATGCTTATTCATCGCGTGGAACCGGTGTATCCAACTCTGGCACGGCAAATCGGTCGGTCCGGCAGAGTTGAACTTCGCGCGATAATCGCGACGGACGGCACAATTCAATCGCTGCAAGTGATCAGCGGCGATCCGTTTTTCTATCAATCGGCGCTGGATGCGGTGCGACAATGGCGTTACAGGCCGACGGTGCTCAATGGCGAAGCCGTGGAGATCGATACGTTCATCAGCGTAATTTACAACATGGATCGGGGGCGGTGACTCTAGGGCGGATTGATCGAAGGATAGAAAAGCGGTGCACAGGGCCGCGCTCTGCCCATGTTTTCACGCGGCCCTGCTGCCTGCACCCTGCAACCGACATTCGGTGACGCTTCAGCGACCGGTTAGAAGCGGAACACGATTCCGGTCGACACTCGCAAATTGTTTTGGCTCTGTCTGTTGTTGTTGTTCAGTTCATTGAAACGGGTCAGCAGGTAGTCAAGCTTGGCTGGGCGTATCGAGAAGCGTGAGCTCAAGCGATAGTCAATTCCGCCGCCCACCGTCATGGCAAAAGCATTCTGGGTGTCGGTAGTATTCAGCAAGCTTGCGCTAGTATGCGCGACGCCGAATAACACTTCACCAAACGGTGTGACGCGCCCAAAGTGATGATAGGAAACGCGCGGACCGAATAGGTATGTAGAAAGAGTGCCATCCACGCGACTGCCGAGAATGTTGGTGCTGTGATAGCCGCCAAGATCCGCGACTCCGCTCAGCCAATTGTTGACGTTGTAGGCCACCGAAGCGCTGCCGCCATTCAAGCTAATGCCGTCAGAATTCGAAGTAGCCGGATTGGCGCGAACGTATGAGTATCCCGCGAAAACATCGATGGTCTTGCGCTCCTGCGCTTGGGCAGTCACCCCTACGAGCGACGCAAAACCGAGTAAACACACCACAACCCTGAACTTCATAATGCCTCCATTAGATTTGTAGTTCGGCGCAAGCCGGCAGAATTGCCGCGCGGCCGCGCGCTTCGCGGTGAGCCTTAGGCAGTAAGGCCGCTATCCGCATCGTTTTGTTTTTTCTACTACCTACAGATGCGGAGAGAGCCTTAGAAGTTACCTGAAAATTACGGAGAGGACCCTTCGCGCGTGGGCAAACTCTCAACTTAAAGCAGCGGCTCTGGAACGTGGCGGGCGATCGCGGTTCGCGTTGCGTCTCGGAGGTGGATGAGTTCGTGCCAGTCCGATGCTTCGCCTTCTTGTGCCGCGGCGCGCGCCTGGTGTGGATAGATGGGCGGAGACAAAGTGATCGTTATGCTTGTCGGCCGCGGAAGGTATGTGCCATCGCGGAGGAACTTGCGCGTGCCGGACAACGACACCGGAATTACCGGCACGCCAGCGGAAACCGCCGCCTTAAATGCGCCCAGTTGAAAGGGACGAATACCATCCTCGGCTGTAAAGGTCCCCTCCGGAAATACGAATACCGATTCGCCGCGCCGCAGAATTTCTTCCATCTGCTCCGCTTGCCGTAAGCGCGAAGTCGCGTCCGTACGATTGAAAGTGAGATGACCCATGCGCCGCAAAAACGTGCCAATGAACGGCATGCTGCGGACTTCCATCTTGGCCACGAAGCGATACGAAACCCCTAGGCCCACAATCAGTGGAAGAACATCGAAGTAACTGGCGTGATTGGCGGCGAGAATCTTTGCGCCGGGCGCGCCCATATGCTCCTTGCCGATCACGCGCACAGGGCAATTAATCAGGCCAAATAAAACTTTTAACGCAGCCAAGGTAAACCGTCCTGCCGCGCGCTGATTTCTTGTCAGGCTTACAATCATGAATGTCGGCACGATCCACAGCGCAAATACAACTCCGAAGTAAACGCCGTAGAGAACTTCGAGCGCTCGGGCAAAGCCGCCTGCCATGATGCCGCCGAAGCTTCGCATCACGCTGCCCGTGCTGAGCCGCGCGATTTGCATCCATGCAGGTCGCTTCGTGGCGCAAAGCTCGCCCTTCACAAAGAGCTGCTTGGTCTCTTCGCGACGCAATTTTCCGCTGGAAGTCTTGGGGATGCTGCCCAGCGGGAGCAACTCGACTCGATCCGGCGGAAGTCCCAATCCCTGCGAAACTTGTTCGGTGACCGCTGCCGCGATTGCCGGGTGCTGCCGTGCGTCCCGTTCGCGCACCTCCGCCACCACGACGAGCTTCTCAGTTCCGGAACCTTCGTCCGCAAGCCCAAAGGCTACAATGCAGCCTTTGCGAAGACCATCGACCCGCGCCGCCAATTCCTCCACCTCATGCGGGTACAAATTTCTGCCGCCCTTGATAATGATGTCCTTCACGCGGCCGGTGACGTAAATCTCGGCGTCCGCGCGGTAGGCGCGATCGCCGGAGTTCACCCACGTGAATTCGTTTTCACCGTTCATGGCTCCGGCCGGAAAGAGCTTCTCCGTCGCTGCCGGATTTTTGTAGTAGCCGGAAGTTGCCGATGGTCCGCGAAACCACAGAAATCCTTCCGTGCGATCGGGGACTTCGATTCCTCTTTCGTCGACGATGCGCACTTCGTGGCCGGGAAGAGCGCGCCCAGAAGAAACGAAAGAAATAACCGACGCAGACGCGGAATTTTGCGATGGGACAGCGCTGCCGTGGGTCGTAAGCGCTTCGCGTTCGACGCGATCCACCAGCGGGCCGCGATTTAACGGCGGCACCGTCACGGCCAGCGCCGCTTCCGCCAAGCCGTAAACGGGAAGCTGCGCCTCGCGCCGAAATCCGTAGCGGGCAAAGCGCGTCGCGAACCGCTCGAGAGTTTCCGGGTTGACCGGCTCAGCGCCATTCAGCGCCGCACGCCAGGAGCTGAGATCCAGCCCCTCGATATCCTTGTCAGCAATCTTTCGCACGCACAATTCGTACGCGAAGTTGGGTGCCGCCGCGATCGTTCCGCGATGTTTGTGAAACGCCCACAGCCATTTTTCGGGCCGCGTAAGAAACGCCAGCGGCGACATCACCGCCACTGGCACACCGTAATGCAGCAGTGTGAGCCACGCGCCGATCAGTCCCATGTCGTGATAAAGAGGCAGCCAACTCACGCCGACGTCGCTGGGACCGAGCTGCACGGCTTCGCCAATCGCTCGCATGTTGGCCAGCAAATTCGCATGTGTGAGAACCACGCCTTTGGGATCCCCGGTCGATCCAGACGTGTATTGCAGCAGCGCGATGTCGGTCGACTTGCGAGTGCGATTGCCGCTCAGGTGCGCTGGCAAAGCACCCGGCGCTGGAGGCGGCGCTTTGTCAGCCGCATCCATTAACTTCTCCGCATCGACCACCGCGGCAAGCGAGCGTACGCGTGGCTTCAGCAGGCGCGCTACTGCCTCCGCGCGGCGAAACGTCAAGAGCAGGCACACTTCCGCGTTGTTGAGAATGGCCGCTTGACGCGCCGCATATTCTTCAATGCGGTCCGCGCGGAAAGGAGGATAGATCGGAACAGGGATCGCGCCTGCCAGGAGAATGCCGGCGTAGGAAACGAAAAAAGCGCGCGACGTGGGCAACATCATTGCCACGCGCCCGCCGGCCGGCACGCCGCGACGGGCCAATTCTGCAGCTACGCGCTGCCCTGCGGCGTAGAGTTCGCCGAACGTCAGGGTTAAGTCGCGCGTCGCACCTTCGCTGTCTTCGGTAATAAGCAGATGCGCGCGCTCCGCATCATGCGTGGCGCGGAAGCGTAAGACGTCGATGAGCGTTTGCGCGGCGAACGGCCCCGTTTTCGACGCTTCGCTATGAACTCTTTGCGTTGTGACGGATGCGCGGAGGGCTGAAAATGTATTCTCGTCGCCGGAGTTCCCCTCAGGCGCTTCCAAGATCGCGCGCGCCAAATCGTCGGGTGTATTCGCTTCGGCGGCTGTGCGGTCCGGAAGAACCACGCCGAATTCGCTTTCTAAACGTGCGAGCAACTCGACGCGTTCCAGGCTCCCGAGTCCTAGCTCGCGATCCAGATGCGAGCCAGGCTGCAACATCGGCAGGGCGCCGAAGCTGCCCAGCTCTTGCAGCAATTCGCGCACGATCTCTACAACGCGTTCTCGCGTCGCCGAATGGTCGAGTTGTGTAGTGGTAGTGGCCACAATTCGCCTGGATTTGCCACTTCTCGCGCAGGCTACCACGCACCGGCGTCGATTGCTATTAACAACTGGCTAAAGCCGCGCAAAAGCCAGCAGCATCTGGCGGTCAGGCGTTTTTTTGCTTGGCAGCTTGCGCCCAGCCCTTGGGCATTAACGTGGTGGAAAGATCGACGCCAGTGAGATCGGCGCCGCTCAAGTCCGTTTCGCGCAGGATGGCCACGCCCAGGTCAGCGCCCGTGAACTTCGCGCCGTTCACATTGGCGCCTCGCAGGTTCACGTTGCGCAGTTGCGCTCCCTGAAAGTTTGCATTCGACAGGTCGCAGCGGAAAAACTCGATGCCGCTCGCTTGCGCCTCGCTTAGATCCGCGCCCGGCAGAATTGCTTCGGTCAAATCGGCATTGCGCAGGTCGGCTTTGCGTAAGTTTGCGCCTGAGAGGTCGGCGCCCGGCAGTTTCGCACGGCGCAAATCCGTTCCTTCGAGATTCGCGTTGCGCAGAATGGCGCCGCTCAAATTCACGCCGCTCAAATCCGCATGCGAAATGTCAGCGCCGGTAAGGTCCGCCCTCGCGCCGCCGTCCTTGCCCTGGAAAAAAAGCCCATGGGCCTCAAGTATCGCGGCGACGGTCTTCCCGTTGTGATGAATGCTCTTCGGTTTTCTTAATCCCATAATCGCTGCACCATCTCCTGTTGTCGAACGTCTATTCTACTCAACGCCGCCACAAGCGGAAAGCTGCAGAAGATAGGCAGTCGCCCCTATTAGGGACAGCTCTAGCGTTTGATAATTCGGGTTTCGTCGGAAATGAACTGGACGTACCATAGAGTTGAAATGAGCTTCAGCCGCAAAACACCACTGTTTACGATACTGGGCGGGATAATTCTCGGCGTGGTGTCGTTCTGCGGGCGTTCGCCCGTTGCCGCGCAAAATCAGCCGCCGGAAGACGAAATCGTCGCCAACCTTGCCGGAGGCCGCGTAATCGTTCATGTAGCGCGCGACGGCAACATTGTTTTCGCCGCGATCAATGAACCCGTCGAGGCCGGAGGAGTTCCACCGCGTGTAGTGGAAACCGATCCCACCCACGTCGCCGTGCTGCTTGGTGCTTCGGAGTGGCGTATGCCAGCTGATCCGAATCCGGTCCGGCTGGATCGCAATTTCGAGCGCATTCATGCCCGCGACCCCAAGTACCAATACAATGTCGGCGAAGCGGAGCCGGACCTGGAAACCATTGGCGTGGCCGTTCTGGAGAAATTGCGTCCCCTCACCTC
>Ga0137403_10007062_pt1 | contig 12741 bp, 11 predicted proteins | sample CZOMad2_1_16fung_FD_122057 | JGI IMG/M metagenome (GOLD analysis project Ga0137403, IMG submission 122057) | Vadose zone soil fungal communities from Angelo Coast Range Reserve, California, USA - CZOMad2_1_16fungal (Hybrid Assembly) | ecosystem: Environmental > Terrestrial > Soil > Vadose zone... | reverse complement strand
CGGAGCCGGTGACTGGAAACTAATGGGCGCGGTAGGCGCTTTTCTCGGCTGGCAGCTTTTTCTGTTCGTGCTCTTCGGCAGCATTCTTGTCGCGGGATTCATGGCGATCATTCAAATGATTCGCGCCGATCGCATCGTGGAAACGCTGCGCAATCTGTGGACCTTGATCAAGGGATTTGCTTCGTTTGGTATGATAAAGAACCCAAAGATTTCGTTGGACAACCCCGGGCTGTTGAAGTTGCCCTTTGGCGTCGCGGTTGCCGCCGCAACCATCGCGTGCTTTTGTGTTGCGTACTGGCCGGCCTGGAAACGCATTCTGTAAGGAAGGTTTTATGTTTTGCATGCGGCCTGAACTTGGGAGAGAGGTCTAATGAATACCAATCGCCTGCTGGTGGGGCTGGTCATCGCGCTTGTGGTCGCCTTCTTGCTGAGCAGCTTCGTTTACAAGCAGTTTCAGAAGGCTTCCTTCGTGAAGCCCTCAGCCACGCAACCGCTAGTGGTGGCGTCGGTTGCGCTTCCTCTGGGAGCCCGACTGGACGCTAGCAATCTCAAGATCATCCAGTGGCCCGCCAACCAACCTGTCGCCGGCATGTTCACCAGGATCGAAGACTGCTCCAACCGCGCAGCCATCACGCCGCTCGCGATAAATGAGCCAGTACTGGAGAGCAAGCTTGCTCCGAAGGAGTCTGGTGCTGGTCTGGCCGCGACTATTCCGGAAGGGCTGCGTGCCGTCTCCGTTGCCGTGAACGAAGTCGTCGGTGTCGCTGGTTTCGTGACGCCTGGCACAATGGTCGACGTGCTGGTTACAGGCAGAGCCTTGGGTGGCGGAAACACTACCCAAGGCGATATCACGCGCACGATCCTAGAAAACATCCGCGTGCTTGCCGCTGGCCAAAAGATTGAACAAGATCGCGAAGGCAAGCCGCAAACGGTTGCGGTGATCACCTTGCTGGTCACTCCGGACCAGGCAACGCAACTGACCATGGGTGCGACCGACGGAAAGATTCAGTTGGCCCTGCGCAATACCATCGACACCAAAATGAATGATCCGAAAGCGATCGTTCAGGCCGCTCTGTTCTCCGTGCAAGGCGCGGTTGCCGCGCCGGTCCAGGCAAGAGCGCCGGGCAGGAGGGCAGCGCCCGCCGCGCCTCCTCCTCCTTACGTGATCGAAGTCATTACCGGAAACAAGCGCGAAAACAAGTCGTTTCCGAATTCGTCAGGCACTTCAACAGAGCAGCACTAAGAGGAATCAATGTCTGCAAAATTACAGGTAATCAAAATGTTGCCCTCTTTCCTCACCATTCTTTTCGTCGCGCTTTCTTTTGTGGCGCCCGTGGTTGTGGCGCAGACGCAGCAGGCTCCCGCGACCCAGGCGCCGGCAAATCCGCCCATCACACCGGCGACACCTACCGTCACTAGTCAGGCCCAGGAGTCTTCCGAACCACAGACCCTTCACCTGCTCGTCGGGCGTTCTTTGGTGATTACTTCGCCGTCACGTATCAAGCGTGTGTCTCTCGCTGACCCGGAAATTGCAGAAGCATTGGTAGTAAGCCCCGTGCAAGTTCTCGTAAACGGTAAGAAGCCCGGGGGTGTCTCGCTGCTCATCTGGGATGAAAGCGACCAGAGCCAGGCTTTTGAAGTTTCAGTAGACATTGACGTCCTGAGTCTGAGCCAGAAGATTCACGAGGTCTTCCCGGCGGAGAATGTTCATATCGATACTTCAAAAGATGTGGTGATCCTCACCGGCAAGATCTCCTCCCCGGCCATTGCTGATAAGATCTTGGAGGTGGTCAAGGGCGCTGCGCCGAAAGTGACCAGCATGATGGAAATTCCTCCCGCGCTCACGGGCGAGATTCTGCTCCAGGTCCGCTTCGCGGAGGTGGATCGCACGGCGTTGACGCAACTTGGCTTTAACATTCTATCTACCGGCGTGGGCAAGACTATCGGCTCGTTTACCACGCAGCAATTCGGTGGAGTCAGCTCTCCGGTCATCTCGGACACTTTCCCGGTCAGAGGGCCGCAGGGTAATCCAACAGAAACTTTCAGTTCCGCGCAGACTCTGTCGAGCGCCTTGAATATTTTTCTGTTTAACCCAAACATACACTTGGGAACAGCTATTCAAGCCCTGCAATCTAAGAATCTGTTTCAAGTTCTCGCTGAACCGAACGTAATGACGGAATCGGGGAAAGAAGCCAGCTTCCTGGCCGGCGGTGAGTTTCCGTATCCCACACTTCAGAGCAGCACGGGCGGAGGCGGCAACGCCATTACCATCCAATTCAAGGAATTCGGAATCAGACTCAGTTTCACACCTGTCCTCACTGCTGACGGCATGATTCATCTAAAAGTGAAGCCAGAAGTAAGCACACTTGATTTCTCGAATGGGCTGGTCATCAACGGTTTCAGTCTCCCAGCGTTATCTACGCGTCGCGTGGAATCGGAAATGAGCCTTGCTGACGGGCAGACATTCGCTATTGCCGGACTGGTAGATAACCGCGTGACCGAGCTGATGAACAAGATCCCAGGCATCGGCGATATCCCGATCCTCGGCAAACTCTTCCAAAGCAAATCCTTTAACAAGAGCAAGAATGAGCTGCTGGTGATCGTCACGCCGCACGTGGTTCGGCCATTGGCTCCTGACCAGATTCCGCACGGACCAAACTTCCCGCAGCCCTTTTTGGATCAGGCCCCTGCATCTCAGCCGGCGGCGCCGAGCTCTAAGTGAGTTTTGGCCCGGGTACGCGCAGAAGCTGTTAAGCTCATTGGAATTGAGAAAAGGAACGGTCCTTTCAAGACATGTTGACGGCAGCCATAGCCAGCAGTGACCTGACAAGCTCGGCACAATTGTTGGCCGCGCTCGAGCAGACCGGGCTCGTCTCTTCGGTAGCGCAATGGACGATTCCTACCGAGCACATCCCGGAATCGGCCGACCAGATGCCTGATGTGGTTTTTCTCGATCTCTCTCGGGAACCCGAACCATTTTTTGCATTTGCCAACCAGGTCCGCCGCACCCGTCCTACGGTGAAACTGATTGCGTGTTCCGCAGCTGTCCCGCCTCAGCCCAGCATGCTCCTGGAAGCCATGCGCAGCGGCGTGCAGGACTTTTTGGGCAAACCGGTACAGGCCGAGTCGCTCAAAGATCTGTTAGTGCGCATTTCCCAGGATCTGAACACGAGGGAGCTCCCGTCCCAGGACAAGCTGATCGTAGTCATGGGCGCAAAAGGAGGAGTTGGCACAACGACTGTCGCCATCAACCTTGGCGTTCAACTCGCGACGTTCGCTCGAAAACGTACGGTGCTGCTCGACTTTGCCCGGCCGCTCGGCAATGTGCATCTGCTTCTTGATCTCCATCCCAGATTCGGGATTCGCGACGCTGTCGACAGTCTGGAGCGTCTCGACAGCCATTTTCTCGGGGGTCTTCTTACCAAACACAAGACCAAACTGGAGATTCTGGGCGGAACGACTCAACCAGAGGAATGGCAGCACATCGATGTGAATGTGCTCGATCGGGTGGTTAACGTCACTCAAAATGCGTTCGACATCGTATTGCTCGACATGGGCTCACAGTTTTCGACCGAGTGGAGCACGATTCTTCGCATGGCGCGCATGATACTGATTGTCGCGGAAGCAAATGTCCCTTCGCTCTGGACGCTCGAGCGCAGACTTCTCGCGCTGAAGGGTTTTGGCATCCCGCAAGAACGCGCGCGCATCATCATCAACCGCTGGCACAAAGGTGATGACGAAGTCCTGAAGAGCATCCAGAAGGACATTAATCGTCCTATTTTCGCCAGCCTGCCCAATGATTTTCGCAAGGCCAGCCAGGCCGTAAACCTGGGAACTCCCATCCAGGAAAACCACAACAATATTTTGAGCAGCCGTTATCGCCAGATTGCCGGCCAGCTCGTCGGTATCGATGCCACGGTGACTGAGAAAAAAAGCTCCCTGTCCGGCTTATTCTCATTCCCGACAAAGAAATGAGGTATAGGACATGTCGCCGATTGTAACAACTACAGCTCGCACGGACTTCGGGTCCGTTAAGACAGCGATTCACCGTAAGCTGATTCAAAAGCTGAACTTGGACAAGATTACGGAAGCGAATCGTGACGAAGTGCGCCGCGAAGTGACCCAGATTATCGAGAGTATCGTTCATGGAGAATCTGCGCCCATGAATCTGCAGGAGCGCGAGCGTCTTGTGCAGGAAGTGCTGGACGAGGTGTTTGGTTTGGGTCCGCTGGAGCCATTGCTCGCGGATCCAACCGTATCCGATATTCTGGTCAACACCTACAAGCGCGTGTACGTGGAACGCAAAGGCATTTTGGAACCGACGAGCGTGCAGTTTCGTGACGATGTCCATCTGATGGGGATCATCGATCGCATCGTTTCTGCAATCGGGCGGCGTGTTGATGAATCTTCTCCAATGGTTGACGCTCGGCTCAAGGACGGTTCGCGCGTAAACGCGATTATTCCCCCACTCTCGGTGGACGGTCCATGCCTCTCGATCCGGCGTTTCGGACATGAGCGGCTGACCGCGGACGATCTGATCCACAATCGCTCGCTGACCCAATCGATGCTCGATCTATTGCGCGGGTGCGTCAAAGCCCGCCTGAACATCTTGATCTCCGGCGGAACGGGCGCTGGAAAGACCACGTTCCTCAACGTCCTGTCATCGCACATTTCGAACAAAGAGCGCATTGTGACCGTTGAAGACGCGGCCGAATTGCAGCTTAACCAGGAGCACGTTGTCCGTTTGGAGACTCGCCCGCCCAATATCGAAGGCAAAGGCGCGGTGGCTCAGCGTCAACTTGTAATCAATTGTTTGCGCATGCGTCCCGATCGCATCATCGTTGGTGAGGTTCGCGGCGAAGAAGCCCTCGACATGCTGCAGGCAATGAATACTGGCCATGACGGGTCACTCACAACCATTCACGCGAACACGCCGCGAGATGCGCTGAGCCGCCTCGAGACGATGGTCGCGATGGCCAACTTGAATATTCCCGAAAGCGCCATACGTCGTCAGATTGCTTCGGCAATCGATGTTGTGGTTCAGGTCAGCCGTCACAGCGATGGAACACGTAAAGTCGTTAGTATAGCCGAGATTACTGGCATGGAAGGTAACGTTGTAACTATGCAGGACATCTTCGTCTTCCGCAAACGCGGCATCAAGGAAAACGGAGAGGTCATCGGAGAATTCATTCCTACGGGTGTGCGGCCAAAATTTGCCGAACGCCTGCTGGTTTCCGGCATTCATTTGCCAACGAATATGTTCGAAGCGGCGCCGATTCGCTGAGGGAACATCACCATGGGCGTACTGATTGCAATTCTTACTTTTTTGGTCGTGGTCGTCGCGTTTCTAGGGATTTGGATTTTCGCCGGCACTGAAGGTGCCCAGGAGCAGGTGCGGAAGCGGATGAACGCCGTGCACAAAGCCGAGCGGCGTGGCGAGGTCAATATCGGATTGAAACTCGTCCGCGACGAAATGATGAGCAGCGTTCCATGGCTACACCGCCTGATGATGCAGTGGTCTTGGTCCACGAAACTGCAAGATTATCTGGTGCAGGCAGGCATGACTACCAAGCCAGCCAAAATCGTATTGATGAGCGGTGTGCTCGGGGTTGCCGGGTATCTCATTTCTGGATACTTCGTGCCGCATTTCTTTGCTGCGGCGCCGATCGGGATTATTGCTGCCCTGATTCCTCTTGTGGTAGTCGTGATCAGACGCAGGCGGCGCCTGCGTAAATTTGAGGAACATTTCCCTGAAGCCCTCGATCTGCTGGGCCGTGCGGTTCGCGCCGGTCACGCGTTTACCACCGGCCTCGAAATGATTTCCAAGGAGTGCGCCGAGCCACTGGCGGGAGAATTCCGAACCGCGTTTGAAGAACAGAACTTCGGGCTGCCACTCCGCGACGCTCTTATGAATCTTGCCGAACGTGTGCCGATTATTGATGTGCGTTTCTTCATCACCGCTCTCATGATTCAGAAAGAAACGGGAGGCAACCTGGCAGAAATCCTCGATGGCCTGGCCCGTGTCATTCGCGAACGATTCCGCATCTATCGCGATGTGCAAGTGCGCACTGCGCAAGGCCGTCTCACGGCCGGAATTTTAATCGCTTTGCCGATTGCAATGATGGGCATCCTGAGCATTATAAATCCAAAGTACATCGGTATACTTTTCACCGATCCACAGGGTCCCAAGATGCTCATTATCGCCGCTGTTCTACAGGTTATCGGCTCGGCCATCTTGTGGAAGATCATTCACTTCGAGGTCTGAGAGAAGGGGGGCAAAGAATGATTTGGCTGCTTACACTTGTGACATTCGTGGCCACCACGGGAGTTATCGTGGCGCTTGTCTATGCTCTCACTCCCGGCGAAGTTAGTATCGCCACGCGTCTTGCTCGTATCGCAGGGATCACAGCACCTACTCGGGAAGAACCCAAATTCGCCGAGCGACAGAAGGACCGCGTTCGCGATACGTTGGCCAACGTGGGAAAACTTTTCCCTCCCCCCTCCACGGAAAAGGCCTCACGCGTTCAATTGTTGATGATCCGAGCGGGTTACCGCAGCCCAGAAGCGCTGATGGCCATGCGCGGCGTGAAGATCATCTTCCCCATCCTGACACTCGCGGGAATGTATTTTTCTGGCGCTTACAAGTTCAACGCCTTTCTCGTTCCCGTGGTCGCCGTGGGTCTGGGTTATTTGGTTCCCGATATGTGGCTCACCTGGAGAGTGAGCGTTCGTCAGCACAAGCTCCGTAAGGCACTGCCGGATGCTCTGGACCTACTAGTGATCTGCGTTGAAGCGGGCTTGGGATTGGATCAGGCGCTCATGAAAGTGTCGCAAGATATGAGAATTTCGCACCAGGAACTCAGCGACGAACTCCAGTTGGTCAATATGCAAATGCGCGTCGGCAAAACGCGTCTCGACGCATTGCGTGACCTCGCGCAGCGCACCGGCCTGGACGACATCAAGACACTCGTAGCCATGCTGATTCAAACCGAGCGTTTCGGTACCAGCGTTGCCCAGTCCCTGCGCGTCTATTCCGATGATATGCGTTTGAAGCGTCGGCAGCGCGCTGAAGAAATGAGCGCCAAAACAAGTGTGAAAATGGTTCCACCTTTGGTGTTCTTCATTTTCCCTGCTTTGATGGTGGTCATTCTCGGTCCCGCGATCATCACGATGATGCGCACGTTAGGCCCAGCTTTTGGTGGCAAGTAAGGTATTCCGATTCTGAACTTCCGGCTGCCTTCATTTACGCAGCCGGTTAACGCAAAAAAGGAGCGAAACATGGACAACGTAACGCTGATCCGGATCGTGGCGGGGGTTCTTGCCCTCGTCGTGCTCGGTGTCATCATTTGGCGCCGCAAACGTCAGTCGATCGACTAATCCGGCCTCGGGGGAAAATGCAGGTCTGCCGGCGTCAGTCGGCAGTAGTTACGGAGACAAAATGGCGGGCAGTAACGGCAATTACAGTAGATACGTGTACGTATATAACAAGACCCGGGAAACCTTTGTGGCCACCGAGGCGGCGGTTGCGGACAACTACCTCCGCCGCCTTATCGGCCTACTGGGAAAAACCAAGCGCTGGGCGAAGCTCGGCCGCGGCCTTTGGATCATTCCTTCTCGGGGCGTGCACTCCATCGGAATGCTCTTTCCGATCGACCTGGTCTTCCTCAACAAGGAAAGGAAGGTCGTGCATGTGGAGGAGCATTTTCGCCCGTTCCGTATCTCCAAGGTTTCTCTGAAAGCGTCAAGCGTCCTGGAATTGCCGCCCCATACGATATATCGTACCGGCACCCAGGTCGGCGACGTCTTGGAGATTACTTCGATTCGTTAGCTTTCGAATTGCACGCCAAGACATGAAGGAGAACTCTCGGGCACGATTCGCTTCGCGCTTTGATGTTTGCTGTTCGAGATGTGTTTCTTCAATTGCTCGCTAAATTCCTGAGCAATAGCCACACGTTCGCGGGCCGCTCCGCAAGCCTCCTCACAAACCACGGATACCAGAAATCTCCATAAGCGATCAGTACTCCGGACCGCCATCCGCCGTTCGCCAGGCGTTCCTGCTCCGCTCTTTGAATTCCATAGAGCATCTGAAACTCGACTTCCCCCTTTTCGATTTGCTCCGCGGCTGCGAAATCTGTAATTTTTCGGATCAGGTTTGGGTCATGTGTGGCGAACGCAGCACGGCGCACAAGCCCTTTCACCTGCGCCGGCAACATTTTCTGCGCGATCGCAAAATAATTGGCGTCGATTGTGGCCTTCTTTCCCAGAGCAATCTCTGGCGATTCAGAGTACGCGCCTTTCACCAGACGAATCGATGGCTTCATCGGAAGCAACGATTCAATATCCGATTCAGTCCTGTGCAGATAAGCCTGCAAGCAAATTCCGGCGTTTGCGTGCTCGGCAAGGAGTTTTCTGTAGATGCTTAGCGTAGCGTCAACATACCCACTCGCCTCCATGTCGATCCACAGCGTCCGCGCCGGATTTTCCGCCGCGAACAATCGCCGCAAATTCTGTTCGCAAAGGTCAGGCGAAAGATCGAGCCCCAACTGCGTGAGCTTTACAGAGATTTCAGTCTCCAGATTCTGTGCGTGGAGGTCGTTCAGCACTTGCACATAGTGCGAGGCAACCTGTTCCGCTTCTTTCGCGTCAAAAATGTTTTCGCCCAGATGCGTCAGCACCGTCTGAATCTTTTTTGCCTTCAAAGCGCGCGCGGCGCCGACGGCATCGGCCAAAGTTTCTCCCGGCATAAACCGAGAAACACTTTTCTTCACGAACGCGTAGCGGCTTGCGTGCTCTCTCAACCAGCGGTTTTGCGAAGCTGCCAAGAGCAATGCGCGTGTAGCGCTCATTCTTATCCTCGATGCTTAGATTCCCAAACTCCTGAGCACAATCCCTGCAAGTGCGCCACCCACGAGCGGACCAACAACGGGGATCGACGCGTAGCTCCAGTCGGAATCGCCCTTTCCGGCAATTGGCAAGATTGCGTGCGCCACCCGCGGGCCGAAATCGCGCGCAGGATTGATCGCGTAACCGGTTGTTCCGCCGAGCGACAGTCCAACTCCCCAAACCAGGCTGCCAACCAGATAGGGCCCTAATCCGCTTGCCAAGCCTCCCGTCGCCACGGCTTTAGAGAAAATCGCGCCAGCAACAAACACCAGGACAAATGTGGCTATCACTTCGCTCAGAAGATTCGGCAATGCGCTGCGAATCGCTGGGCCGGTCGAAAAGCATCTCAGCTTCAGAATTTTATCTTCTGTTTCTTTCCAATGCGGAAAATAGTGCAGCCACACAATCGTCGCGCCGGCAATCGCCCCCAGCATCTGCGCGGCCAGGTACGGCAACACTTTCTCGAAGCTGCCACCGCGAATGGCCATTCCGAGCGTCACTGCCGGATTAAGATGCGCATCGCTGCTTCCGCACGCAATCGCCGTAAAAACGCCGGCCATCACGGCAAAAGCCCATCCCGCGGTGATCACGATCCAACCGCTGCCTTCGGCCTTCGATTTTTTCAGCAAAACGCCCGCCACGACACCGTCGCCGAGCAGAATCAGGATCATCGTGCCGAGAAATTCTCCGAGCCAGGCTGGGTTCATGAGTTCTCCGCGTCAGTTTTGTGCCCAATCGAACGATCGGGTCACGGCTTTTTTCCACCGGCGATAGAGGCGAGCTCTCTCGTCTTCCGGCATTCTTGATTTCCATACGCGATCCGTTTTCCATTTCGATCGCAGCTCATCAATGCCGGAATAAAATCCGACGGCAAGCCCCGCGGCATACGCCGCGCCCAGCGCAGTTGTTTCCTGCACAACAGGACGCACGACGTCGCGATTCAAAATATCCGCCTGGAATTGCATCAGCAATTCGTTCCCAACCATGCCGCCGTCTACGCGAACGCCTTTCAATTCGATGTGAGCGTCCTCTTCCATCGCCTCGACCACGTCGCGCGTCTGATAAGCCGTTGCTTCCAGCACAGCCCGCGCGAGATGGCCTTTATTTGCGTAACGCGTCAATCCGGCAACAACTCCGCGCGCTGAATCTTTCCAGTAGGGTGCGTAGAGCCCGCTGAATGCCGGAACAAAGTAGACGTCGCCATTGTCCTCCACAGTGCGCGCCAAGGTTTCGATGTCACTGCTTTTGTTGATCATTCCGAGATTGTCGCGCAGCCACTGCACCAGTGCTCCGGTGATCGCGATGCTTCCTTCCAGTGCGTAGTGCGCGGGATCCTTGCCGAATTTGTACGCTACCGTCGTCAGCAATCCGCAGGTCGAAGGCACAAGCCGTTCGCCTGTGTTCATCAGGAGAAAGCAGCCAGTGCCATAGGTGTTTTTCACCTCGCCAGGCTGAAAACACGTCTGCCCGACGAGTGCAGCCTGCTGATCCCCAAGAATCCCTGCGATGGGCACACCTTCGAACGCGGATACCGTTGCTTCGCCATAGATTTCGCTGCTGGACCTCACCGCCGGCAGCAGGCTTGCCGGAATGTCAAAGGCAGCTAGCAGCGCTGGGTCCCACTGCAGCGTCTTCAAATTAAAGAGCTGCGTCCGGCTGGCGTTCGTCACATCCGTAACGTGAATACCTTTATTGGGACCGCCTGTGAGATGCCAAATAAGAAATGCATCGATTGTCCCGAACAGCAGTTCACCTGCTGCTGCCTTCTGCCTCGCACCCGCAACATGGTCGAGCAGCCAGCGCGCTTTCAAACTGCTGAAATACGTGCTCAAGGGAAGCCCTGTCGCTGCGCGAAAACGGTTCTGCCCGCCATCCGCGGAGTAACGCGCCACTTCCTCCGCAACGCGCGTGTCTTGCCAGACGATCGCATTGGCGATTGCGTTTCCTGTTTTCCTTTCCCAAATGACGGTTGTTTCCCGCTGGTTCGTGATCCCGACCGCAGCCATCTCGGCTGCGGAAATTCCGCACGTACGCATTGCTTCTTCGGCGACTTCTAGCGTTCTCGAAATAATTTCGGCGGGATCGTGTTCTACCCAGCCCGGCTTTGGATAGATCTGTTGATGCTCCTTCTGCGCTGTGCCAACAATGCGGCCGTCGGCATCGAACACCATAAACCTTGTACTCGTCGTACCCTGATCAATCGCTCCGATATACCGTTTCACGTTTCTAGTCCTCGCCGAGTTCGAGCTCCTGCAGAAATCCGCGAATCTTCGCCAAGTACGCTGTTACTGCCGCGGCAGTATGAGTCGAGTCCCACTCTTTCTCGCGCGCAAGCAGCGAAGCCACGACTGGCGTGGCTTCAATCGCATCTTTCCAGCCATACATTTGCGCACCGGTGCGGCGTGCCAGCAGATCCTCGATCGTTTCCGCCATTTCGTTTCGGATGCAGTACACAATTTCCGCCTGGATCACCGGTAGTCGCTCGGCAATGCGTGCCTTCCAGGCGGGATTCTCTTTGAGCAATTCCAAAATATTGGACGCACGCGTACCAAATTTCCCAGCAAGGTGTCGCGCCGTATCGGCGGGGAGAGAATACTCTTTTTCGATGCCTTTTGAGAAATCTTGGTCGTAACCGGTCGCACCCGCCAGCGGATACTGTTTTGTCAGGCAGGGAGTAACTGGCCCGCCCATCTCGCGCTGCACGGCGTTGATCGTGTCCTCGGCCATCAATCTGTGTGTGGTCCACTTGCCGCCTAGTATGCTGATTAGCCCGCTTGAGCTGTCGAGTTCTACTTCATGGTCCCGAACTAGCTTGCTGGTATCCACTTGCCCCTGCTCCGCCACCAGCGGCCGCAATCCGGCCATTCCACTCTTCACTTGTTCGCGCCGTAAGGGAACTTTCAGATACGGATTCAGCTGCCGCAAGAGATAATCAGCTTCGTCTTTTTGCACGATCATTTTCGTTGCGGAAGTTACTTCGTCGTCGGTCGTACCGACGAGCAGGCGCTCCTGCCAGGGAACCGCAAAGATCACACGTCCGTCTTCTGTCTGTGGCACGAGTAGCGCGTCCATTCCCGGAAACGTCTCGGCTGAAAACAACAGATGCACTCCTTTGCTTGGCCGCATTCTGGCCGCAAGCAGGGGATTTGCGAGCGCCCGCACTTTATCTGCTCCTGTACCGGTAGCATTCACAAACTTGTTCGCTGCGACGGTGAACTCCTCTCCGGACACTTCATCGCGCACGTTCGCGCTGGCAAGCTTGCCGCTGGTATCGAGGCCGAAGCTTGTAAGCCGGCTATAGTTGAGAGCTGTTCCGCCTGCCCTTGTGAATGTTTCGACGAGCGCCAGATCATAACGCGCGTCATCGAATTGGCCATCCGAATAACACACCGCCCCGCGCAGACCTCTCGCCTTCAACCCTGGCATGCGCTCAAGAGTTTCTTGCCGCGACAAAAAGCTGCTCGGAAACAGGTTGCTCTTCCCAGCCACCGCGTCGTACATCTTCATCCCGGCCAAATAGTAAGCGGCTTTGGCCCATGAATATACCGGCACCAGGAAGTGAGCCGGATGCGCCAGATGCGGCGCGTTCGCCAGCATGTAGAGGCGCTCATGTAGCGCCCTTTTCACCATGCGATATTCTTCCAGGTTCAGGCTCTTGACCGCCTGTTCGAGGTATCTCACACCACCATGCACGAGCTTTGTCGAAGCGCTCGAGGCAGCCGCCGCAAAGTCTCCGGCGTCCAGAAGCAAAGTGTGCAAGCCGCGTAGTTGAGCGTCCAGGGCGCATCCCGCGCCCGTTGCCCCGCCGCCGATCACGCAGAGGTCAAAATTCGCTTCTTTCGCCGAAGCTTTTTCCGT
>Ga0137403_10000073_pt2 | contig 12741 bp, 11 predicted proteins | sample CZOMad2_1_16fung_FD_122057 | JGI IMG/M metagenome (GOLD analysis project Ga0137403, IMG submission 122057) | Vadose zone soil fungal communities from Angelo Coast Range Reserve, California, USA - CZOMad2_1_16fungal (Hybrid Assembly) | ecosystem: Environmental > Terrestrial > Soil > Vadose zone... | reverse complement strand
CATCTGCAGGGATGGCTCCTCGGTCCCTCCGAGGGAGACCCGTGCGAGGGGGTCACCGCCTCTCTCGAGAGCTATCTCGATCGCTCCCCCTGGCGCGACGATTTCGACCTGATCATGGGGCTCGTGGGGCTCGGCGTCTTCGCTCTCGAGCGACGGCCCCGCCCTGCGGGGGACCGGTGTCTGGAGTTGGCCGTGACCCGTCTCAGCGAAATCTGTGAGCGCGGCCCTCAGGGCATCACCTGGCGGACCGCACTGGAACACCTCACCCCCGAGGTGCGCACGATCTATCCAGAGGGTCACTATAACCTGGGGGTCGCGCACGGCCTGCCCGGAGTGATCGCCCTCCTCGGAGAGGCGCACGCCGCGGGTGTGGCTCGGGAGCACACCAGAACCTTGCTCTCCGGAGCCGTGGACTGGCTCCTCGCCCAGGAGCGATCGCCGGATGCCGGCTCGCTGTATCCCTCTTTGATCGACCCGAGAGGCGAGGAGCCGAAACCTTCTCGGCTGGCCTGGTGTTATGGCGACCTGGGGATCGCTGCCGCCCTGCTCGGCGCGGCACGCTACGCGGGCGAGCCGCTCTGGGAGCAGAGGGCCTTGGGGATCGCGCGCGCCGCGGCGGCGCGCCCTGCCGCAAACTCCAAGGTTATCGACTTCGGCCTCTGTCATGGTGCGGCAGGGGTCGCCCATCTGTTCAACCGCCTCTACCAGGCAAGCGGCGAGCCGGCCTTCGCGGAGGCGGCCCGCTTCTGGCTGGAGCAGGCTCTAGGGATGCGGCGCGACGGCGAAGGGATCGCCGGGTTCCTGGCGTATGTGCCGGATGACCACGGTGAGATGGGCTGGCGGCAGGATCCCGGCTTCCTGACCGGTGTCGCAGGCCTAGGGCTGGCCCTTCTGGCTGCCGCCACTCCCATCGAGCCAGCTTGGGACCGGGTCTTGCTCGTGGCGATTCCGCCCGTCCCCTAGGAGGCCGGGGAAACCCCAACCGTCTTCCTTGGTCCGTCCTGGCATTTCACGGCCGCCGCGGTCGCTGCTTGGCCGAAATCGATTTGATGAGGACGCGGCCGGGGGGCGAATCCGGCATGGGCTTGGCGCTGCGGCCGATGGCGTGCGCCAGGAGATCGCGGACCGCCGGCTCTTCGAGGGTCGAAGGGTCCTTGAGGACGACGTGGCGGGCGACCTTGCCCTCACCCAGGAGCCGATTCTCGGGATCGGGCAGGGTTGCGGCGTCCTGCAGGAAGCAGAGGCTCACCCAGCGCGGCAGGATGGCGAGCGAGACGACCGCCTCCGAGGCGCGGTCCGTGGCGCCGAAGCCGAAGACCAGGGCGTTGTAATTGTCATACACCATCTCGACGGCGCCGGGCAGGAGCGCCCGCATACGGGCGCGCGCCTCCTGGGCCTGGGCGCTCATCTCGGGCGTGTACTTGGCGAGGAAACCGGCGATCTGGCTTTCCGGGGAGGGGTCGCTCATCGGATTCCGTCAGCCTCCAAGATCCGCTTCATTTGCGCCAGATTCTAGCGAAGAAGAGAGACCGGGGTCAAGCACGGCTCAGCGGTCCCAGGAAAGCCCTCGAGTTGCCCTTGAAGTGGCTCGAATTCAATTTCGAGTCACTCGAATTGCAATTCGAGCCGCCTGAATTCGAAAACAAAGCGTAAGAATTTGAATTCAAGCCGCTCGAATTCGAATTCAAGTCGCCCGAATTACAATTCGAGTCGCTCGAAATCGGAAACAAGGCGTAGGAATTTGAATTCGAGTCACTCGAAATCGAATTCGAGCCACTTGAATTGAGTTTCGAGGCGTTTGGGGAGAATCCGCAGTGCCTCCCTACCTTCTCCAGGTCGTTCCGGAGGTTTCTGGAGGCGTCCGGAAAGCTCCCCGAGTGGGTCAGGAGGTGACCGGAGAGGTCTTGACGGGATCTCCAGGGGCTCCGGAGGCGTCCGGAGAGGGTTCCGCAGCCTGGAAACCCGCGTCCAACTCCCCCGACTCCTCCTCCGGCAGCGTGGCCGCGGGCAGGCAGAGGGTGAAGACGCTCCCTCCCCCCTCCTGCTCGGCGTAGACCAGCGTCCCGCCCTGGGCTTCGGCGAGGCGGCGGGCGATCGACAGGCCGAGGCCGGCGCCGCCGGCGTCGGGGGAGGCGCCGGCGGGGCGGTAGAAGGGGGCGAAGATCCGCTCGCGCTCAGCCGGGGGGACGCCGCGGCCCCGGTCGGCGACCGACAGGGCGAGCCACTCTCCCTGCCGCGCCATCCCGATGTCGATGGGGGTGCCGGGCGGCGAGTACTTGGCGGCGTTTTCGAGCAGGTTGACGAGGATGCGGAGCGAGTGGACGAAGTCGAACCGGCCGACCGGCACCGGCTCGGACCAGGCGAGGGCGGTGCGCACCTCATGTGCATGGAGCGCTCCCGCCGCCTGCTGGATGGCGGTCCCCACCAGGTCCTCGGCGGCGTTGATCTCCGGCTCCATGGGCAGCCCCCCGGCGTTCAGGCGCGAGAGGTCCAGGAGGTCGGCCACCATGTGGTTCAGGCGATCCGCCTGCTCCTCGATGATGGTCGCCCGCTCGTCCCCCTCCCCGGCACCGCCGGCGATGTCGTGGGCCAGGGCCTTGATGGTGGTGAGCGGGGTGCGCAGGTCGTGGGAGACCGAGGCCAGGAGGGCGTCCTTCAGGCGGTCGGCCTGGCGCAGCGCCTCGGCGTGCTCGGCCTCGGCCACCAGGCGCACCCGCTCGGCGGCCAGGGCGTCGATCTCGATGGCGCGCTGCCGCGCCGCCTCCGCCCCGGCCTCGGCGCGGGCGAGGAGCTGGGTGGCGACCGCGGCGGTCACCAGGAAGGCGACGAGCACCAGCCAGTCCGGCCCCTTCTCGATCGCCAGCGTGCCGTAGGGGGTCTGCAGGAAGTAGTCGATGACGATGAAGGAGGAGCAGGAGAGGAAGATCCCCAGGGCCCGCCCGCCGGAGGCGCTGCCGCCCAGCACCACCACGAGGTAGATGAGGGTGACGTGCGCCTGGTCGAGGTCGCCGCGCACCGTCACCAGGGCGGCGGTGACCGCCGCCAGGATCGCCAGCCAGAGCAGCCACCGCAGCCAGAGGGGCTGCCTCCCCGGGAGCGCCTCCTCCCCCAGGGCCCGCCAGGGCACCGCTCGCCTCATCGGGGCAGCTCGAGTCGGTAGCCCACCCCGGGCTCGGTGAGGATGACCTGTGGGCGCACGGCGTCCTGCTCGATCTTGCGCCGCAGATTCGCGATGTGGACGCGCAAATACTGCTGCGGATCGCCGAAGGAGCGCCCCCAGACGGCGGTGAAGAGCTGGCGGTGGGTGAGCGTCCGGCCGGCCTGGGTGAGCAGGGTGCGCAGGAGCTCCCACTCGATGGGGGTCAGGTGGACCGCCTCCTCGCCCCGCCGCACGGTGCGCGCCGCGAGGTCGACGGTCAGGTCGCCCAGGGCGACGGGCTGCAGCAGGCCCGGAGCGGCGCCGGCCCCCTGGGTCCGCCGCAGGTGGGCACGGATGCGGGCGGTGAGCTCCAGGGTGGAAAACGGCTTGGTGATGTAGTCGTCCGCCCCGGTGTCGAGGAGGAGCGCCTTCTCCTGGTCGGAGTGGCGGGCCGAGAGGACGAGGATGGGCGCCGTGGACCATTTGCGGACTTCGCGGCAGACGTCGATCCCCGCCATGTCGGGGAGGCCGAGGTCGAGAATGATGAGGACGGGGTTCTCGGCCGCGGCGCAGTCGATCCCCGCGCTGCCGGTGGCCGCCTCGACCACCCGCGTCACCTCCCCCTCCAGGGCGTTCTTGACCACCCGGCGGATCTGCGGCTCGTCGTCGACGATCAGGACGGTGCCATCGCGCATCGGCTAGATCTTATGGCATTACCGGCACCGAGCCCCTCACCCTCCCTGTCCTCCGGGAGAGGGGGTTCCGAAAAAGCGGCAGACTTTCATCCAACATATGCCGAAACTCGGCAGATGATGTATAGTAGCGGGACTATGGATAGGCATTATGACGAAGAGGTCCGCCGGCTGACCGAAGCGCTGGCGCTGGTCGTGCGCGTCGGGGACCAGACCCGGCAGTCGATCGAGCGCAGGCTCGGCATGAGCAGCGGCTACCTGAGCAAGATCCTGGGCGGCACGGTCGACCTCCGGGCCCGCCACATCCTCGCCATCTCTGCGGCGGCCGGTATCGACCCGGGCGACTTCTTCGCGATCGCCGTCCCCAGGACGCGGAGCACGAACGCCCGGCTCCTCGCCGAGTTCCAGGCGGCTCTGGGCCAGCGAGCGTCCGCCGAGGCGGAGTCGGACGCCGACTTCGACGAGCGGGTGAAACGCTCACTCGCCCGGCTCCTGGGTCTCCGCCTCGGCGAGCCGGAGCCGTAGTCGCCGCCTCAGAGCGCTTCGAAGCGGAGGTACGGCGCGTGCTCCAGGCGGCCGAGGAAGCGGCGGACGTGGCCGACGACGCGCGGCGTGAGCCGGTCCCGGTCGCAGGCCCAGAGGAGGTACTGGACCGCCTTTCGCCCCTCGCGCCGGATTTCCAGCCGGTGGAAGGTGTCGAGCATCTCCGCCGCCAGCTCGCGGACCTCCGCCTTCTTCCCACGGCGGAGCCAGACCTCGGCGAGATCGAGGCCGACCAGGGCGGCGTTGTACTCCTGCTGGTGTGCGAGGAATCCGGCGCGAGCTTCCGCCAGCGCGGTCTCCGCGCGATCCTTTTTTTTCAGACCGGCGAAGATTTGACCCTCCAGCCAGCGGAGCTTGATGAGGTTCAAGGGCTCTCCGGCCATCGCCTGCCGGAGATCGCTCCCCATGAGCAGCTCCGCGGCCTCCCGAAACTCGCCGCATTGGACCATGACCTCCAGAATGCTCTCCGTGGCCCAGGTCATCAGCTGCGGATCGCGCTCAGGATCGAGGAGCGCGAGTCCTTCGTGCAGGATGCCGAGCGCCTTCTCCGGGTCCCCTTCGTAGTTCGTGTAAATGCCCTGCTTCACGAGCGCCCGGCCCGCGAGGTGGTCGTCGCCCATCTTCCGGTAGACCTGCGCGACGAGATCCAACTGCTCCAACGCATCCGAGAACTCGCGCTGATCGGCGTAGAGCGACGCCTGGAGGTCCCCCGCCCGGGCGAGGACGAGCAGGTTGCCGGTCCCCTGGGCCAGGCGCTCCTTGACCATCGCGAAGGCCTCGCCGGCCTTCTTCAGGTCGTCGTTCACGCGGTAGGCGTTGGCGAGCTCGGCCGAGGCCCGCGCCTGGTAGTCGGCGGCGTGGGCAGGGTCGTAGCCCAACTCGACCATGTTCGCCGCCGCGGCCTTCGCGTAGAAGGCGAGCCGGAGCATCTCCTGCGGATCCCGGTAGCGCTCCTCGAAGCTCAGCTCGATCAGCGCCTCGACGAAGGGCACGCCCAAAAACTCCTGGGCCTCCTCGTCCGAGAGTGCCAGGGCTCTCCGCAGGTCGCCGCGCAAGAGCTCCGTGGCCCGCGCCGCTCTCGCCCGCTCCTTTCCCCACAGCCGGGGCCTGCGGCTCATCGCCGCGGCGAGCGCCCGGGAGATGGGCGCCTCGTATTCGCGGCCCGCCGTGGCCGGAGCTTCCTCCTCGGCGAGTGCTGGCGGGTGGAGGAGAAGCGTGAGGAGCGGCCGGAGCCGCTCCTCACAGGTCGGACATGCCGCTTTGAGGAGGTGCCGCAAGGTCTTCTTCATCTCCTCCTGGGGGAAGGTCCCCTGGAGGAAGCGCTCCACGTCGGCTGCGGTCAGGTGATCGCTCAAACCGAGTCCCTCCTCGACAAGTCAAGAGTTAACGCAAGCACCCGGGGAATTGTCGCACAAAAGCGTGCGAACATGTCATGGCGAGGGAATCGCCGAGCGCCCACCCGCCGAGCCTGGAGCCCTGCGGATCTCGCTCCACCTCTAGCCGCGAGGGGAGGCCGTGCAGGGCTTGCCGTTCGGGTCCATGCAGGCGCCGGCGTCCGTATGGACCGTGGGCGCGGTCGCGGCGCTCGTGCACCTCCCGTTCGGGTCGATGCAGCCGCCTGCATCCGTATGGACCGTGGGCGCCGGGGCGCTCGTGCACTTGCCGTCCGGGTCGATGCAGGCGCCAGCGTCGGCGAAGAGGGCTTGCAGCCACTGCCACGCCCGGGGGAAGAGTCCTTCGTAGCCCTTCTCCACGACGGCCGCCGGCCTGGGACCGGTATGGGTTCCTGCCGCCAAGGCCGGTACGCTCGCCACCAGCAGGGCCGAGACCGTGAGCACCGCCGCCTGCCGTTTGCCTTTTCGGAACATGAGTCTTTCCTCCTGGCCGGAGCGCCTGCGATCTGGAAGTAGCCGCGGCGTCCGGACACCTCTCGCTGCCGATTGTTGCCCGGATGCGCTCCCTTGTGTCGCCCATCCGGGAACTTCCGCCGCTCCGCGACCTCCGAGGGGCCGCGGAATGGGGCGCGCACCGGTCTCGTCAAGAAGGAATATAGGGGCGGGTAGCGGGAACTTCAACGTTCGCCCGGACGGGCGACGAGAATCTTCCGCGGTCGGCGAATCTGCCATTCATTCCGGAATCTTTCTGATCTTCTGACGACTTCCGGCGGAAAGTGCTTGACAGGCCGCCGGTACTTGGCTGACACTTCCGAAGTTGTCGGAGGTCACGGCAGAATGCCACCCAGAGAAGCCCAGCAACTTACCCCCGAAGAGCGGCGGGCCGTCGGTGCCCGGCTGAGAGAACACCGCTTCGGGAAGCAATGGAGTCAGCGGGAGCTCGCCCGCCGTACCGGCATCCCGTTCAACCGGCTCTCGAAGCTCGAAACCGGCCAGGCGACGCCGAGGCTCGCCGAGCTCTTCCTCCTCGCCGACGGGCTCGACGCCGGGCTCGATCAGCTCGCCCGCGGGGGTCTCCCGCCGCACTCCTCGGTCGAGCACTTCCTGCTTCCCCCGCTTCAGGAGCTCGAAGCCTTCGGCTCGCCGGAGGAGTGCGCGATCCTGGGGAAACTCCTGCGGGTGCTCGTGGCGGGCTTCAAGGCGACTCAGCCCGGAGGGAACCGATGACTCAGCCAACCAAGGGCCGGGGCCATCGCCCCTCTTTTGGGCGCATCGAGCGAGCCTTGCCGGAGACGGGAAGCGAGGAAGCTCGCCTGCTGCGCCACATCCTCCGGTGCGAGCTCTGCACCGAGGTCGCCCTATCGATTCTGGAGCTGGGTGCGACCCGAGCCCCCAGGAGCAAGGCGCCCGACTACGACGCGGCGATCAAGGCGGCCACGGCCAAGGCAACATGGCTCTTTGAGCGGAAAGAAGGGAAGACCCGATGACCGAAAACACCGGCGCAGGGCGAGAAGAGGATCGCGGCGGCGTGCGGACCGCTCCAGCCGCGGGCGTCCCCACCTCGGAGACCTTCCGCGAGACGTTCCTTTTCGTCCTCGATTCCGACGAGGCGGCGGCGTTCCGCCGCTTCGGCGAGGTGGTCCAAGAGCGGCTGCTCGATCGCCTCACCTACCAGGAGCGCAACCCTCATTTCTCCTTCACCCTGGCCGAGATGTTCGCGGTTGCCGTGGATCTTCGGTTCCTGGAGAGATTCTTACGGGGCATCGCCTCTGAACGGCGCCTGAGTGAGCTCACCCCCACCGAGCAGGCTCTCTCCGCGTTGGCCGAGGAGCTGGCGCCGGACGTCGCCGCTCTGGCCGAGAAATTGGAGAGGCGAACCGACCAGCTCATCTCGGATGACCAGGACGAGCCGCCGCAGGCAGAGGGGTGACGATGAGCGGGACAGGGGAGGACTTGGGCCGCAAGATTTCCATCCTACGCATCGCGCGCGGCTGGAGCCAGGACCGGCTTGCCCAAGCTGCGGGCATTACGAGCAGCGCGCTGTCAGAGTACGAGCGCGGCAAGAAGATCCCGGAGCTGAAGAGCCTGCGAAAAATCACCTCCGCGCTCGGCTATTCGCTTTCGGCCCTCGACAGAGCCGAGGATTTCCTGCGCGAGATTCAGGCCGAGAGCATCCTCGAAGCCAGGCCCGAGCCGGAGGGTGGGTATACCTTGGTGCCGGTGAGCCTCCGACCGGAGGGCATCTCTGCCACCCAGAGCCTACGCGTCCAGGCTCGCCGGACCGCCGCTCTCATGGGGCAGGCCGCAACTAGTTTCGGCGTCTTGCTCTTCGACATCCTGATGGCCGGAAGGGAGGGCGCGTGACCCAGGGGCCGGCGGCGAGGGCCAAGTGCTAGGATAACCGGCGCGATTCCGAGGAGGTCCGATGAAGAAGATCTGTCTGCTCCTGACCGTCCTGGCGCTCGCCGGCCTGGCCGGGTTCGCCGCCGAGCCCAATCCCCCCCGCCCCCTGCTGCCGGACGACGTCTATGCCATGAAGACGGTGGGCGACCCCCGGGTGAGCCCCGACGGCCGCTTCGTCGCCTATACGGTCCGCGCCTTCGAGCGCAAGGAGGACGGCTCGGACACCGACGTCTACATGTCGCCGAGCCCTGGCGGCGAGCCGCTGCGCCTGACCGGGAGCCCGAAACCCGAGACCACCCCGCGATGGAGCCCGGACGGCCGCTATCTCGCCTTCCTCTCCGGCCGCGACGGCAAGAAGACCCAGGTCTGGCTCCTCCCCCGGGCGGGCGGCGAGGCTTTCGTGCTCACCCGCTACCAGGCCGACGTCCAGGACCTCGCCTGGTCGCCCGACGGCAAACGCTTGGCCCTGGTGGTGGCGGACGTCGATCCCGACGACCCCGACCTCGCCGAGGAGGCCGGTAAGGACAAGAAGGAGAAGAAGGACGAGCCGGCGAAAACCCCGAAGCCGATCGTCATCCAGCGCCGGCAGTTCAAGCGCGATACCGAAGGCTACCTGCGCGAGCTGCGCAACCACCTCTACGTCTTCGACGTATCCACTCGGGTGAGCGAGCAGGTCACCGCCGGTCCCTACGACGACTCGGCCCCGGCCTGGTCGCCGGACGGCACCCAGCTCGCCTTCACCAGCAACCGGACCGCGGATCCCGACGCCAACCAGAATACCGACCTCTTCGTGGTGGCGGCGAAGGCCGGCCAGGCGCCGCGCGTCCTGGCCGCCTCCCCGGCGCCCGAGGACGAGGCGGCCTGGAGCCCGGACGGCAAGCAGGTCGCCTATGTCGTGGGCGGCGACGTGGCCGACATGTGGTACGGCGCGAGTGCCATCGCCGTGGTGCCGGTTGCCGGCGGGGCGCCGCGCCCGCTCACCCGGGAGCTCGACCGCAACGTCCGCAGCCCCCGCTTCGCCCCCGACGGCCGGTCGGTGCTCTTCCTCGTCGAGGAGGGGGGCAACAGCCACCTCGCCCGCGTCCCGCTGGCCGGCGGCACCGGCGGCACTGGCGGCAAAATCGAGCGGGTGATCGACGGCGAGCGCGACGTCACCAACTTCGACTTCGACGCCAAGGGCGACCTCGCCGTCCTGTCGAGCGAGCCCGACCTGCCCGGCGAGGTCTTCGTGGCCCATCTCGGGACCGGCACCTCCTCGCTCACCCGCCTGACCCATGCCAACGACGCCTTCCTCGCCGGCATCCGCCTGGGGAAGGTCCTCCGCTACCCGGCGAAGAGCGCCGACGGCACGCCGGTCGACGCCTTTCTGACCCTGCCTCCCGGGGTCGACGCCAAGGCGGGAGGGACGCGCCTGCCGACCGTCCTGCGCATCCACGGCGGGCCGACCTCGCAGTATTCGACCGGGTTCAATTTCGAGTGGCAGGTCCTGGCCGCCCACGGCTTCGCCGTCGTCGCCGCCAATCCCCGCGGCTCGACCGGTTACGGCACCGCCTTCAGCCGCGCCATCTGGGCCGACTGGGGGAACAAGGACTCGCAGGACGTCCTGGCCGCCGTCGACCAGGCGATCGCCATGGGGGTCGCCGACCCCGACCACCTGGGGATCGGCGGCTGGAGCTACGGCGGCATCCTCACCGACCACGTGCTCGTCCGCACCACCCGCTTCAAGGCCGCGATCTCGGGGGCGAGCGAGGTCAACTACCTGGCCGACTACGGTACCGACCAGTACCAGTACGAGTGGGAGACCGAGCTCGGGCTGCCGTGGAAGAACACCGAGCTGTGGATGCGCCTCTCGCCCTGGTTCCAGGTCGAGAAGGTCACCACCCCCACCCTGCTGCTCTGCGGCGCCGACGACATGAACGTGCCGCTGCTCAATTCCGAGCAGTTCTACCAGGCCCTGCGCCGGCTCGGCCGCGACACCGAGCTGGTCATCTACCCCGGCCAGCACCACGGCCTGACCAAGCCGAGCTACATCAAGGACCGCTACGAGCGCTACATCGCCTGGTACGACAAGTACCTGCGTCCAGCCGCGGTGGCCACCGCCCCGGCAGGGAGCCCCCGGTGAGAATCATGAGATCCCCGCTCCGCGCCGCCGCGCTCGCGCTCCTCGCCGGTCTCCTCGCCCCCTTCGCGGCGACTGCCGCGGCCACTGCCGAGGGGGCGGACCTGCGGCTGGGCGACGCCGTCCTGCCGACCTTCGAGGCGATCCGGCTGCGGGTCGACCCCGCCGGGAAGGAGTACAGCGGAACGGTGGCGGTGGATCTCACGGCCCATCGGGCGACCGACGGTTTCCGCCTGCACGCCCGCGGGCAGACGCTCGGCCGCTTCGTCCTCACCCGGGACGGCCGCGAGGTCCCGCTGCGGTACGAGCCGGGGGAGCCGGGGAAGCCGGACGCCGGCGGCCTGGTCCAGGTGCGGACCGCCGAGCCTCTCGCCCCCGGCGCCTATCATCTGGAGATCGAGTTCACCCAGGCGTTCAACACCCGGTCGGTGGGGCTCTACCGCACGGAGAAGGAGGGGCAGAGCTACGCCTTCACCCAGCTCGAGGCGGACGATGCCCGGCGCGCCTTCCCCTGCTGGGACGAGCCGGGGGTGAAGATCCCCTACCAGCTGACTGTCGTTATCCCCGCCGCGGACCAGGCGGTGAGCAACACCCCGATCGAGAAGGAGAGCCCGGCGGGGGATGGGAAGACGGTCGTCTTCGCCCGCACCCCCCCGCTCCCCGCCTATCTCCTGGCCCTGGCCGTCGGCCGGTTCGAATTCACTCCCATCCCCGGTCTTTCGGTGCCGGGGCGGATCGTCACCGTCCCCGGACAGGGGCGGCTGGCCGGCGCCGCCATCCAGGCGGTGCCGCCGCTCCTCGCCGTCCTCGAACGCTGGTTCGGCCGCTCCTATCCCTACGCCAAGCTCGACCTCATCGCGACGCCGGAGTTCTGGCCCGGTGGCATGGAGAACCCGGGCGCCATCCTGTTCGCCGACCAGGTCCTCCTGCTCGATCCGGCCTCGGCGGCGGACCAGCGGGCGCGCCAGGCCCGGGTCCTCGCCCACGAGCTCGCCCACATGTGGTTCGGCGACCTCGTCACCATGCGCTGGTGGGACGACCTCTGGTTGAGCGAGTCGTTCGCCGACTGGATCGCCGACAAGGCGACCGACGAGGCCTTCCCGGCGTGGCAGTCCGGCAACGGCGCGCTGGGGGAGATCAACGCCGTCATGGCGTTCGACGCCCGCCCCTCGGCGATCGCCGTGCGGCGGCCGGTCGTCGATCCCGACAGCCTGCTCGAGAACGTCGGGGTGGCCTATGGCAAGGGCAAGGGCGTCCTCTCCATGTTCGAGGCCTGGATCGGTCCCGAGACCTTCCGCCGCGGGGTCAACGACTACCTCCAGGAGCACGCCTTCGGCAATGCCACGGCCGACGACCTCTGGCGCGCCCTCGGCCGGGCGGCGGGCAAGGACGTCGGCGCCGCCATGGCGACCTTCCTCGATCAGCCCGGGCTCCCCCTGGTCGGGGTCGAGATCCTTCCCGGCGGCAGGATCACCCTCTCCCAGGAGCGGCTCACCGACGCCGGGTCTCCCCCGGCGCCCCTCACCTGGAAGGTGCCGGTCGGCTTGAAGTACGGCGACGGCACGACCGTGCGCACGACGACCGTCCTGCTCGCGGGGCCGCGCCAGACCGTGGCCCTGCCGGGAGTCTCGTCCCTCACCTGGGTGATGCCCGACCTCGGCGGGGTCGGCTACTACCGCTGGAGCCTGCCGGAGGCCCAGCTGGTCGCGCTCGCCCAGGACGCCTCCGGGCGTTTCGTGCCGCGCGAGCGGGCGGCCCTGCTCGCCGACCTTTCGGCTCTCTTCCGGATCGGGCGGGTCCACGGCGACACCTACTTCAAGGTCGCGACCGCCTACGCCGCCGATCCCGAGCCGTTCGTCGTCTCCTCCCTGATCGCGCGCCTGGACGCGGTGCGCCCGGCCCTGGTGCCCGAGGCGAGGGCCGAGAGCTTCGCGGCCTACGTCCGCCGCACCTTCCGGCCGGTCCTCGACCGCATCGGCCGGGAGGCGCGGCCGGGCGAGGGGCCGAACGTCCCGGCCCTGCGCGCCCGGCTCCTCGGCTGGCTGGGGGACGAGGGGCGCGACGAGGAGATCCTGCACTACGCCGGGACGCTCGCCCGGCGCTACCTGGCCGACCCCGCCGGCTTCGATCCGGTCCTCGCCCAGGTCGCCCTGGACCTCGCGGCCCTGCACGGGGACCGCGCCCTTTACGACGAGGTCCGGCGGCGGTTCGAGAACGCCCGCACACCGACCGAGCGCAACATCTACCTGCGGTCGCTCGGCCACTTCCGCGACCCGGCCCTCCGCGAGGAAACCCTGGGCTACTTTCTCAACGGAAGGCTCCAGCCCGGCGACATCCTGCGGCAGGCCCTGGGAATGGGCGATACCGAAGCGGGAGCGGATCGGGTCTTCGCCTGGATGCACGACCACTACGATCAGATCGCGGCCCGCATCCCCCCCATCTCGCTGCCCC
>Ga0137403_10007060_pt1 | contig 12745 bp, 12 predicted proteins | sample CZOMad2_1_16fung_FD_122057 | JGI IMG/M metagenome (GOLD analysis project Ga0137403, IMG submission 122057) | Vadose zone soil fungal communities from Angelo Coast Range Reserve, California, USA - CZOMad2_1_16fungal (Hybrid Assembly) | ecosystem: Environmental > Terrestrial > Soil > Vadose zone... | reverse complement strand
TCGTTCTTCAACATCTTTCCGCTGCGCGGGCTCACCTCCGACGGTTGGTCGCAATTTCCTTGGTATTGGAAAATCCTCGACTATTTCTGGCACATCACGCTGCCGTTGATCTCGATGGCGCTTGGCGCCTTCGCCACCATGACGCTGTTGACGAAGAACTCGTTCCTCGACGAAATCCGCAAGCAATATGTAATGACCGCGCGCGCCAAGGGCTGTAGCGAGTGGCAGGTGCTTTACAATCACATCTTTCGCAACGCCATGCTGATCGTGATTGCCGGCTTTCCGGGGGCGTTCATCCACGCCTTTTTCTCCGGCTCGCTGTTGATCGAAACCATCTTTTCGCTCGATGGCCTGGGTCTGCTCGGCTTCGAGAGCGTGCTGAACCGCGATTACCCCGTCGTGTTCGGCACGCTGTTCATCTTTTCTCTCGTCGGCCTCGTGGTCAACTTGATCTCCGACCTTGCTTACATGTGGATCGATCCGCGGATCGATTTCGAGGCGCGGGAGGTCTGATGACGATCATCGCGCCGCCGATCGAAACCAAGACCCAGTCGCCGCTCGGCGAGGTGGTGCCGGTCATGAACCATCGGTTCAGCCCGTCGCCGCTCAATCGCCGCCGCTGGCAGAATTTCAAATCGAACCGCCGCGGATACTGGTCGTTCTGGCTCTTTCTGATTCTATTTTTCGTCTCGCTGTTCGCCGAATTGATCGCGAACGATCGTCCGTTTCTCGTCAAGTTCGACGGGCATCTCTATTGGCCGGCCTTCGTCAGTTATTCCGAGACGACCTTCGGTGGGGATTTTGAAACCGCCGCCGATTATCGCGACCCGTATTTGCAGAAGCTGATTGCAGACAAGGGCGGCACCATCGTCTGGCCGCTGATCCGTTATTCCTATGACACTCACAATCTCGATCTGCCCACGCCCGCGCCGTCGAAGCCGACCTGGATGTTGAGCGAAGCGCAGTGCAAGGAGGTGGTGCAGAGGAAAGGTTTAAGGAGCTGCCGCGACCTCGAATATAATTGGCTTGGTACCGACGATCAGGGCCGCGACGTGGTCGCCCGCCTGATCTACGGCTTTCGCATCTCGGTGCTGTTCGGCCTCACCCTGACCATCATCTCCTCGATCCTCGGGGTTGCCGCCGGCGGCGTGCAGGGTTATTTCGGCGGCTGGATCGATTTGGGCTTTCAGCGCGTGATCGAAGTCTGGACCGCGATTCCCTCGCTCTATCTGCTGTTGATCCTGTCTTCGGTGCTGGTGCCGGGCTTCTTTGTTTTGCTCGGGATTCTCCTGTTGTTTTCGTGGGTGTCGCTGGTCGGTCTGGTGCGCGCCGAATTCCTGCGCGGGCGCAACTTCGAATATATCCAGGCGGCGCGCGCGCTCGGCGTGTCCAATGCCGTGATCATGTTCCGGCATCTTCTGCCGAACGCGATGGTCGCGACCATGACGTTCCTTCCCTTCATCGTGTCGTCGTCGGTCATGACGCTGACCGCGCTCGATTTTCTTGGTTTCGGCTTGCCCCCCGGCTCCCCCTCGCTCGGCGAATTGCTGTCGCAGGGCAAGGCCAACGTCCAGGCGCCCTGGCTCGGCTTCACGGGATTTTTCGCCGTCGCGATCATGCTGTCGCTTTTGATTTTCATCGGCGAAGCGGTGCGCGACGCGTTCGATCCACGCAAGACGTTTCGGTAAAATCGTGGTAGTCTACCTCCGAGATAGAGGTGTCACATGAACAGGATTACTCGCGAACACTATCCGGCTTCGAAGCTTCCGGAGGACTTGCGGGCTGGTGTCGATCCTTCGTCGACTGTTACGGTGACGATTGTCGAGGAAGAGAAACGGCCGGAAAAAATCATGACGCTTGAGGAGATTTTCGCGCTGCGCCACCCCCCTTTCCGAACCGCAGAGGAGATCGACGACGATTTGCGGCGCCAGCGGGACGAGTGGGATGATTGAAGGGAGTGTTTCGTCCAGGCTTTATTTTGACACCAATGTATTCATCTATGCTGTTGAGGGTGGCGACGATATCGCGGGTCGCCTGCGCGTGCTGTTTGAATTGTTGGGTAGGAACCTCAATCTGGCCGTGACGAGCGAGCTAACGCTTGCGGAAGTACTCCCAAAGGCTGATCCCATAAGGCGTCGAAATTATCTGGAGCTGATTTTACACAGTGGCTTGTTCGACTTGCACCCGGTGACTCGCGATATTTTGGTGGAAACTGCCGCTTATCGACGAGTCGCTGGCGTGTCGAAGCCAGATGCTTCCATGCCAAAACTTCCCGACGCCATCCACGTGGTAACGGCCGTCCGCGCCGGATGCGGCAGGATGTTGTCATTTGATCGGGCGTTAAAATTGCCGGAAGGCATGCGTCGCCTCACTCGGGACGCTCTACCGCAACTAATCGAAGAATTATCGTAATGGACGCCATCACCCAACCCCTGCTCGACATCGACGCTCTGTCGGTGGCGTTTCATCAACCGAGCGGCACTTCGGTGGCGGTCGACCGCATTTCTTTTACGATCCGCCGCGGCGAGTGCGTGGCGTTGGTCGGCGAGTCCGGGTCGGGCAAATCCGTCAGTGCGCTCTCGATTTTGAAGTTATTGCCGTATCCGACCGCCTCGCATCCCTCGGGAAGCATTCGCTTCAAGGGCCGCGAACTGCTTGGGCTTTCGGAGCGCGAGATGCGCGGCATTCGCGGCAACGACATTTCGATCATCTTCCAGGAGCCGATGACCTCGCTCAATCCGTTGCATACGATCGAGGCCCAGATAGGCGAAATTCTGCAGCTTCACAGTGGCATTAGCGGTCAAAAGGCGCGAGCGCGGACGCTCGAATTGCTCACCCAGGTCGGCATTCCTGAAGCGGAAACGCGCCTTGCAAGTTACCCGCATCAATTGTCCGGCGGCCAGCGCCAACGCGTCATGATCGCGATGGCGCTCGCCAACGAGCCGGACCTTTTGATCGCGGACGAGCCGACGACCGCGCTCGACGTCACCGTGCAAGCGCAAATTCTTACCCTGCTCGCGGAAATTCGCGCGCGGCTCGGCATGAGCCTGTTGTTCATCACCCATGATCTCGGCATCGTGCGCCGCATCGCCGACGTGGTCTGCGTCATGAACGGCGGCAAGATCGTCGAGCAGGGGCCGGTGGAGCAGGTCTTCACCACGCCGAAGCATCCCTACACCCGCGCGCTTCTCGCAGCCGAGCCGAAGCCCGACCCGGCGCCGCCGCAGCCGGATGCTCCGGTCGTGATGTCCGCCGACGATCTCAAAGTCTGGTTTCCGGTCAAGCGTGGCCTGCTTCGAAAGACGGTCGGCCATATCAAGGCGGTCGATGGCGTCAGTGTGAAGGTGCGCAAGGGCGAAACGCTCGGCGTCGTTGGAGAATCCGGTTCCGGCAAGACCACGCTCGGCCTGGCGCTATTGCGGTTGATTTCGTCGAATGGGCCGATCGTGTTTTTGGGCAAGGATATTCAGGGCCTGCGTTTCAAGGCGATGCGGCCGTTCCGCCGTGACATGCAGATCGTATTTCAAGATCCGTTCGGCTCCTTGAGTCCGCGCATGTCGGTCGGCGATATCGTCGCCGAAGGTCTCAGTGTGCATCAGGGCACGCTTTCTGCCGCCGAACGCGAGACGCGCGTAATCAAGGCGCTGCAGGACGTCGGGATGGACCCGGCAACCCGGTTTCGCTATCCGCATGAATTCTCCGGCGGTCAGCGTCAACGCATCAGCATCGCGCGCGCGGTGGTGCTGGAGCCGAATTTCGTCGTGCTGGATGAGCCCACCAGCGCGCTCGACATGCTGTTCCAGGCGCAGATGGTCGATCTGTTGCGCGAACTGCAACGCAAACGCGATTTGACCTACATGTTCATTTCGCACGATTTGCGCGTGGTCGCCTCGCTCGCGAGCCACCTGATCGTGATGCGGCACGGCAAGGTGGTGGAGGAGGGGCCGGCCTCGGAACTGTTTAGGAATCCGAAGACCGACTATACCCGCGCGCTGTTCGCCGCCGCGTTCCGGCTTGAGACGGCGAATGGCGGTGCGGTCGCGGATTAGAGCATGATCCGGAAAAGTGGGAACCGGTTTTCCACGCGACAAACGCGTAAACGCGTTTGCGCGCAGATCATGCTCAAACAAAGAGATGAGATCATGATGCGATTCCACTTAATCGCATCATGATCTAGCGACCTATTCGATCCGTTTGATGGCGACGACCTCACTGCCCGCGGCCGCAATGCGCGTGATCGCCTCACTGATGCTCTCGATCGCGGTCGCCATGTGGTGCGCGTTGGCGTGAACGATCGTCTCGGCGTCGCGCACGATCGCCACATGGCCTTTCCAGAAAATCAGATCGCCGCGCTGCAAGTTTTTTGATTGCGCCACGTCCAAGGTCCTGCCGAGCGCGTTTTGCTGCATATCGCTGTCGCGCGGACAATTGACGCTGGCGGCGGTGAGCGAGAGTTGGACCAGGCCGGAGCAATCGATCCCTACGCCGCTCTTGCCGCCCCATAAATAGGGCGTGCCGACGAAGCGCTCGGCGACCGCGACGAAATCTTCCTCATGGCGGTCGATGTTACCGACATGCTGCCGCGGCAGATACCATCCTTCACGTGTCACGGCGAAAACACCGTCTTCGCGCTTCACCGCGACCATCGCGCCAAAGGGAAGCGTCTCGATCGGCGGCAGTTTGATCGAGGGACCCGGAAACGCCAACGTTCTGATCGCGGTAATCTTGTGCGTCGGCGCTAGCGTCGGCTTTGCGAGCGCAGAATCGGGGAGCCAACCCACATAGCCGTCGCTCTTCAATTGGCCCCACGCGAACCCCTCGCCGTTGCGGTCATAGATCGTGACGCGCTCGCCTTTGAGCGCTTGCGTCAACAGCATGGCCTCAGTGGAGGGTTGCTCGCGCAGCGGGGCGAGCGCATCGACAATTTCGTATTCCTCACCGCTGACGAAGCGTGCCGCCGTGATCTTGCCTTTGAGATGTTGCGCGGCGAGGTCGGGTCGCGCCGGGGTCAGGCGTGGATCATCCATAGCGTTCCCCGAGTAATTTATAGATCGCGCGCGCGGCCTGACATTCGCCGCCCTCGGGGCGCGCCGGTTTCGCCGAAGGCGTCCAGCCGTAGATATCGACATGAAGCCAGCTCTTGGCGTCGCCGACGAAGCGCTGCAGGAACAGTGCGCAGGTGATGGAGCCGGCGAACGTGCCCGAAGGCGCGTTGTTGACGTTGGCGGTTTTCGAATCGAGCCAGGCGTCGTAAGGCGGCCACAGCGGCAATCGCCACAACGGATCGTTTTCGCGGCTGGCCAACCGCGCGAGGTCCAGCGCCAGCGTCTCATCGTCAGTGTAAAAGGGTGGCAAATCCGGACCCAATGCCACGCGCGCGGCGCCGGTCAAGGTTCCCAGATCGATCAGAAGCTCCGGCTTCTCCTCGCAGGCGAGCGCAAGTGCGTCGGCCAGCACCAACCGTCCTTCGGCATCGGTGTTTCCGATCTCGACCGTGAGACCCTTGCGGGAGGGAAAGATGTCGAGCGGGCGGAATGCGTTGCCGGCGACTGCATTCTCGACCGCGGGAATCAAAACCCGCAAGCGGACCTTGAGCTTCGCATCCATCACCATATGCGCCAACGCCAGCACATTGGCGGCCCCGCCCATGTCTTTCTTCATGATCAGCATGCCGCTCGAAGGCTTGAGATCGAGCCCTCCGGTATCGAAGCAGACGCCCTTGCCGACCAGGGTCACCTTGGGGTGGGCGGGATCGCCCCAAGAAAAATCGATCAGCCGCGGTGCGCGCGGGGAGGCCATCCCGACCGCATGAATAAGCGGAAAATTCTGCCGCTTGAGGTCGTCACCGACGATGCAGGTAAAATTCCCGCCGAAGCGCGTCGCAAGGTCTTGCGCGGCGAGTGTCAGCTCTTCCGGTCCCATGTCGTTTGCCGGCGTATTGATGAGATCGCGCGCAAGGTACGCCGCCTCCGCCATGCGTGCGATGTCGGCGGCGTCGATGCCATCCGGCGGTACCAGTTTGACCTCAGATGCATCCGCCTTGCGGTACCGGCTGAAGCGGTAGGCGCCGAGCGCAAAGGCGAGCGCTGCAAGGCGCATGTCGTGCGGCGCGTTCGCGAAGCGATAGGTGCCCGCCGGCAATAGGCCCGGTAGTTGGCCCGGGCGAAACAAGTCACGCGATTTGCTGGCTTCGTCCTCCAGGCCGAAGATGACGTGAGCGATGTCGCCATCGGCCGTGGGCAAAGTGAGACAGGCCCCGGGTTTGGCCGCAAAGCCGTTGGCTACCGCGAATTGCCGGGCCCGTGCGGGAAGCTCGGCGCAGATCGCATCCCATGTCGTCTTGGTCGCGAACGTAATGGGAATGACTGAAGTAGCGGGGGCGGTCTCGAACACGGAAGGCATGCTTTTCTCAGGTCCTGAATTGAAACGGGCAGGCACAGCCGGTGCTGGGCAGAGGCAGAGGGTCAACCTCGGCAAGACGTTGCAGTTTTTTTGCGCTTCCGCAATTGCTTGTCCTGACAATCGACGCCCGCCGAGCGCTACATGCCGCGACGGGCGCATGGTAGCCTGATCTCTCGAGCCGATCATTTGAGAGTTGGAACCTAAGTCTGCCAGCAGGGGAATGCGATGGACGTGTTGTGGGACATTGTGGTTTCTGTCGGTCACGCGATTGAACAGGCGCTTATCTACGTCGAAACGCACCATTGGATTTTCGGATTTCTGGCCGCGGCCTACATATTTTACCTTCACGATAGGGGCATTCACGCGCGCTTCGATTCGCTTGAAAAACGGGTCGATGAAATCAGGAAGCGGCTCGCGGTCGAATATTGACGGGTGGGGCTGACCGCGGCGACCGGCCAAATCCAGGCGCTCGATCTCTGTCGAACGTGGATATTAACTCGACGTTAGGGTTAACAGCCTATTGCTTGGCGCGTTCGGCTCGATTTTCGTGAGTTAAGTGCCATGCGTCAGCAGTCCAGCCTTGCCCGGCTTCTCGCGTCCGCGGCCGTGACGGCGATCTTGGCCGCTGGGCTTGGCGGTTGCCAGACCATGTCCGACATCACAGGATCGGTGACGCCGAAGGCCGAACGCACTCCCGATACCGACCCGCGGCGTCAGGTCGAAGTTTACGGCGAGCGCTACCGCGCCAATCCCAAGGATACCGAGGCGGCCTTGGCCTATGGCCAGGCGCTCAGGACCACGGGTCAACGTGCCCAGGCCGTCGCGGTGTTCGAGCAGGCCACCATCGCCCATGCCGGCGACAAGACGCTGCTCGCTGGCTATGGCCGGGCACTTGCCGATAACGGCAATTTCCAGCAAGCGTTCGACGTTCTCTCGCGCGCCCATTCGCCCGACAATCCCGACTGGCGAATTTTGTCGGTGCAAGGAACCGTGCTCGATCAAATGGCTCGACATGACGAGGCGCGCCGCTATTACGACACCGCCTTGAAGATCGTGCCCGACGAACCGTCGGTCCTCTCCAATCTCGGCCTCTCTTACGTGCTTTCAAAGGATCTGCCGAAGGCGGAAGAGACGCTTCGCCGCGCCTATGGCAGTGCCAGGGCCGATGCGCGGGTGCGGCAGAATTTGGCTCTGGTGGTTGGTTTGCAGGGACGCTTCGCCGAGGCAGAAAGCATCGTCAAGGCTGACCTACCGCCGGAAGAGGCGGCGGCAAATGTCGCTTATCTGAAGCAGATGCTGAACCGCAAGAACGCGCCGCGCGAAGGCGCTTCCGCGATGCCGGTGGCGTCTCTCAATCGTCCCGAGTGACGGGCTCGATTCACCAAACCATCGAGGAAACATTCTCTTCCGGCAAGGCAGAGCTGTGTCGGCCGGCCGAGCCGGGCGACGTGCTCATTGCATCGCCGCGATTTTGATTCCGGTCGGGCCGAGGATGACGACGAAGAGTACCGGCAGAAAGAACAAAATCATCGGTACCGTCAGTTTCGGCGGCAGAGCCGCGGCTTTCTTTTCGGCCTCGGTCATGCGCATGTCGCGATTTTCCTGCGCCATGACGCGCAAGCTTTGACCGAGCGGCGTTCCGTAACGCTCTGACTGCATCAAGGCGAGACAGACCGATTTCACGCCCTCCAGGCCAGTGCGTTTCGACAGGTTTTCATAAGCGACCTTGCGATCCTGCAGATAGGATAGCTCGGCCGTGGTCAGTATGAATTCTTCCGAGAGCGCAACCGACTGCGAAGCGACTTCGGTACTGACCTTGCGGAAGGCGGTTTCGATCGACATGCCGGATTCGATGCAGATCAGCAACAGATCGAGCGCGTCGGGAAAGGCGCGCTTGATCGAAAGCTGGCGTTTTGCGATCGCGTTTTTCAGAAACAGCATCGGCGCCTGCAATCCGAGATAGGCCGCCGCGACGCACATGCCGATCTTAATCGGCATTGACTTCTCCATATGCGAGATCACGAACACGTACAGCACGGCCGCCAAGAAAAGCAGGATTGGCGTCACCAGGCGGAAGAACAAAAACGTGACGTAAGGCGCCTGTCCGCGATAGCCGGCCATGACAAGCTTATCGCGCGCGGCCTCTTGGGCCAGCCACTTGCCGAGATTGAAATCTTCCACAATTTTGGAAACGAGTTGCTTTGGCGTTTGACGCAGCGGCACCTTTTCGGTCTTGGTCAGGCGCTCGCGCTCGCGCTGGCGAATCCTTTCGCGTTCGCTCGCCACCGCCTTCATCCGCTTTGCCAGGCCTTCGCCGGCGAATAACGGCATGATCAGCGTGTAGGCGGTTGCGCTAACGGCAATCGCGGCGAGCAGCATGCTCATGAACCGCGCATCGTGAAGTTTTGCGACGAGAAACTCAATCATGCTGCACCGTCAGAAGTCGAAGTTGATCATTTTCTTCATCACCATAATGCCGACGGACATCCAGATCGCGCACCCGACCAGCATCAATTGGCCGGTCGGGTGAGTCCACAGCAATGAGATGTAGTCGGGAGTCGAGAGGTAAACGAGCAGCATGACGATGGGTGGCAGCGATCCGATAATGGCCGCAGACGCTTTAGCTTCCATCGACATGGCCTGAATTTTCTCGGCCATCTTCTTGCGGTCACGCAAAACCTTGGACAGGTTGCCCAAAGCTTCCGACAAGTTGCCGCCGGATTTTTGCTGGATCGCGATGACGATCCCGAAGAAATTGGCTTCCGGCACCGGCATTCGTTCGAACAGGCGTGCGCATGCTTCGCCGAGCGGCATTCCGATCGCCTGGGTCTCGATAATGGCCAGGAACTCGCCTTTGAGCGGTTCCGACGCGTCGGCGGCGACCACCTTGATGGATTCAAACAGCGGCAGGCCTGCCTTGATGCCGCGAACGATCACGTCGACGGCGTCCGGCAGCGCTCGAAGAAATTTCTTTTCGCGGCGTTTTTTAAGAAAGCCCAAAATCCACCGCGGCAAACCGAAGCCCGCGGCGAATGCGAGGCCCGTGGCGCCAAGCAAGCCGCCTCCCAGCACCATTACCGCCGCGAAGCAAACGGCTGCGAGCACGCCGGAGACGACCATGAATTTTTGCGTCGACCAGTCGAGGCCCGCCTGCGTCAAACGAGTGCTCAGCGGGATTTTGTTATTCTTCTGACGCGCTTCGATCTCTTTCAGCGATCCTTCGACCTGTTCGCGGCGCGAGCGTTGGCTTTTTTCGGACTGGCGGGCAGCCGGCTCCGGCTTCGCCAGCGAAGCTCGGCGGTTGGCGGCTTGCTCCTCTCCCGACAGCAAGGGATAGATAAAGACCCAGGCGATGCCGCCGAAGGCGCAGGCGACGAGAAAAGCCAATGCGAGCGTTTGCATATCCATGACCCGCTTCTCAAACCTCCGCGACGGCTTCGGCAGCGTCGAGCGCCGCGGCAAGCCGCTTTTCTTCACCATAGTATCGCGCACGATCCCAAAAGCGCGGCCGCCCGATTCCAGTCGAGTGGTGCCGGCCGATGATATGTCCGTTGGCGTCCTCGCCGATTATGTCGTAAAGGAAAAGATCCTGAGTGATGATGGTGTCGCCTTCCATGCCCATCACCTCGGTAACGTGCGTGATGCGGCGCGAGCCGTCGCGCAAACGAGCCGCCTGGATGATGACGTCGATCGACGCGCAGATCATTTCGCGGATGGTTCGCGAAGGTAGCGAAAATCCACCCATCGTGATCATCGATTCGCAACGCGACAGGGCTTCGCGGGGGTTGTTGGCGTGCAACGTTCCCATCGACCCGTCGTGACCGGTATTCATGGCTTGCAGCAGGTCGAAAGCTTCCGGTCCGCGGACCTCGCCGACGATGATGCGTTCGGGCCGCATACGCAGGCAGTTTCGAACCAGCTCGCGCATCGTGATCTGGCCTTCGCCCTCGATATTGGGGGGACGAGTTTCCAGGCGAACGACGTGCGGTTGCTGAAGTTGAAGTTCCGCGGCGTCCTCGCAGGTGATGATGCGTTCGTCGTCGTCGATGAATTGGGTAAGACAATTCAACAGCGTGGTCTTTCCGGAGCCGGTACCGCCGGAAATCAAGACGTTGGCGCGGCAGCGTCCGATGATCTGCAGAATCGTCGCGCCTTCCGGTGAAATCGCTCCAAATTTGACCAGCTGCTCAAGGGTCAGCTTGTCCTTTTTGAATTTACGAATCGTCAATGCAGGGCCGTCGAGCGCCAGCGGCGGGACGATGGCATTGACGCGCGAGCCGTCGGCAAGGCGGGCGTCGCAGATCGGTGAGGATTCGTCGACGCGGCGGCCGACCTGGCTAACGATGCGTTGACAGATGTTCAGGAGCTGTTGGTTGTCGCGGAAGCGGATTCCGGTGCGCTGGATGCGACCCGCAACTTCGATGAACACCGTTCCGGCGCCGTTGACCATGATGTCGGAGATGTCGTCGCGCGAAAGTAGCGGTTCGAGCGGGCCGTAGCCGAGAACGTCGTTACAGATGTCGTCGAGCAGTTCCTCCTGCTCGGCAATCGACATCACGACGTTCTTGATCGCGATGATTTCATTGACGATATCGCGAATTTCTTCGCGCGCCGATTCGCCGTCGAGCTTGGCGAGCTGGGTAAGATCGATCGCCTCGATCAGCGCTCCGAAGATCGTCGCCTTGACCTGGTAATAGCCGTCTGACCGCCGGGCGTCGACGACGGGCGGAGGCGGTGCCGATCTTGCCGGTGCGAGCGGCGGCGAAGCGACGGCGGGAGGCGACGCGGGGCGCGAAACCGCAGGGGCCGGGCCGGAAGCTGGTTCCGGCGCGGCGGCCGGCTTTATCGGCCTTGTATCGCTTGTTGTTCCGCTACGCTTACCAAACACGATGGTACTCCACGCGAGACTACTTTGCCCGCAACTTCTTGATCAGAGGCGATAGAAACGAACCCCGCGGCTTTTTGGTTTCACCCCGGCCTGTCAGCCGTTGCGCGATCTGCAGGAACATGTCGGTGGTACGATGGTTCGCGGAGATTTCCGCGATCATCTGACCGTTGTTGGCGGCCGAGCCAAACATCTGCGGGTCGAACGGAATCGAAGCGATCGGCTGGCTCTCGATCGCCTTGGCGAATTCTGCGGCGTTGATTTCCGGTCGCTTCGGCACCCCGACCTGGTTGAGGCAATACAGCGGTAGCCGATCGTTGGGCCGCGACGCCTTCAAGAGATCGAATATATTTTTGGTATTACGCAGGTTGGCGAGGTCGGGAACCGCGACGATCAGAATATCGTCCGCGCCGATCAGCGCGCGCTTGGTCCACGCCGACCATTGGTGGGGAACGTCGAGCACGATGCAGGGCATCGTCGTGCGCAGCGTGTCGAAGATCGAATCGAAGGCCTCCGCGCCGAAGTCATAGACACGATCGAGCGTTGCCGGCGCCGCCAGCAAGCTCAAGTGGTCGGTGCATTTCGACAGCAGGCGATCGATGAACGCCGTGTCGACACGATCGGGCGAAAAGACCGCGTCGGCGATACCCTGCGGCGGGTCCTGATTGTAGTCGAGGCCGGCGGTGCCGAACGCGAGGTCGAGGTCGGCCACCACGGAATCCAGCGCGAGGTCGCGCGCGATCGCCCAGGCGACGTTGTGGGCGATGGTGGAAGCGCCTACGCCGCCTTTTGCCCCGACAATGGCGATGATCCGGCCGACGGCTTTCGCTTCTGGCGCCGAAAACAGCCCGCAAACCGAGCGCACAACGTCCAGCGCTTTAACTGGCGCAATGACGTAGTCGCTGACGCCGCGCCGCACCAGTTCGCGATAGAGCGTGACATCGTTGACGCGGCCGATTACGACGACGCGGGTCCCGGAATCGCATACGGTGGCGAGTTGATCGAGGCCGGCGAGAATATCGACGCAGCCCTCGGTCTCCAGGATGATCACGTTCGGGGTCGGTGCGGTGCGGTAAGCTTCGATCGCGGCCGCCATGCCGCCCATTTGTATCTTCAGGTGGGCCTTGCCGAGCCGGCGGTCTTCGCACGCGGATTGCACGGCGGCAGCGGTCTCCACCGTCTCGCAAAAGGCTTGTACGGACACACGCGGCGCCGGCGCGATATGATCGTCCCCAGCGGGCAGGACGACCTCCGGCCGCTCCTCCGAGTTTTGGCGAGCGTAGCTGATCATTTGCCTGAATCGCTTAGTTTGGCCTTTTCGGCTTCGGGATATACCGTCGTGGTCGAGCTGCCCTTCCGATACTTATCGAAGCCAGTGGTGCGGCGGAGCGTATAAGCAGGTGTTTCAGGCCGCGGCTGCTCGAAGTCCGACGGATTGTCGATCATCGCCGCCATGTT
>Ga0137403_10007058_pt1 | contig 12746 bp, 11 predicted proteins | sample CZOMad2_1_16fung_FD_122057 | JGI IMG/M metagenome (GOLD analysis project Ga0137403, IMG submission 122057) | Vadose zone soil fungal communities from Angelo Coast Range Reserve, California, USA - CZOMad2_1_16fungal (Hybrid Assembly) | ecosystem: Environmental > Terrestrial > Soil > Vadose zone... | reverse complement strand
GGCAGCATCCTGACTTCCGGCGGCGATGGCGTAGTCTCGGGCACCGGCACCGGTCTTGGCGGATCCGGCGGGTCCGCGGGATATGTCGCCATTGGCGGCGTCATCGATACTTGCAACGATGGGTGCCTCGCTACGACATTGATGAACGGCGATATCCTGGTTCAAGGCAGCATCATCGCGCGCGGCGGCAATGGCGCCGGCAGCAACGCGAACGTCAGCTTAGCCACCGCGAACAACGGCGGCGATGGAGGTTTTGGCGGAAGCGTCAGCGTGCTCGCGAGCGGCAAGGTCGCAGTTGGCGGTTCCAATGGCGGGATCGTCGACGCGAGCGGCGGCGCGGGCGGCATAGGCAGCGCAGCGACTCCTGCCGGGGCGCCAGCTCCAATCCCGAGCGGAAATGGTGGCGCAGGCGGCAGCGGCGGCGCGGTGGACCTCGAGGGTGCCACGACGATAGCGGTCAGCGGCAGTGTCCTTGCATATGGCGGTGCCGGGGGCAAGGGCGGCGATGGCGCTATCGGCACCCTATCCGCTCCAGGCGGCGCTGGCGGTTCGGGTGGCTTGGGCGGCGAAGTATTGTCCTTCGGCGGAATTTCGGCAAGCACCGGTGCGCTCAACGCGAGCGGCGGCGCAGGCGGAGTTGGCGGCGCCTATGGCGGCGCGGGGGGTGTCGGCGGATTGGGCGGTTTCGTCCTCGCCGCCGCTCCTGGCGGCAACATCGCGCCCACAATCGACGTGAGCGGCGGAGCGGGTGGCGCAGGCGGCGCGGGGAACAATTTCCCGGGCGGTGTCGGAGGCAACGGCGGTGACGGCGGGTCCGTGTCTGTTGTGGGCGATACCATCGACCTGTCCAAGGGCGGCGTCATCACAGCTGCAGGCGGAATCGGGGGCGCCGGCGGAGCCGCGGGTTCGGCGGGGGCCGGAAACGGCGGAAATGGCGGCAACGGCGGATTGATTGAATTGACCTATGGGTCGAGCATTCTCTTCACCGCGCCGCTCAATGCAAGCGTAAGCGGCGGCGCGGGCGGATTGGGTGGTGCGACGGGCGGGCTGCCGGGGGTCAAGGGCACGGACGGCACGATCTTGATCTCGATGCTTGCTTTCAGCGTACCGCCGCTCCCGGAAGTCACTCTCGCTTCCAACGCCGCCACGGAGAGCATCAATGGTTCGATCACCTGGCGTCAGGCGGGCATTTTTCCAGCAGGACTTGAGCCCGTGGACCAGAAAATCCGGAAGTCCGAGGACAAGAAAGTAGGGGCGGTATGCAAGTGAGCGCGCCGCGCCTCTTCGCCCGCGCGCTCGCGGCAGCCGCGCTGCTCGCCCCTCTGCTCGCCTTCGGTCAAGCCACCGTTCAGAATCTGTCGGGAACGCTCTCGGTGCAGCGGCCCGACGGTTCGATGCGGGCGCTCGCCGAGCGCTCCAGTGTGTTCGTCGGCGACGTCATCTCCACCGAGCGCGACAGCTACGCGCAGCTGCGCTTCACCGACGGCGGACAGGTGACGCTGCGCCCGAACACTCAGATCAAGATCGAGACCTACACGTACGAAGAGGGCCGTCCCGATCGCGACAGCCTCGCCATGCAGCTTTTCAAAGGCGGCCTGCGTTCGCTCACCGGGCTGATCGGCAAGCGCACCACAAATCGCAACGCCTACAGGATGGTGACCTCCACCGCCACCATCGGTATCCGCGGCACCGACTATTCGGCGATCGATATCCCCGCGCCTCCGCCCGGCCGGAGCGCACCCACGAACCTGCCCCCGCCGGGGGTGTACGTCACGGTGGCCGACGGGCAGGTCGCTTTCGTCTCCGGAGGCGTGGAGCAGCTGGTCGGCATCGGACAGGTGGGCTTCTCCAGCAATATCAATCTGCCTCCAACGCTCGTCCCGCCGCCGCCGAATCTGCCGCAGGTCAGCCCGCCCCCGAGCTTCGGGCAAGCGCTGAAACCGACCAGCATCAACGCCGGGTTGAGCATGGAGTGCGTGGTCCAGTAAGGCTTTGACCCGCTACACTGGAGGCCCGCCTTCTAGGCGGGCTTCTTTATTTCTGGGACTCGCAACGCAATGGCGAGAATCGAATTCGCCTGGGAGCTGGGTGCGGGCACTGGGCACGTCACGACCCTGCTGCCGATCGCGATCGCGATGAAAGCACGCGGGCACGAAGTGCGCTTTTTCCTCCGGGACCTTTCCGCGGGCGCCGACCTCGAGGGCGCCGCGGAAATCCCGCGCGAGGGCGCACCCATCTGGTCGGGGCCGCCGACCTGCGAAGCCCCTCTCAATCTCGGCGAGATCATGCTCAACTTCGGCTATCACGATGAGCCCCAGCACAAGGCGCTGGTCGATGCCTGGCGAGAGCGCCTGAAGGGCTCGCACGCGGTGGTCGCCAACGTCTCGCCCGCCGCGCACCTCGCCGCGTTGACGCTGGGCATACCGAGCTTCGAGATCTCGCAGGGCTTTCACGTCCCTCCGCCCGCCATGCCCTCGCCGCCGCTTCGCCATTGGGAGCCCGCGCCGCGCGCGCGCCTGGAGGCTGCGGACCGCCGGGTGCTGCACGCGATCAACACGGTGCTCTCGGGCTACGGCGTGCAGCCGCTGGCGACGATCGGCGAGCTGTTCGCCGGCCGATCGATGCTGCTCACCTATCCCGAGCTCGATGTCTATCCGGAGCGCGGGCCCTGCGACTACTACGGCATCACCGACTCCGGCGAAGGCAAGGCGGTACCGGGCTGGCCGGCGGGCGACGGCCCGCGCCTGTTCGCCTACCTCTATTCGTATTTCAAGGGACTCGATCCCCTGCTCTCGGCGATCGCGGCGTCGAAGTGCCCGACGCTCGTTTTTTGCCGCGGGATCGACCCGAAGCTGAAGGAAAGATACGATGGACCTTCGATCCGCTTCTCGGCGGAAGCGATGTCGGTGTCACGGCTGCTTCCCCAGGCCGACATCGTCGTGAGCCACGGAAGCCACCAGATGACCGCACAGGCGCTCCTTGCAGGAAAACCGGTGCTGCTCCTGCCGACCCAACTCGAGCAATTTCTCATCACGAGGCGCCTGGTGCGCTTCGGCGCGGGTCTGGGCATTGCACCGGAAGTGCCCAACGCCGACTATGCGTCCGCGCTCAAGGCGCTCGCGGAAAAGGGGCAATACGCCGCGAAGGCGCGCGAGTTCGCCGATCGCTATGCCGGCCATGCAACGAGCGCGGCGCTCGCCACAATGATCGCGCGCGTCGAGGCGGCGCTGCAGTCTTCACGGTAACATTGCACGGTGACCAAGTTGCCTGAAAACAAGGAGCCGGTGCTGCGCATGGTGCCGATGCCGGCCGACGCCAACCAGCACGGCGACATTTTCGGCGGCTGGATCATGGCGCAGGTCGATATCGCGGGCGGCGTGCTCGCGGCGCGCCACGCGCGCGGCCGCGTCGCCACCGTCGCGGTCAACTCGTTCCAGTTCAAGCAGGCCGTCTTCATCGGCGACGTGCTTTCCGTCTACTGCGAAATCGTGCGCGTGGGCACCACTTCGATCACGGTCAACGTCGAGGTCTACGCGCAGCGCAATCCTTCCGACGTCGAGACGGTCAAGGTCACGGAGGCGACGCTCACTTACGTCGCCATCGGCCCCGACCGCAGGCCCCGCCCCGTCCCGCCGCTTCCCGATCGCAAGCGATGACCGCTCAGCGCCTTGGCGCCGGCAGGTGCTTCGAGAGCTCGAGCTTGGCGATCGCGTTGCGGTGCACTTCGTCCGGCCCGTCGGCGAAGCGCAGCGTGCGCGAATGGGCATACATGTAGGCGAGCGGAAAATCCTCCGACATCCCGCCGCCGCCGTGTGCCTGGATCGCCCAGTCGAGCACCTGGCACGCGACGTTGGGCGCGAGCACCTTGATCATCGCGATCTCGGCTCGCGCCGCCTTGTTTCCCACGGTGTCCATCATGTGGGCGGCCTTGAGCACGAGCAGGCGCGCCGATTCGATCATGATGCGCGCCTCGGCGATGCGCTCCTGCGTCACCGTGCGCTCCGCGACCGGCTTGCCGAAGGTGACCCGCTCCAGGCCGCGCTTGCACATCAATTCGAGCGCGCGCTCGGCCACGCCGACCAGGCGCATGCAGTGGTGGATGCGCCCGGGGCCGAGCCGCCCCTGCGCGATCTCGAAGCCGCGGCCTTCTCCAAGGAGAACATTGGAGACCGGCACGCGCACGTTCTCCAAAGCGATGTCCATGTGGCCGTGAGGCGCGTCGTCGTAGCCGAAGAGGCTCAAGGGACGCAGGATCTTCACCCCGGACGCTTCGCGCGGCACGAGGATCATCGACTGCTGCGAGTATTTGGCCGCGCCGGGATCGGTCTTGCCCATCACGATGAAGACCTTGCAGCGCGGATCGCCCGCTCCCGATGACCACCATTTGCGGCCGTTGACGACATAATCGTTTCCGTTCCGCTCGATGCGGCACTGAATGTTGGCTGCGTCGGACGAAGCGACATCCGGTTCGGTCATAAGGAAAGCCGAGCGGATCTCGCCGCGAAGCAGCGGATCGAGCCATTGCCTCTTTTGCTCCTCGGAGCCGTAGCGTTCCAGCGTCTCCATGTTTCCGGTATCGGGCGCGGAGCAGTTGAACACCTCCGGTGCCCAGTGCACGCGTCCCATGATTTCGCACAGCGGGGCGTATTCCAGGTTCGCGAGCCCTTCAGGCGCCCGCGGCGAGCGCGGCAGGAAAAGATTCCAGAGCCCTTCGGCGCGCGCCTTCGGTTTCAGCTCCTCGATGAGTTTCGTGGGGACCCAGGGGTTGCCCTTCGCGCGGTTCGCCTCGACCTCGTCCTTGAAGCGGCGCTCGTTCGGATAGACGTGCTCGTCCATGAAGCGCGCGAGCTTCCCCTGCAGCGCTTTCATCTTGTCGGAGTAGGCGAAATCCATTCGGCCCTCGTCTACGCGTTCCGCATCGCCTTTTCGGCGTATTGCCAGCCCAGTTCCGCGAGCGGGCCGGCGCGCCGGCCCGCCTCGAGCGCCTGGGCGCTGGCCGCGGTGCCCTCCAGAGCGCGCTTCATCACGCCCTGCAGGATCGCGGCGATCCGGAAGAGATTGTAGGCGAGATAGAAATTCCAGTGCTCTGTCCCCTCGCGCCCGGTGCGCTTGCAGTATGACGCAATGTATTGCGACTCGTCCGGGATCCCCAACGCGGCGAGCGCCAGCCCCGCGATGCCGCGAAACTGCCCCGGCGGAATATGCCAGCTCATGCAGTGATAGGAAAAGTCAGCGAGCGGATCGCCGAGAGTGGAAAGCTCCCAGTCGAGGACGGCGAGAATTCTCGGCTCATGCGGATGGAAAATCAGATTGTCCATGCGGTAGTCGCCGTGCACCACCGTCGTTTCGTCGCCCGCGGGAATGTTTTCCGGCAGCCACGCGATCAGAGAGTCCATGGGCTCGATCCGTTCGGTCTCCGAGGCCCGGTACTGCCTGCTCCAGCGCCCGATCTGGCGCGCGAAATAATTGCCCGGTTTCCCGAACTCCGCGAGGCCCGCGGCCGCGTAATCGACCCGGTGGAGGGCCGCGATCACGCGGTTCATCTCCGCGTAGATCGCCGCGCGCTCGGGCGGCATCATGCCCGGAAGCGCCTGGTCCCAGAGCACGCGGCCTTCGACGTACTCCATGACGTAGAACGCGCGCCCGATGACACCCTCGTCCTCGCACAGGCAATAGGCGCGCGGCACGGGAATCCCCGCGTCCTTGAGCGCCGTGATCACGCGGAACTCGCGCTCGACCGCGTGCGCCGAGGGCAGGAGCTTCGCCGCCGGACCGGGCTTGGCGCGCAGCACGTGGTGCTTTCCCCCGCCGCTGATCAGATAGGTCGGGTTCGACTGGCCGCCCCTGAACTGCTGCACGCTGAGCGGGCCGGAAAGGCCGTGCTTGCGGAGATAAATCTCCAGCGCACCCACGTCGAAACTCTGGTGCTCCTGGATCGGCATCGTACCGGTGAATTGTCTGCTCAAGGGAGGCTCTCCCCTCGAACGCCGATGACGCCCTTGTCAGTCCGGCGCCACCCTGAGCATGTGCTCACTACCCAGTGCATTGATCGGATCATATACAAATAACTATTATTAATCATCGCTTTACTCACAACCCATCCAACCCTTACCCCTCGAATCAGGCCTGGCCTGCTTCCTGCTACAAGTAGGGCAAGGGATACGAACGGCCAAAAGAGGAGAAGACCATGGAAGCCATCATCGTCATCTTTCAAAGCCTGTGCGTCGCAGGCCTTGTGCTGGGTACCGCGCTGTCAATGTACCAGCTGAGGCAACGCGACAAGTATTCACGGCGTTTCAGCTACGCCGTCGCCAACGATTTCGAAACCGGCTATCGCCGACTGGCACGCAGCCGCCGCTAAGAACCGATCTCCTCCGTAGCACCTTTCGGCGTATCCGCGTCTCGCGGCTGCGCCGTTTTTTTTGAAGAGCTCCCCCGGATTCAGTAGACAGGCTTTTCCTTGAAGTACTGGAACCGGTCGATCGAGCGCAGCCTGAATTCGCGCATGTCCGCACCCTGCAGAATCCTGAGCGGAACTTCGATCCCGGCCGCGCCCAACCCCCACACCCTGCGGTAGAGCTCCTCTTGGGTCTTGACCGGGTCCGCGGCGACGCCTACGACGATGTCTCCATTCCTGACCCCGGCCTTGTCCGCCGGGCCCTCGGGCGAGACCCGCGTCACGAGAAGATGGCCGTGCAGCTCCTCGGTCGCCAGTCCCAGCCACGGGCGCGCAGGTCCGCTCCTGCGTCCTTTCTCGATGAGGTCGGCGAGGATCGGTTTCAGCAGGTCGATCGGCACGAACATGTTTCCCGGGACCTGCGATCCGCCCTCGAGCGTTTCGCGAACGTAAAGCGAGCCGATGCCGACCAGTTTCCCCTCGCGGCTCACCAGCGCCGCGCCCGCCCACTGGGAGGTCGCCGGCGCGGTGAAGATCGCGGTCTCGAGCAGGTATTCCCAGCTGGCCGCGAATTTGCGCTTGGAGACGACGTAAGCGAGGCTCGCCGCCTCGCGTCCGCCCGCCGGCAGGATCATGACCGGCTCGCGCGTGGCGACATCGGCCGCCTGCCCCATGGGCATGGGTTTCACGCCCAGCGGTGAGCCCGAGCGCAGCAATCCGAAGCCGCTCGCGTGGTCGTAACCGATCAGCGTGGCGGAAACGGTCCTGTCGTCCTGCGTGGTGATCTCGATCGAATCGGCCTCGATCACGATATAGCCGATCGTGACGATGTGCCCGCGCTCGTCGATCACGACGCCGGTCCCCTCGCGGCTCGGACCCAGGGTGGTGTTGCTGCGGGCGTCGGGAATCGCCTTCATCCTGACCCGCACCACGGCCGAGAGCATCTCCTCCGCTTCTCTTTCGACCTGAGCTTCGGTCTGTCGCGATTTGCCGGCGTGGTCCTTCGACTCCTGGGCAACCGCACCCCCGAGCCCCAGCAGAAACACTGCCGACACCGCAAGAATTCTAATCTCGATCATTTGTCGCTCCCTCTAAAGCGGACCGGCCTGCCGAGAATTGTCTTACTAAACGGCGCCGATTTCTACCGTAAGCGCCCCAGACGCAAATACACCTGCCCGGTTATCATCCCCTTCCCATGAACACCTCGCGCAGCATGACCCTGTTCCTCAACGTCGGGCACGCGCTCGATCATCTCCTCATGCTCATTTTTCCCACCGTGTTGCTTGCGATGGGTGCCGAGCTCGGCCGCGGCTACGCGGATCTCCTGCCGCTCTCGCTCGGGGGCTTCATCGCCTTCGGCGCCTTCTCGATCCCGGCGGGGTGGCTCGCCGACCACTGGAGCCGGCAGGGCATGATGAGGGTGTTCTTCTTCGGCATCGGCACGGCGAGCATCCTCACCGGCTTGGCCACCGGGCCCGCGCAGATTGCCCTGGGTCTCGCGCTGGTCGGCGTCTTCGCCGCGATCTACCATCCGGTCGGCATCGCCATGCTCGTCGCAAACCGGGAGAACGTGGGCCGGGTCCTCGGGGTGAACGGGGTCTTCGGCAACGTCGGCGTCGCGTTCTCCGCGCTGATCGCGGGCGCGCTCGCCGACACCGTCGGCTGGCGAGCGGCGTTCATCGTTCCGGGAGCAATCGCTCTCGGCGTGGGCGTGGCATTCGTGCTGTTCGCGCGCGAAGCGCAAGGGCAGGCGCCGGCGCGCAGGAGCGGGCCCGCCAGGCTCTCGCGCGCAGACCTCGCCCGCGTGTTCGCGGTTCTCACGGTCGCCACCGCCTGCGGCGGCGTGATTTTCAATGCCACCACCATTTCCATGCCCAAGGTATTCGACGAGCGCCTCTCGGCCCTGACCGACTCGACCTTCGGCATCGGCATGCTCGTGTGCGGCGTCTATCTGATCGCCGCGATCGCGCAGCTCTGCGTCGGCTGGTGGCTCGATCGCCGCCCGCTCAAATCGGTGTTCGTCCCTGTGGTCGCACTGCAGGTACCGCTGCTTGCTCTCGCCGGCACCACCGAGAATTACCTGATGCTTGCGACCGCGGTAGCGATGATGTTCTTCGTGTTCGGACAGATCCCGATCAACGACGCCATGATCGCGCGCTATACCGCGGAGGAATGGCGCGCGCGCGCCTATGCGGTGCGTTATGTCGTCTCGTTCGGGGCGAGCGCGCTCGCCGTGCCGCTTGTCGCCTGGATTTACAAGTCGAGCGGTGACTTCAAGCTCTTGTACTACGTGCTGGGAACATTGGCGTTTGTCACCTTTGCCGCGGCATTGTTGTTCCCCGCCGAGGGAGAGAAAGCCGCTGCAAAGGAAATAGCGGCCTAACCCCCCGCGAGGAGAGATCGACCATGAAATCGCTGCGTGCCCTGGCCGCCCTGTGTGCCCCGTTGCTGACGGGCGCGGCAGGCGCCCAGACGATCGGCATCGTCACCACCCCGGCCGGGTCCTTCTCCAACTCCGCCGGGCAGGCGATCGCCAAAGTGCTCGTCGAGAAGGCAAACCTCCGGGCCATCGTCCAGGCACAGGCGAGCACGGGATTCGACGAAGTGGAAAGCGGCTCGGCGGATTTCAACGTGTCGAACTCCTTCGATGCGACGTTCTACTCGACCGGCACCGGCGAATACGAGGGCCGCGGCAAGCAACCGGCGATGCGCTACGCGGGCTCGCTCATTCCGTACCGGGTTGCCATGCACGTGCGTGCCGACTCCAGGATCAATTCGATCACCGATCTCAAAGGCAAGCGCGTTTCGAGCGAATTCAACGCGCAAAAGACGATTGCGCGGATCATCGAGGCGCACCTCGCCAACATGGGGCTCGGCTACGGCGACGTGGTGAAAGTTCCGGCCCCGAACGTGGTCCGGCAGGCGGAGGACTTCATGAGCGGCAAAGTCGACGTGCTGTTCTTCGCCCTAGGCTCGGCCGCCATCAAGCAGGCGAACGCGAGCGTCGGAGGCCTGCGCGTCCTCGAGGTCGGCACCTCGCCCGAGGCGATCAAGCGTACGCGGGCGCTGCTCCCGGGCGCCTACGTAATGCAGGTCGCGCCGAATCCGGCCCTGGACGGAATCACCCAGCCGACCAACCTGATCGCCTTCGACATGGTTCTGATCACCAACGCCAAAGTGTCCGACGACGTGGTCTACAGAGTGGCAAAGGCCCTGCACGACGGCAAGCAGGATCTGATCGCGACCTTCCCTCCGTTCGCGCTGTTTCAGCCGCAGAGCATGGCGAAAGTGCTGGAAGGCGTGCCGTTGCACCCCGGTGCGGCGAAGTACTACGGAGAAATCGGCCTGGTCAAGTGAGTCACTCCACTGACCCTTTCTCCCCGATCACGTATTCCTCCGCCACCAACCGCACCGCGGGGGCGTTCATCTGCACGAAGTTCTCCTCGTCCTTGCGCATCATCGCGGGAACGGGTCCCGCGAACATCGCACGGATGTCCTCGGCCTTCGCGAAGTAGAGCTCCGCAAGGCCGTCGAATTCCGGAACCACTGGGTTCTCGGGCAGCGCGAAGCTCGCGACGATGCGCTGCATGCTTGTGGTCTCGATCACCTCGCGTTCGAGCCTCGAGTGCTGGTTCAGCCAATAATCCTTGAACTGCGCGTGAGTCAGATCGTGGCGCCTGCTAAGGGTCCGGATGGTTTTCAGCTGCCCCGATCTCCGGATCGTCCCTGGGGCGTCCTCCTTTTCGGACACGAGATACTCGTCGGCGAAGATCTGGGGCGAAGACCTCGGATCGACGAAGTTCTTCGCGTCCTCGCGCATCGCCGCGGTCCCCGGCCCTGACAACGTCGCGCGGGCGTCCTCGAGACTCTTGAAATAAAGCGCCACCATGCCGTCGAACGGCGGCTCCGTCCCACCCAGGGCGACCTCGCCGGTGGCGATGCTCGCCACGACCTTTTGCAGCGGAGTCGTTGCCATTGCTTGCCGCTCGTGCAGGGCGTGCCTAGTGAGCCAGTAGTCCTTGAATTGGGCGAGCGTCAGATCCGCCCTCCGCTTGACCAGGCGGATGATCTTGACCCCCGCAGCCTTATACACGACTCGATCCCGGCTGGTTCTCCCCGGCGGCGACGGCGCGCCGGCGGGCGGCTTTCTCCCGGACGAACATCGCGGCGGCCAGCCCCATTCCCGCCGCGTTGATCCAGCGCCCGGCGCCGAAGGCGCTCGCCGGCATGAACAGACACAGGCCCGTGACTGCGAAGGAGACGCGGGCGGCCAGACCGAGGGGGCGCATGGCGTAGCCCATCATCGCGGCGGAAATGAACCAGACCCCCGCGACCGCGAGGACCAGATCGAGGGCGATCGAAAGCGGATCGCCTTTCAGCAGCAGGGTGCCCGAGAACACGAACAGGAAAGGAATCACGAACAGCGTCCAGCCGAAGGCCATCGCCGTCCAGCCGGTGCGGTTGGGATCGGCGCCCGCGAGATTCGCCGCGACGAAGGCGGCGATCGCGACCGGCGGCGAAATCATCGAGAGGCACCCGTAGTACATGATGAACATGTGCGCCGCCATCGGAGCTATCCCCATCTTGACGAGCGCCGGGGCCACCAGCGTCGCGAGCACGATGTAGACGCCCACCGTCGGCAGGCCCAGTCCCAGGATGATGTTGGCAATGGCCGAGAGCACGAGCAGCGCGAAGAGGCTGCCGCCCGCCAGAAGAATCAACACGAGCGTCAGCGTGAATCCCACTCCCGAGTAGTTGAGCGCGCCGATCATGATCCCCGCCGCCGCGCCGAGCATGAAAAGGTCGAGCACCGAGGTCCCCGCGTCGCGCAGCATCGCGTAGAGGTCGCGAAAGCCGATGCGCTTGCCCCGGAAGGGAAAGACAACGCCCAGAGCGAGCACGATAGCGGTCGCCACCAGCCCCGCCATCTCCGGTTCGTAGTTCAGTCCGAACAGGGCGTAGACCAGCGCCGCGAGCGGCAGCAGGAAATACCAGCCCTCCCTGAGAACCCCGCCGAGCCGCGGGATATCCTCCTTGGGCATCGGCAGAATCCCGCTGCGCGCCGCCTCCAGGTCCACCTGGATGAAGAGCGCGACATAAAAAAGGAGCGCGGGTATGACCGCAGCCAAGGCGACTTCGTAGAAGGGCACCTGGAGAAACTCGGCCATGATGAAGGCCGCGATCCCCATGACGGGAGGCGTGATCTGGCCCCCCGTCGAGGCGCAGGCTTCGATCGCGGCGGCGAGATGGGGCCGGAACCCCGCGCGCTTCATCAGCGGAATCGTCACCGTGCCCACCGTCATGACGTTCGAGACGATGTTGCCGGAGATCGATCCGAACAGGGACGAGCCCACGATGGCGATCTTGGCCGGACCGCCGCGATACTTGCCCATCAGCGCCATCGCGATTCCGGTGAAAAAAAACGAGCCGCCCGCCTTGAGGAGGACCTGCCCGAAAAAAACGTATACCACCACGACGGTCGCGATGATCTTGATCGCGATGCCGAGAATTGCGCTCGAATCCCACACGAGGTAATAGGCCAGGCGCGGCAGCGGAATCGAGCGCGCGGCGAACTCACCGGGCAGGGCTCCCCCGAACATCGCGAGCGCGATGAAAGCGAGGGTGGTGTAGAAGAGCGCCGAGCCGGAAGTGCGCCGCAAGCCTTCGAGGAAGAGCACGAGCAGCGCTCCCGCCGCAGCGAGCCCGTCCCAGGGCTGCCTCGAGGTCAGTTCCGACAACGCGGGGAAACGCACCGCGAGATACGCCGCCGCGACCGATCCGACGATCGCCGCGGCGAGGTCGTACCACGGCACGGCGGCCGCGCGACCGCGCTCGCCGGCGGCGGACACGTGCAGGAACACCAGCGGGGTGGCGACCGCGAGCAGGCCGGCGAGAACCTGCTCGGTGTAGAGCGAGAGTCCCGCCATCCTGAACAGATCCGCGGACAGCGCGATCGAGGCGCAGGTGAGAACGACCGACAGTACGCTGATGACCCTGCCCATGCGACAACTCTAGCGAGAGCGGCAGGCCCGCGCAATCCCGATGCGGCCGCGAAAGGAGTTGATGGCGACTGCAGCGGCGTGGCACTCTATGCGTTCACAGGAGGACTCATGAGACTGAAACACCTTGGACGGCTCGCCTGCCTCGTTCTGCCGGCATGGGTCGCGGCGACGGCACAGGCGCAGGGCACGTTCCCCAACAAGCCGGTCCGCATCGTCGTCGGGTTCGCAGCCGGCGGCGGCAACGACATCATCGTGCGCGTCGTCGCGCCCAAGATGTCCGAAGGCCTCGGCCAGCCGATCATCGTCGAGAACAAGCCCGGCGCGCAGAGCATCATCGCCGCCGAATA
>Ga0137403_10007056_pt1 | contig 12746 bp, 7 predicted proteins | sample CZOMad2_1_16fung_FD_122057 | JGI IMG/M metagenome (GOLD analysis project Ga0137403, IMG submission 122057) | Vadose zone soil fungal communities from Angelo Coast Range Reserve, California, USA - CZOMad2_1_16fungal (Hybrid Assembly) | ecosystem: Environmental > Terrestrial > Soil > Vadose zone... | reverse complement strand
TGTCTTGGTAATGGCTGGCCATAAATTCCAGTAGTCAGCAGCGTCAACTCGTTCATCGCTTCGTTCAGGCGCAGGCCTTCGTAGTAAGGCCAGGGATATGATTGTTCTCTTTGTCCCACGGCTTCTTCCGGTCGGTAAAAAGACATAAAGCGCACGTATTTCGCCGATGAGAGCGGCGCGCACAGCTCGACGAACTTGGAGAAAGGGAAGCCTACCCAAGGGACGACCATCGACCACGCCTCGACACAGCGCAGTCGGTAGATCCGCTCCTCCAGCGGAAATTTTTTGATGAGATCTTCGAAGCCAATTTGGAAAGGTTTTTGCACCAGACCTCCAATCTCGATCGTCCATGGATCGATCGTGAGTCCAGAAGCAAGACGCGCGACTGCCGCTTTGTCGGTCGTGAATTCGTAGAAGTTGTTATAGCGACCGGCAATGCGGGACGGAGTCAGCGTTCGATCCTCGACCCGATATCGATCGTTGCGCAAAACGGGATAAAGCGCATCAGAAGCTCGGGCCGGTAATGGGACATCCTTTGCATTTTCTTTCGATCCGCAACCTGCGAAGGCGGCACCCGTCGCAGCCAGGGCCAGTCCGCTGATAAATCGGCGGCGATTCCAAAAGATTTCTTCCGGCGTGACCGCGGATTCGGGTAGCGAGTTTGGCTGAGGGCGTCGGATATTCACAAGAACTTTGTCGAATAAGAAGCGAACGCCTTACGATTAAACCCGTCGCTATCGCGCGAATACGAGCTTGAAGGACCGCCGAGCATGGCCGGCGAGGTCACTCGGACAGGACCATCTCGAGGAACAAGGCCAACGATCAAACTTTCAAGCAGCTGGTTCATTTGCCAGATTTTACACTCAGCAAAACACTTGTCGCGCTGTGACCGTGCGGCCCATCGTAGGAGAGGTTGGCCCTCCAGTCGCCGGCCATACCAGGAGTGGTCTTGACGTGATACTGGCCCGGCGTTCCGGTCGCTTGAATTCTCCCGGCGTCGCGCATGGTCATGCCGGCCATATCCATATTGAGATCAAACCTGACCGTGCCCACATCCACCAGCTCGCCGGCGTTGTTGCGGAATTCGAGAAGCAAGTCGCTCTCACTATTTCGCAAGTCGCCAAAAACTTTTACGGTTAGATCATCCACCGTTTGCACAGCCAACGGTTCGCCTCGCGCAGCGATGTGGCTTGCCGAATGTGTCGACCAATTTTGCCAAGCTCTCGAGCCGCCATAGATAAGCGCAGCAGCGATCACTATCGTCGCGATGATCCGCGGTAAGCGGTGACGAACTTTTTCGGATGGTATTAGAATTGGCGGAACGAATGGCGCTTCTTCTTCCTCGTGCTCTTTCAAGCCGCGCTTTTTCCAGAGTGCAAAAATCACCGGGTAGATCAGCAGTTCCATGATGGCGGAGGTGACGATTCCGCCGATCATGGGCGTGGCGATTGGCTTCATGACATCGGCGCCAGCCTCGGTGGCGGGCGACCACATGATTGGGAGCAATCCAAACAGGATCGCGCAAACAGTCATGATCTTCGGACGGATACGCTGCACGGCGCCCTCAATGACGGCGTCATGCAAGTCTTTGAAATTGTTCATTCGGCCTTCCGTCCGAAACTTCTCCCACGCATGGTCGAGATAGAGCAGCATCACGACACCCGTTTCTGCATCCAGTCCGGCGAGCGCGATGATTCCGATCCAGACGGCGACGCTCATGTTGTAGCCCAGCAGATAAATTAGCCAGAACGCGCCGACCAACGAAAACGGGACAGCCAGCAAGACGATGAACGTCTTCGTCACCGAGCGCATATTGATATAGAGCAAGACGAAAATGATGAGCAGGGTGAAGGGGATAACGACTTTCAGCTTTTTCAGCGCGGCTTGGAGGTACTCGAATTGGCCTGCCCATTGGATGTAATAGCCAGGTGGGAATTGGATGCTTTGACTCAGTTTCTGCGACGCGCTTCGCACATAGCCGTCGATATCGCTCGTCGTGATGTCCACGAAAACGAAACCGACGAGCTGCCCATTTTCGTTTCGAATCGATGGCGGCCCGGTTTTGTAATTGATGTCGGCCAGCATCGAAATCGGGACCTGCGCGCCCGTCGGCGTCGGGACGAGCACGCGTTTGAGTGCGTCGATGTCCTGGCGAAAATCGCGGGCGTAACGCACGCTCACCGGATAACGCTCGCGCCCTTCCACCGTTGTGGTCACGGTCTTTCCGCCGATCGCGCTTTCGACGACGTCGTTGACGTCGCCCACGGTCAGCCCGTAGCGCGCGGCGGTTTCGCGGTTCACGTCAAAATCGAGGAAGTAACCGCCGGTTGTGCGCTCGGCGTAAACGCTGCGCGTAGCAGGGAAGTCGCTCAAGACCTTTTCGATCTGACTGCCGAGCTCCTGGATTTTTCCCAGATCGGGTCCGAAAATTTTTATGCCGACTTTGCTGCGGAAGCCTGTCGTCAGCATTTCGGTGCGCGTTTGGATCGGCTGCCAGAAGATGTTCGCCATGCCGGGCGTTTTGATATTGGCGTTCATCTCCGCGATGATCTTGTCCCACGTCATGCCCGGCCGCCATTGGCCCGGCGGCTTGAAGGTGACGACCGTTTCAAACATCGAGAGCGGGGCGGGATCAGTCGATGATTCAGCTTGTCCGGCCTTGCCGAAAACCGTTTGGACTTCCGGGATCTTTCTCAGTTGTCGATTCTGTATCTGGAGAACTTTCGTCGTTTCGTTGATCGACATGCCGGGCACCGCGGTGGGCATGAAAAGCATCGTTCCCTCATTCAGCGGCGGCATGAATTCGGAGCCGAGCCTTTTGAAAGGGATGATCGTGACCGCCATGACCACCACCGCCGCGATGAGTGTGAAAGCGCGGTAGCGCAAGACAAAATTGACGAGTGGCTGGTAAGCCCAAATCAAAAAGCGGTTGATCGGATTTTTCGCTTCGGGCGTGATGCGGCCGCGGATCATGAGCGTCATCAACACCGGCACAAGCGTGACGCCGAGAAGTGCGGCGAAAAACATCGAGAACGTTTTCGTGAACGCGAGCGGCTTAAAGAGCCGGCCTTCCTGCGCTTCGAGGGAAAAAACCGGAATGAAGCTGACGGTGATGACCAGGAGGGAAAAGAAGAGCGGGCGGCCCACGCTTTTAGCCGCAGTAATAATAGTGGCAATTCGCTCCCGACCACTTGGCTCGCGGCCATGCTCCTCCCGGAAATGCTCGAGGAACTTATGCGCATTCTCGACCATGATGATGGCTGAGTCGACCATCGCTCCGATCGCGATCGCGATCCCGCCGAGCGACATGATGTTGCTCGTGAGCCCAAGCCTTAGCATCGGTAAGAATGAAAGAAGGATCGCGATCGGCAGAGTAATGATGGCCACGAACGCGGAGCGCAGGTGCCAGAGAAAGACGACGCATACGAGGGCCACGATGATGCTTTCTTCGATCAGCTTGCGGCGCAGCGTGGCGATCGAATTCTTAATCAGCTCACTGCGGTCGTAAGTCGGCACGATGCGCACACCGGCTGGCAGAGACGATTTGATCTCTTCGATCTTCTTTTTGACGCCGTCGATAACGGTGAGCGCGTTTTCACCGTAACGCATCACGACAATGCCGCCGACGGTCTCGCCTTTGCCGTCCATCTCTGCCACGCCGCGCCGAAGATCTCCACCGAGATGAACGGTGCCGACGTTTTTAACGTAGATCGGCGTGCCCTTCTCGACTTTCAGCGGGATGTTCTCGATGTCTTCAACACTCTTGATGTAACCATGGCCGCGCACGAAATATTCGGCAGTGGCAACTTCGAAGGTTTTGCCCCCAACATCTGCATTGCTCGCTTTGATTTTCCCGACCACGTCGGAGAGTGGGATGCCATACCCGAGTAGTTTGTTAGGGTCGAGATCGACCTGGTATTGCTTCACGAATCCGCCGACCGGCGCGATTTCCGCAACGCCTTTTACCGAGGAAAGGGAGTAACGCAGATTCCAATCCTGAATGCTGCGCAACTCCGCCAGGTTATGTTTGCCCGTCTCATCGACGAGCGCGTACTCGTAAACCCAGCCCACACCCGTGGCGTCGGGTCCGATCACGGGATTCACGCCTTCGGGCAGCGAGCCGCGCACCGAATTTAGATATTCAATCACCCGCGAACGCGCCCAATAGATGTCGGTGCCGTCCTGAAAAATGACGTAGACGAACGATTTGCCGAACATCGATTCGCCGCGGACAAATTTTACTTTCGGTGCCGCGATGAACTTCGACGAAACCGGGTAAGTAATTTGGTCTTCGACGAGATCGGGCGAGCGTCCTTCCCAATCGGTGTAAACGATCACCTGCACGTCGCTCAGATCCGGAATGGCATCGAGCGGGGTGCGCTGTAATGCCCAGACCCCGGCCGCGACGCCGAAGATGACGAAGATGAAAACGAGGAACTTATTGCGCGCGCTCATTTCGATCACGCGTTCGATGAAAGGAGAACGGCCTGGCTGTAAAGCGGCCGCGTCCGGCGAACCACCAGCTTCGTCGTTTACCATGATTTCAGCGCTCCCTGGATTTTCGCTTCGGCGTCGATCAAAAAGTTCGCGCTCGCCACGACGCGTTCGCCTTCTTTTAAACCGCTCTTGACGGCGTAAACATCGCCATACTTTCCGCCGAGCACGAGCAAGCGAGGCTCGAGTTTGCCGTTCCCTTTATCCACGAATGCAATGTTTCGTTTGCCAGTCGGCATGACCGCGCTCACCGGCACGACGAGCGATCTTCCCATATCCATGTCGAGCACAAGATCGACATACATATCCGGCTTGAGCTTTAGGTCGGGGTTTTGAATATCGAGCCGCACCCGACCGGTTCGCTTTGCATCATCAATGAACGGATCGATTAGCGTGATTTGTCCCCGAAACTTTTCGCCAGGGTATGAGGAGGAGCTCACCGTCACTTCCTGGCCGATTTGAAGCATCGGCAGCTCGTCCTGATAGAACTCGCCCCAAACCCATACGACAGAGAGATCAGCCACCTCCACGAGCGGACTGCCCATCGCGACGTTTGCCCCTTGAGTCACTGGAAGGTTTTGAACGATGCCATCGACTTTCGAAAGGATCGGGAGCGATTCCTCCGCCTGCCGTGTTTGTTCAATCTTCGTGATCTGTTCGTCAGTGACGTTCCAGAGCCTGAGCCGGCGTTCCGCCGATTCGATAAGCCGCTGGAAATCTTCGCTCGCCGAGTGCATGCCGGTCGCGCTGCGGTCGCGCGCGCGCAGCAAGTCGATCAATTCACGCTGTGTGGTGAGCAACTCAGGGCTGTAAAGTTTCATCAGCACCTGATTTTTTTTAACGAATTCACCTGGAGCATTGACGCCGAGTTCCTGCACGTAGGCGGGCGTTCGCGAGACGACGCGCCAGACTCGTTGTGTTTCCGGCACGACACGACCAACCGCACGGATGCTGTGACTGAGCGGTTTCATTTCGACGGTGGCGAAAGTGACGCCGATCTGTTGCTGCCGCTCGACCGGTACAACGAATTCGCCAGGCTTTTCTTCCGCGCCCTTCATTTCGGTGCCTTTCATTCCGGGCATGCCCGGCATATTCCCCATGCCTTGCATTCCCTTCATCTCGTCGCCCTTGCCGGTTGACTGATCGGTCGGCGTCGCGGCAGGAGTAGCTGAGGAGCCGCTTCCGCCGCGCTTCGTCACCGGCACGAGATCCATCGAGCAGATGGGGCACTTACCGGGATCCTTCGCATTCACGGAAGGATGCATCGTACAAGTCCAGTGATCGATGTTGCTATCTCTGCCGCCTGCTCCGCCGCGTTTCGAGCACGCGGGCATGATCGCAAGCAGCAATACGGCAATTGCCAAACGAAAAACGGGATTGTGGAATAGCTGCTTCATTTTGATTTCCTCCTCTCCGCGGAATTTTGCGCGGAAAGCCAATCCTCGATGCCAACGATGGCGTCGAGCTCTGCGACCGCGACCTGGTAGTCGGCGAGATGATTTACGTGGGCCGATTCAACGTCTTGCAGGACACGCTGCGCAGTGATTAGCTCTAGAAAATTCGCACTGCTTGTCTCGTACGCGACTCGATTCGATTGCACCGCCTGCCGCGCCAGCGGCAAAATTTTGTCGCTATAAAGCTCGTAATGATGAGCCGCTGTTTCGATTTTCTTGAGCTGATCCCGGACCAGGCCGAGCGTTTCGGTCCGCGTGGCTTCGAACTCGTGCTGCGCGCTTTCGAAATTCCGCCGGGCCTCGGTTACTGTCGCGGAATATTTTCTTGGGTTGAGAAATGGCAGGCCGATCGAAACGCCGACATCGAGCTCGCTCACTGCCTGGCCCGCTTCGTTGTATCGCTGCGCTTGAACATCGAGTGTCGGATCGGGGAACCACTGGCGATTCGCGAGCTCAACGCGGAATCTTTCGGCTTCGACCCGGTTTTGGGCTCGCTGCATTTCCGGTCGTGCGCTCAGGGCGACAGCTTGCAACGCTTGCAATGAAAAGTGCGGTGGTTGAAACGGAATCTGAGATGGCTGGGCTAGCCGCGACTGCGCTGGCCGATTCATCAGCACGTTGAGCTGCGATTGCGCGTCCGAAATTCGGCGGAAAATATCGGACTGTGCTTCGAGCAGCTTGGCCGCGTCGGTTTGCGCAGTGAGCACATCGGCCTGACTGGCGTTGCCAACTTCGTAGCGCTGGCGGTTTACTTCGGCGAATTGATTGAGCAGGTCGACGTTGCGTTGGTTTACTTCGAGCTGCGAATATTCGTTCGCCAGCCGATGAAACGCCGCGCGGGCGCGAGAGAGCACATCGAGCTCGGTCCGCCGAAAATCCTCGAAGGCCGCGCCAGCTTCGGCCGTCGCCGCTCGTGCCCGGCTCAGATTTTTTCCTGAAATCGGAACTTCCTGCTGGAGCATGAAGCTTTGATCCGTGAACGCGTTTGGCGGGATCGAGACGTAGCGCGCGACGCGCGACCTCGCCTGCGCTCTCAAATCCTCCCACGCGGCGGCTTGCGGCACGCGCGCCTTCATTGCTCGCCATTTCTCCTGCGCCGCTTTGATTGCCGGATTATTTGCGAGGACGACGTTCGTCACCTCATCGAGCGAAAGGCGGCCCTCTCGAACTGCACTGTCGTTATCTCCGCCCTGCGCAGTCCGAAAAGTTAAAGCTAAAATTAAATTAAGTAGTAAAGAGTAAGTTGTTTTCATTGATCCAATCGAACGGTTGAAGTTCAGGCGTGCCGGTAAATGGGCACACCCCGAGCGTCAGCGTTCCTGGATCAGATGAGAAACGTGCAGAGCAGCGCCAGCCGCGGCGGTGAGTTCGCTAATGGTGCTGCAGCCTGGAATCGGAACTGCTCAGCTCCGACTTCACAATTTGACAAAGGCAGCGCGGCGGCAAAACAGGTTGCGCTCGGTTGTTGACCGGAATCAGCTTTCGCAAGCGGCTGTGAGGGCGGAGCTGTGTTCTTTGGCGATGTTGCGCAACAGGTTTTGTTAGCGCAGCAACTTGGTTGACAAGCCTTTTGACTTGGCGCGTTGGTGAGGATGCACGATCTCGCGGCAAGATCCACCGGAGCCGTAAAAAGCGCGGTAGCTATCGCCATCGAAATTATGATCCTGCTCAACATTGATTTGCGTATAGCACAGGTTAGACCGCACGTCGAGGAGAGCGTTCAGCGCTTTCAGTAGTGGGTCAGTTTCAGCTTTTCTTTTTGAGGGGCCTGCGGGGAAGCAGGTAACGCACCTTCGTCCCACATTCTGGACAGGGTGGAAAATGTTCACCGCAATAAATTGTTTCCAGATGTTCTCCCTGTTCCGGTGGGTCGTGCGCCACGCGATAAAGCGATGAGTTTGCGGCACTATGTCCCCAGGCTTGTATTCATTCATTTCCATATTCTCAGTCTAGCAAAGCAATCACCTCGGCTAAACTTCAAACATGATTGGTGATGCCAGCTTCCGTCGCTGGCGTCACTGACCCACTACCGCGGTTTCCTGCTCTCACTCCTTTTGGTCGTTCTTTGCAACCGGCCTTTTGGCCAATCGCAAAGCTTTCGAGGTTGCGACCAATATGTTAGTTGTAATTAGTGGAGAGCAACGAAAAATGATTCATAAGGAGAAAGCCATGAAAAGTGAAAATTTGGAGTCTATAGCACAAAAACTGGTCGCGCCCGGGAAGGGGATCCTGGCGGCGGATGAAAGTTCCGGGACGATCGAGAAGCGGTTGAAAAGCATCAATGTCCCTTCGACAGAGGAAAACCGCCGGGCGTATCGGGAACTTTTGTTTACCACGGCCGGGGCAGGCGAATTTATCAGCGGCGTGATTTTCTTCGACGAAACGATTCGGCAGAAGACGCGCGACGGTCGCACCTTCGTCAAAGCGCTGGAGGAGCAATCAATCATTCCGGGCATCAAAGTGGACAAGGGCGCAAAGCCGATGGCAAATTTTCCTGGCGAAAAAGTCACTGAGGGACTTGACGGCCTGCGCGAGCGGCTGGCGGAATACCGGAAGTTGGGAGCGCGTTTTGCCAAATGGCGCGCGGTGATCGGGATCGCCGAGAAAATTCCCACGCGCACGTGCATCGGGATTAACGCGGAGTTATTGGCAGCTTACGCGGCGCTGTGTCAGGAAGCGGATCTGGTGCCGATCGTCGAGCCGGAGGTGCTCATGGATGGCGCGCACACGATCGAACGACATTTCGCCGTTACAGAGCTAACGCTCCGAAGCGTTTTCAATGCCTTGGCGGACCACCGCGTCACACTGGAGGCAATGCTATTGAAACCGAACATGTTACTTTCGGGAAAAGACTGTCCGCAGCAAGCTTCCGTGCAGGAAGTCGCTGAAGCGACTCTGCGCTGCATGAAACACGTGGTGCCCGCCGCCGTACCCGGGCTCGTCTTTCTTTCGGGTGGACAAAGTGATGTGGAAGCTACCGAGCACCTCAATGCGATGAATTCTCGCGGTGGTGCGCCGTGGCAGTTGAGCTTTTCCTATGGACGCGCGTTGCAAGCTCCGGTGCTCAATGCTTGGAAAGGCGATCCGGCGAATGTTGCTGACGCGCAACAAGCGTTCCATCACCGCGCCTTGTGCAACAGCAGAGCCCGCTTCGGCAAGTACACGGAAGAAGTGGAAAGCCAGAAAGCGGCATGACACTGCAAGCCGTCTCATGATGTGCAGCGCTTGTAGCCACGGCGCTGTGTCGCCGTCCTGGTGGATCAAGCAGTGAGGGCCTCGACACAGCGAGGCGGTACAACGACTCCGTGAGCGTCCCGCTTATAATAAATAACGCAGTGATCAACTCATTTAGGAATCTCCGATGATCTACACCTGTTCCATGCACCCGGAGATCGAGCAGGATCGTCCCGGCCAGTGCCCGAAATGCGGAATGACCTTGGGGCCAAAGACGATTGGGGTAGGGGACGAAGAGGAACAAAAGGAGGTTCGCTCGTTATCGCGAAAATTCTGGATCGCGCTTGTGCTCACGATTCCGGTGCTGTTTATCGCGATGAGTCACGCAATTCCGGAACTGCGCGTGGAAGCACTGATCCCGAAACAAATCTCGAAATGGATCGAATTTGCGCTTGCAACCCCAGTGGTCCTTTGGGCTGGGGATTTTTTCTTCATGCGCGCCTGGCAGTCGATCGTTAATCGCAGCCTCAACATGTTCACGCTGATTGCCATTGGCGTTGGCGCCGCTTATTTCTATAGCGCTGTTGCGGTGATCGCGCCGGGGATTTTTCCGCAATCTTTCCGGAGCAGTGGTGAAGTCGGCCTCTACTTTGAAGCGGCAGCCGTTATCACGACGCTCGTTTTGTTCGGACAGTTGATCGAGGCAAAGGCGCGCAGTCGCACCGGACAGGCGATCAAGGCTCTGCTGGGTCTTGCCGCAAAAACCGCTCATCGAGTTCGCGATGGCCGGGAAGAGGAGATCACCGTGGATGAAATTGAAAGGGGCGACATTCTCCGTGTTCGACCCGGCGAGAAAGTCCCAATCGACGGTGTGATTGTCGAAGGCAAAAGCAATATCGACGAATCGATGATCACCGGTGAACCGATGCCCGTGAGCAAAGGTCCTGATGACAAAGTAATCGGCGCGACACTGAATCAGACCGGCTCGTTTTTGATCCGCGCCGAGAGAATCGATTCCGAGACGCTGCTCGCGCAGATCGTTCAAATGGTGGCGGAAGCGCAGCGCACCCGCGCGCCCATTCAGAAACTTGCCGATACGGTGTCGGGTTATTTTGTTCCGGCGGTCATCGCCGTCGCAGCGATTACTTTTCTGATTTGGTCGATCCTCGGGCCCGCCCCGGCGATGGCTTATGCATTAGTGAACGCCGTCTCGGTTTTAATCATTGCGTGCCCGTGCGCGCTAGGCCTCGCGACGCCGATGTCGATCATGGTTGGCGTCGGACGCGCCGCGCAAGCAGGAGTCCTGGTCAAAAATGCGGAAGCCATCGAGACCGCCGAGAAAGTCACGCACCTGATCACAGACAAAACCGGCACGCTGACAGCCGGCAAGCCGGAAGTCGTCAGCCGGATTGGCACGGGCAACACAGGGGAACGCGATGTTCTACAGATCGCAGCATCGTTGGAGGCCCAAAGTGAGCATCCGCTGGCGCGGGCAATTGTAGAAGCCGCGAGAAAGGAAAAAATCGAGCTGTGCAAGGTGACGGATTTTCAGTCGACCACCGGTGGCGGCGTGTCCGGCAGGCTCGACGGCAAGATTGTCCTTATCGGTAAAGAAAAGTTCCTGACCGAGTCGAACGTCACGATCTCCGACGAGCTAAAAACAGAAGCCCATCGTTTACAGGAAAACGCGGAAACAACGGTGTGGCTGGCGGTAGATGGAAAGGCAGTCGGCATTCTCGGCATTGCGGATCCAATCAAACCCACCACCAAGGAGGCGATCCGCGAGCTTCACCAGATGGGCGTGAAGGTAATCATGTGCACGGGGGACAATCGTCGAACGGCCGAATCTGTTGCGCGCAAATTGGGCATCGACGAATTCAGCGCCGAGGTGATGCCAGACGAAAAGATCGACATCGTTAAAAAATTGAAATCAAAGGGCGCCATCGTCGCGATGGCTGGAGATGGCATCAACGATGCGCCTGCCTTGGCCGCCGCCGATGTCGGGATCGCCATGGGCACGGGAACTGATGTCGCGATCGAGAGCGCCGGCATCACGCTGGTCAAAGGCGATCTGATCGGAATTGTCAAAGCGATGCAAGCCAGTCGCGCTGTGATGCGGAATATCCGGCAAAATCTCTTTTTTGCCTTTATCTATAACGCGCTCGGCGTCCCGATCGCGGCCGGCGCCCTTTATCCTTTCTTCGGAATCCTCCTCAGTCCGATGATTGCTGGCGCAGCGATGAGCTTCAGCTCCGTTTCGGTCATCGCGAATGCGCTGCGACTGCGATCGATCAAACTACGAACAATCTGAGGCTGCCATCCATAGAAATAACTATTAGCTTCCCGACAACGTAAACAGCATGATAAAAATAATCCCAGCGTTGCTAATTGAAGTATAGAAACTCAACATCTGATCCTATGAATACACGACTTACTATTGCGGTAGCCGTTACATTGTTCTTCACGCCGTCGATGCTAGTCAGCGCCCAGGAACATCCAGGTGCCCAACAGCAATCGCAATTCCAACAGTTTCCGCAGACAACATCAAGAGGCCAGCAGAACAGCATGCAGACGAGAGAAGTGAGCAAGGCCGATATCTCTGCCGGAATTAAGAGACACATCGCCAACGACACCAAAAAATCGAACGACCGAAAATTTCACATCAAGTATGGGGGCAAAGATCTCGCGCTCGATTTGGTCAAGGTCCATGACGATCAGCTCTCGAGTCTTGGTGCCGGAAAATATTTCGCTTGTGTCGATATGAAAGCTGCGAACGGCACAATCTATGACATTGATTTCTTCATCGCTGGACAGCCGGGCAGCACGAGAGTCACAGAAACTTCCGTTCACAAGATTAACGGCAAGCCGCTCTACAACTGGAAAGAAGAAAACGGCATTTGGAAAAGAATGCGCGCCTCGTAAGCGCGCTGCGGCTGTGCAGAGTTGAACCTGTAGCCGCGGCCCTGTGGGCCGCGTGCACGCGTTGCGCCGCGACGTGGCTACAATTTGCAACCTGGCCTTCCGCTGCCACGGCAGAATTGCAGAGCAGCCCCGAAGGCCTTCGGGGTTGCCCTGCAACGATTCGTCCGTCAGTTTCACGGGATGCCGAAGACATTTTTCATCACCACGGCGATCGATTACACGAATTCGCCGCCGCATATCGGCCATGCCTACGAAAAGGTGCTGGCCGATGTCGTCGCGCGCTATCACCGGCTCAAGGGAGAGAAAGTTTTCTTTTTGACCGGTGTTGATCAGCACGGCCAGAAGGTCCAACAATCCGCTGCGAAAGCGGGCGTCCCACCGGCAGAATTCGTCAAAGGAATCACGCAAAAATTTGTCGATCTCTGGAAAAAACTCGACGTCCGATATGACGAATGGGCTGAAACCACGAGTAAACGGCACAAAAAAGTCGTTCAAGGAATTTTGCAGCGACTTTTCGACGCCGGCCAAATGTACAAAGACAAACAATCGGGCTATTACTCGGTTCGTCAGGAACAATTCCTGACTGACAAAGAACGCGGGCCTGATCGTCAGTTTGGCCCTGAGTGGGGCGAAATTGAATTTCGCGAGGAAGAAAATTACTATTTCAAGCTAAGTCAGCATAAGGAGTGGCTGCTGTCGTAC
>Ga0137403_10007054_pt1 | contig 12750 bp, 7 predicted proteins | sample CZOMad2_1_16fung_FD_122057 | JGI IMG/M metagenome (GOLD analysis project Ga0137403, IMG submission 122057) | Vadose zone soil fungal communities from Angelo Coast Range Reserve, California, USA - CZOMad2_1_16fungal (Hybrid Assembly) | ecosystem: Environmental > Terrestrial > Soil > Vadose zone... | reverse complement strand
CGGGCGGCATCGATGCGCTGGAATGGGAGAGCGAGCGCTCCAAAGGCGGTGCCCGCCCGCGCGCCTGGTTGCGCACCAAGGCCAACTCGATCGAGGGCGGCACCAGCGAGGTGATGCTTGGCATCGTCGCGAAGCGCATTCTCGATCTGCCGGGGGCTTAGGAACGTCCTCATCCTGAGGAGCCTGCGAAGCAGGCGTCTCGAAGGATGGCCCCAAAGTGATTATCGGGGCCTCATGGTTCGAGACGGCGCAAGAGCGCCTCCTCACCATGAGGGTCTGCAGAGAAATCAGTTGAACCAACGTACCGGAACTCGCCCATGGCCCTCGTCCTCACCGAAGAACAGTCGATGCTGCGCGACAGCGCGCGCGGTCTCATCAGCGACAAAGCGCCGGTGTCGCATCTGCGGCACCTGCGCGACAGCAAGGACGCCACCGGCTTCTCCCGCGAGCTCTGGGCAACTTTCGCTGAAATGGGATTTGCCGGCCTGCTGGTGCCGGAGGAATTTGGCGGCAGCGGCCTCGGCTGCGTCGAGGCCGGCATCGTGATGGAGGAAATCGGCCGCACCTTGATGCCGTCGCCGTTTCTTTCGACGGCAGTGGTCGCTGCGTCCGCTTTGGCCCGCGGCGGCAGCGCCGCGCAGAAATCCGAGCATCTGCCGAAGATATCGGCGGGCGCTCTGCTGGCCGCGCTTGCCGTCGATGAAGAAGCAAAGCATCGTCCAGCTCACACCAATCTGCAGGCCGTGCGATCCGGCAACGGCTTCAAGCTCAGCGGCGCCAAGTCGTTCGTGGTCGATGGCCACACCGCCGATCTCCTGATCGTCGCGGCGCGCACGGCGGGGAGCGCCGGCGAGCGCGCCGGGCTGACGCTGTTTCTGGTCAGTCCCAAGACCAAGGGTATCGCGATCGAGCGGACGGCGATGGTCGATTCGCACAACGCGGCGCGCATCGATTTCGACAATGTCGAGGTCAATGCGGACGGCGTGCTCGGCGAGGTCGATCAGGGCGACCGACTGCTCGAAGGCGTGCTCAATATCGGCCGCGGCGCGGTCGCCTCCGAAATGCTCGGCCTCAGCGAGGAGGTGTTCGACCGCACCGTTGCCTACCTGAAGGAACGCAAGCAGTTCGGCAAGGCGATCGGTGAATTCCAGGCGCTGCAGCATCGCGCCGCCCAGCTCTATATCGAGATCGAAATCACCCGCGCGGCGGTCTTGAAGGCGCAGCAGGCGCTCGACGGCGATATCGAAAAATCAGCCGCCGCCGTCGCGGTTGCGAAAGCACGGGCCGGCACGACCGCGACGCGCGCCGTGCAGGAAGGCGTGCAGATGCATGGCGGCATGGGCATGACCGACCAGTTCGACATCGGCTTCTTCATGAAGCGCGCGCGGGTCTGCGAGGAATTGTTCGGCGATGTGAACTACCACGCCGACCAATTGGCCCGGATGCGCAGCTATTGAAGTTTAGGCAGTCATTCCGGGGCGCGAAAGCGCGAACCCGGAATCTGTCTGGCGGCAAAACACGTGGATGAATGGATTCCAGGCCCGCGCCATCCAAGTCGGCTGTTGCCGACTTGGACAATTAATATTTGCCGAACTCGGGTAAACCCGAGTTCGGGCGGCGCGTCCGGAATGATGATGGGAAGGGGAACGCGCGGCCGGCCTTAGCCAGCCACGGAGCGAGCGGCCTCGATCGCCGTCCAGATGCGGAAGGGTGTTGCAGGCATGTCCAGATGCCGCACGCCGAGCGGCGCAAGCGCGTTCATCACGGCGTTCATGATGGTGGCGGGAGCTGCGATGGCACCGGCCTGACCGCTTCCCTTCACGCCCAGCCGGTTGGCGCGGCTTGGAAAGTCAGGTGTCAGGCTGCCCTCGAACGATGGAATATCGGCCGCGCGCGGCAATGCATAATCCATCAGCGAACCTGAGAGGATCTGGCCTGTTTCCACATCGAAGCGCGCGTGCTCGAAGAGGGCCTGGCCGATGCCCTGCACCACGCCGCCATGGACCTGCCCCAGCGTCAGGCGAGGATCGAGCAGGCGGCCATAGTCATCGAAAATGACATAGCGGTCCACCCTCACCTCACCCGTCGTAGGATCGATCTCCACCTCGGCGAGGTGACACCCGTTGGGAAACGTGTAGCGGTCGCAGAGGTGGGTTGCCTTGTGCGCGAGACCAGGCGCGACCTCGTCGCCGGCCATCTGATAGGAGGCCTGCGCCACCTCGTCGAGAGTGATCTCCTGCCCGGTCGCGGTGACGCGCAACAGGCCTGCTTCGTAGTTGACGGCATCGGCACGGGTTTGCAGCAGGCGCGCGGCAAGAAGCCTGGCATCCTCGATCAGGCCTTCTGCGGCGAGCAGGAGCGCGGTGCCGCCCTGATGCATGGAGCGCGCGCCGCCATGCCCACCCCCGCTGTCGAGATCGTCGGTATCGCCCTGTCGAAAGCGGAAGCGCTCGAGCGGCAAGCCAAGCGCGCTTGCCGCGATCTGCGCATAGGTGGTCTCATGGCCTTGGCCATTGGAATGCGTGCCGACCTTCAGGTCGATCCGGCCGTCTTTGCCGACACGCACTTCCGCCACTTCGTTGGGCTGGCCGCGCGCGGTTTCGAGAAAGCAGGCGTAGCCGATGCCGCGCAGTCTGCCCCGCGCGCGCGAGCCCTGCCGGCGCGCCTTGAATCCCGACGCAGCAGAGATCGCGACATCGATGGCGTGGGCAAAGCTGCCTTGCTCGACGGAAAGCCCCACTGCGCTCTGATGTGGAAAATGGCGAAAGATGTTCTTGCGCCGGAGCTTCAGCGCATCCATGCCGAGCTCGGCGGCGGCAATGTCGATGCAGCGCTCGATCAGATAGTTCGCCTCCGGCTTGCCGGCGCCGCGATAGGCATCGACCGGCGTCGTATTGGTGAACACGCCTCTGGTCTGGAACGCGATCCGCGGGATGTCATAGACGCCGCCCATCGCGCTTCCCATGGCGAGCGTCGGTACGACAGGCGCCACGGTCGAGACATAGGCGCCCATGTTGGCGAGGACTTTGGCGTCGAGCGCCAGGAAGCGGCCATCGCGATCCAGCGCGAGGCGAGCACGGATCACGCTGTCGCGGCCATGCGCGGAGGCAACGAAGTCTTCGCTGCGGTCGGAAATCCATATGACCGGCCGGGAGAGGCGGCGCGCGGCCCACAGCACCAGCACCCATTCCGGGTAGAGCACGTTCTTCATTCCGAAGCCGCCACCGACGTCGGGGATGCTGACTCGGAGTTTTTCGCGCGGCAGGCGGAAAACCGCGTCAGCAAGAAGATTGCGGATCGCGTGCGCGCCGGCGGCCGAGGCGGTGAGGTGCAGGCGGCCGCTCGCAGCGTCGTATTCGCCGACGGCGCCGCGTGTTTCCAAAGGCGCCGCCACGACGCGATTGTTGACCAGCCCGCATTCGACAACATGGGGGGCGGACCGGATCGCTGCTTCCACCGGTTCGATCTCGCCGCGGTCATACCGGAACGCGATATTGGTCGCGGCCTCCGGCCAGATCGACGGGCTTCCCGGCAGCACCGCCTGGTCCATCGCGATGACAGGCGTGAGCGGTTTGTAGTTGACAACAACGGCCTCGGCAGCCTCGCGAGCACTTTCGAAGCTTTCCGCGATCACGAATGCGACGGGCTCCCCGACATAGCGAACGACGTCGCGCGCCAGCGCGTGACAAGGCGGGACGATCAGCGGCGTCGCCATCGGGATATTGGTCGCCGCGCAGGGCAGGGGCCCAATGTTGTCGGCGCCCAGATCGGAGCCGGTGAGTACGGCCGCAACGCCGCTCATCCGGCTGGCGGCATCGATAGCGACACTGATGATGCGCGCGTGCGCATGCAGCGAGCGTACGACGATGCCATGAAGGGCGTTTGTGACCGCCAGATCGGCGACGTAGTGCCCGCGCCCCGTTACGAAGCGCTCGTCTTCAAGGCGGGTGATGCTACGGCCCAGCAACGGCGCGGTCATGCGAAGGTATATGGAACGAGCGGGCTCCAAAGGCAACGGCCGCCATCTCGAAATCGGCCTGAAGACGCCGTCTTCTGAGCTGGAGTCAAGGGTAAAAGCCGCTGCTGAACAAGCCTGCCGTGAGAACCGAAATTAAGCGGAGACAGGCAGGGTTTCAAGCTTTCCTTGATGGTCAAACATCCAGGCGGTACTTTGTAGACAATAGTAATCTTCGTCTTTCACAATCTTCGTCTTTCAAGTGTGTCCAATGCCAAATGAACGAGGCTTCGTGAAGAGCGATCATCATTTCGGTTTTTGCTCGTCGGTTTTTGCTCGAGGTTGGAAACCGGACGTTTGTCTGCTGTTATTCCGATGTCGAGGCGATTGTTTCTGAGAGCCCGCGTATGTGGTGAATTCTCTCATCAATTCGGAGATTGGGACGACGATCGATTTAGCTTTCTAGGCGAGCTTGAGACGTTTGCGGAGGAAGAAGCAATGCAAGCAGAGGTAGGCCGGTGAACATTCTTGGAATCAACGCGGTGTATCACGATTCAGCCGCCGCGCTGCTCGTCGACGGCGAACTCGTCGTCGCCGTCGAGGAGGAGCGGTTCAATCGCATCAAACACGGCAAGCTACCGGACGTCGACAACCCGCATCAATTCCCCGAGCGTGCGATTCGTTTCTGCCTGGATTATGCCGGGCTCACCGCCGCCGATATCGATCACGTGGCATACTCGTTCGACCCGCAGTTGCGCCGAACGCGATTTCGCGCCGAGTGGTGGGCGGATCCGCGGTCTGAGGAAGTCTTCCTGCTGCGCCTCGGCCAGGTGCGCGATGTCGCCGAGGAGCTTCTTGAACGTCCGCTGCGGCAGAGATTTCATTTCGTGCCCCATCATCTCGCACATGCCGCCTCAGCCTATTTTCCGTCGGGCTTCGATCGCGCGGCCATCCTCACCGTCGACGGCATCGGCGAGGCGGCCGGCTCGACGTTGGCGAAGGCCGTCGGCACGCATATCCGTTCGGTCGAAACATTCGAGTATCCGCACTCGCTGGGCTTCGTCTGGGAGGTTGTCTGCGGTTATCTTGGCTTCTCAATGTACGACGCCTCGAAGCTCATGGGCCTGGCGGCCTACGGCAATCCCGAGGCCTTCAGTCGCGCGTTCCAGTCGATCATACGCGTCGGCGAGGAGGATTATGCGGTGGACCCGGAGGCGATCGGCTTTCAATCGGCCAAGTCGAGTCAAATAGAGACCTTGCTGGGTCCGCCGCGATACGAGGGTTCGGAGATTCTGCAGCGACATGCCGATATCGCCGCGGCACTACAGGCGGCCACGAATGCGGCGGTCATGGCGCTCGTCCGGCGCGTCAAACGCAAAGTACCGTTCGGCAAGCTGTGCTTTGCCGGCGGCGTTGCGCTCAATTGCGTGACCAATGGGCTGGTCCGGCAGTCGGGCGAGTTCTCCGATGTGTTCATACCCTCCGCGCCGCACGATGCAGGCACCGCGATCGGTGCCGCCTTTGTCGTGCATTGCGCAAAGCAGAAAAGTCTTCCCGAGCGCGGCAACTCCTCGCCGTATCTCGGTCCCGCGTTCGACCGGCGCGAAATTCTGGCGGCGGTCAAGTCGGCCGGTTTCACGCCCCGCCGCAGCAAAGCTCCCGCGCGCGATGCCGCGGACATGATCGCCGATGGCAAGATCGTCGCCTGGTTTCAAGGGCGCATGGAGTTCGGGCCCCGCGCCCTCGGCAACCGGTCGCTCCTTGCCGACCCGCGCCGGCCGGACATGCGCGACATACTCAATCGAAGGGTCAAGCACCGCGAGGACTTCCGGCCGTTTGCGCCGAGCGTCATGGCCGAACGCGCCGACGAATGGTTCGAGATTGGTGCCCACTCGACGAGTCATGAATTCATGCTGTTCGCATGTCCGGTCAAGGCCGAGCAGCGTGACCGCATCCCTGCCGTCGTGCATCACGACGGCAGCGCCCGGCTGCAGCTCGTGCGACCCGAATCGAACCCGCAATTTCACGAGCTGATATCCTGTTTCTTTGCGCGAACTGGCGTACCGCTCGTCATCAATACGTCCTTCAACGACAGCGAGCCGATCGTCTGCACGCCGGCCGACGCGATCGTCACATTCCGTAAGTCCGGAATTGACGCGCTGTTCATGGACGACGTCTATCTGACGGCCCAGACCTGAGACATTGTGCTTTCCCTTTTGCCAGATGACCAACCGCGGGAGGGCCCTCAAGCGGCAGTCAGGCGCGGTAAGCGGTCTTGTCGGTACCGCGATAGAGCACGCGCAACTGTTCTTCCGTGACCGCCTTGTGGAACGCCAGCGCCTCAGGCTCGAGGTCGCGCTCCGGTACATATTCCGGCTCGAAGTGGCGGTAAGTGTCCTTGCCCCGCACCAGCGTCGCCCAATCCCTATGTCCCACCGCCTGCTTCAGCCGGGTCGGGATGTAGCGGATCGCCAGACCAATGCGCCGGTCATCGGAACGATTGGGCTCCGATCCATGGAACAGCAGCACATGATGCAGCGATGCCTGACCGGGCTTCAACTCGACAAAGACGGCTTTGGACTCGTCTACGTCCACTGCGATTTCCTGGCCGCGGGTCAGAAGGTTGTTTTGGTCGAAAGTATCTTCGTGCTTAACCTGCTGCTTGTGGGTACCAGCTACGAACTTCATGCAGCCGGAGACCCTGTTGGCCGGCGACATCGCGACCCAGGCAGTCGCCACATCGGACGAACTTAATCCCCAATAGGTCGCATCCTGATGCCAGGACACGAACCCGGGATCATGCGGCTCTTTGATGAAGAAACTGGTGTTCCAGCAAAGAATGTCCGGGCCCAACAAATCCTCGATCGCATCCAGGATTTTCGGATGGCGGATCATGTCGTTGATCCAGGGAAAGAGCACGTGGCTGCGATGGCGCATCTCGCCCTTGATCGGGCCGCCGGTCCTTGCCTCATAGTTCTCGAGCTTGCCACGAAATTCGGCAACTTCGCTTTCAGTCAGGACGTCGACGGGGAAATGGTAGCCGCGCTCGCGAAAGTTCGTGACCTCACTCTCGCTCAGCAATTTCGTCATTCGTGTCCTCCGTTATTCTTTTTTTCAGTGCGGGCAGCGAGCAAACTCCATCGAAAGTGAGCCTGCCATCGAGCTCTGTCAACAAGTGCTGAAGGCGCATCAGCCTCGCGATTCCACCTGGGCTCCGTCAGCGCGCCGCGCCATGAGTTCGCCGATCGCCGTTCGGATATCAGCGGCCTGCAGCGAAGTGTCCGCAGCGCGTGCCCGAACTGCGCTGGCAACTGCGACGATTAGTGCGACGCAACAGCCAGCAGCGCACGAACTGCGCACTCGTTGCGCGCGTGGGCATCTCGGTCTCGCCAGCCACCATTCGTTGTGACAGACTTGTCTCTCCGCAAACGGCCTATATCGAAAAATGGCCGGCGAAACGGGGAAGGGAAACAACCATGGACCTTGGGACAGGCATTGCGCTGCTCGTTGCATTTCTGGCTGTCGTCGTCTTGATCATCCGGGGGCAGAGCCCGATCATCATGCTGCTGATACTGGCGGTGCTGTGGGCGGCCATTGCAGGCATCGGCATCGATGATATTCAAAAGAAAATCCTTCAGGCCGGCGGCGTCGCCTACGCCAGCGCGGTGATCATCATCGTGTTCGGTGCCTGGTTTGCGCAGGTGCTGATCCAGACAGGTATCGCCGAGAGCGTGATCCGCTCCGCCGTGGAGCTGGCAGGGGACCGGCCGCTCATCACGGCAATGACCGTCACGCTTGTTACCGCATTGCTGTTCACATCGATGTATGGCGTGGGTGCAGCGATCGCGATCGGCATCATCGCATTGCCGATCATGCTGGGCCAGGGTATCCCGCCCTCCATCGCAGCACCTGCGTTTACGATGGGGATCGGTGCCGGCACCTTCATCAACATCGTTCAGTTCGGCACATTTCAAAAACTGTTTCCCGGCCTCAAATACGAAGCGCCCTATCTGACGTACTGGATCGCTGGAATGTGCGTTTACATTCTGGCGGCGTGGCTCTTGCAATTCACCTACTTGCGAAACGGCGGCGTCCGCCGCCTCGCCTCCATCGACGTCGCCAATGAAGGAGAGCCTGTCGTCCGCAAGCGGACGCCGTACTATACCTACATTGTCCCGGTCTTTCCCGTCCTCATGATCATGATCCTGAAATGGGAAATCATTCCGACCTTCCTGGTCTCGATCGTGCTCGCGCTCGTGTTGACGGGACGCGATCGGACATTTCAGGGCAGCATCAATCTCTTCAACAAGACGTTCTCCGACGCGTTCCCGGATATCGCCACCCTGGCCGCGTTGTGGACGATCTGCGGAATGATCATCGTTGCCGGCCAGACGCCCGAGGTCGGCAACGCCCTGAAGCCGATCTTCGCACCGGTTCTGCCGCACACGACGCTGCAGGCCGCCATCTTCTTCGGAATGCTCGGAGGCATCGGGAGCATCTATCGCGGACCGCTGGTCGTGATCGGTACCGGTGCCGCGTTGCTGGCGATCGTGCTCGCCAACAAGGACATCCCGATTCCCTATCTCTATTCGATTTGGCTGGCGCCCACGATCCTGCAGGGAAGCATGGACCCGACGAACTCGTGGACGCTCTGGACGATCGGACAGACCAAGGTGAGCCACGGAGACTTCCTCAGGACCGCACTGCCCTTCGGATGCCTCATGGTCGTGGTCAATTCATTGATCTGCTACCTGATGCTGGGATCGCTCAACTAAAAGGACAACACGTTGACCGAGCCAACTGCGCCTGCCCGCGCCTATCGCATCGGCATCGATGTCGGCGGCACGTTCACCAAGGCTGTCCTGATCGACAATGCGACACATGAGGTGGTCGGGCGGTTCTCCGTGCTGACCACCCATTCCGATCCGCGCGGCGTCGCGAAGGGCGTGGTGGACGTCTTTCGCAACGTGCTGGAGCGGTCGGGGGTCGATCCCAAGGAGGTCATCTTCCTGGCTCATTCGACGACGCAAGCGACCAACGCGTTGCTCGAGGGTGACGTCGCAAGCGTCGGCGTGATCGGGATGTCCACCCGTCTGGAGTCGCTGCTGGCCAAGGGCCAGAGTGCCATGAAGCCGATCGAACTCGCGCCGGGCCGCCACCTCACGCCGGTCAACCGCTTCCTCATGAAGGAAACGTTGAGCGACGAGACCATCAACAAGGCGATCGACGAACTGAAGGCTGAAGGCTCGAAGGTCGTCGTGGCGAGCTCGGCCTTTGGTGTCGACGACAACGAGGCCGAGGAAACGGTGCGCCGTCTGGCCGTCGAGGCCGGGCTGGCCGCGACCTGCGGCAACGAGATCACCAAGCTCTATGGCTTGACCACGCGGACCCGCACTGCCGTGATCAACGCCAGCATCCTGCCGAAAATGATCGACACCGCTTCCATGACGGAAGCGAGCGTGCGCGAAGCCGGCATCAAGGCGCCGCTGATGATCATGCGCGGCGACGGCGGCGTCATGGACATCAAGGAGATGCGGCGCCGTCCGGTCATGACGATGCTGTCCGGGCCAGCGGCGAGCGTCGCGGGCGCCTTGATGTATTTGCGTGTATCCGACGGCATCTACTTCGAGGTCGGGGGCACCAGCACCAATATCGGCGTGATCCGGAACGGACGCCCGACCGTCAAATATGCGCGCGTCGGCGGCCACGAGACCTATGTCAGCTCGCTCGACGTGCGCGTGATCGGCATCGCCGGCGGCAGCATGGTCCGCGCCCGAGACGGCAAGCTGGTCGACGTCGGCCCGCGGAGTGCCCACATCGCCGGGCTTCCCTACGCTGCTTTTGCCAGTCCTGAAGACATCATCGATCCCAAAATCGAGTTCTTCCAGCCGAAGGCCGATGATCCCGCCGACTATGTCGCGGTGCGTTCGGCCAACGGCACCCGTTATGCCATCACCAACACCTGCGCTGCCAACATTCTCGGCTACGCCAAGCCCGGATTGCACGCCAGCGGCAACAAGGAGTCGGCGCAGCGCGCGATGGCAGCGCTTGCTCATTTCGTCGGCGAGTCGATCGAGGATACGGCGCGCGCCATCCTCGATATCGCTACCGACAAGGTCATCCCTGTCGTCGACGATCTGATAGCCGAATACAGGCTCGATCGCGATCAAGCCATGCTCGTTGGCGAGGGCGGCGGTGCGGCGGCCTTGATCCCCCACGCATCCCTCCGGACCGGCCTTCACCACGAAATATCCCGGGATGCCGAGGTGATTTCCTCCATTGGCGTCGCGTTGGCGCTGGTGCGCGACGTGGTGGAGCGCATCATCCCCAACGCACAGCCGGAGGATATCAAGCGGATTCGCCGCGAGGCTCTCGAAGCGGTGGTCAAGCTTGGCGCCGCTCCCGACGGTGTCGAGGTGACGATCGAGGTCGATCCGAACACCCATCGCGTCCGGGCGACCGCGATGGGGGCGTCCGAAATGCGCGCTCGCCGGCGCAGGGACGAAGTTGGAGAGAGCGAAGCGCGCGAAATCGCGGCGAAGGCGATGGGCGTCAGTCCGGAGCGGGTTGCGCTCGCCGCCGCCACGCCGCGTATCCGCGTTTTCCAGGGCCAGGTGGAGGAACGCAGCTGGGGCATCTTCAAGAAGCGCCGCAGCCCGGTTCGCGCGATCGATCTCGACGGCGTCATTCGCGTGCAACGCAGCCACAGCGTGGTCCGCCCGGTCTCGGCGCAGACAGCACTCGATGGCCTGCGGCGGCTGTGGGAAGACACGACGATCTACAACGGCGACAGCACGATCACGCCCGACATTTTCGTGATCGTCGGCGGCCAGCTGATCGATCTGTCCGGCGTCAATTCGATCGATCAGGCCATGGCCGTGACCCGCAGCGAACTCGATGGACTGTCCGCGGATGACTCCATCGCGCTGATCGGCATTCCTCCGTCGCGAGGTCTATAAGATGACGCAGGAGGCAAGAGACCTGTCATTTGGAGACCTGCCATTTGGGAAGATCGCAGCCGCGTCGCCCGAGACGCTAGGTCTGTTGATGCTGAAAACCGACATTCACGCAACGCGCTTGGATGATCGCGCGCAGCTCGCCGCTGTTTCTGATGCGCTCGCCGACGGCGTGGCGACCGCGCAAGACTTGCGGAAGCGTTTTCCCGGTTTAGCGCCTTACGAGATTACGCGCGAACTTCAAGTCCCCATCGTGGCGACCGACGATGATCCCATGGTCGGCTCGATCTGGCGTTTTGCCGAATACCGGTCGCGACCGTCGCGGATTGTGCTTTATACACGCGGGCTCGCCCCGCTTGAGCAGGCACTTGCCGGGAATCTGGCCAAGCAATTGCTTGGCGAGGCATCGACGCAAGATGTGTTCGTCGCCCACGAACTTTACCATCATGCCGAAGTAACCCGAGCTGAAATACCAATCTCTCGTCGCTATCAGGCCACGCTGCTCCAGATAGGCAGTTGGCGGTGGCGCACGGGCATCGCAACGCTCAGCGAGATCGCTGCCGGATCCTTTGCGCAAACCATGCTCGATCTGCCTTGCCATCCGAAAGTACTGGACTACGTGGCGTGGCCAGTGCTTCGACTTGGTATCCGTGAACCCGTCCGCGCGATGAAACGCTAACGAGTGGGTCATTCTGACTTAGGGCTCAAGCGCACCGCAGATGAGGCCCGTCATTCCGGGGCGCGCGTCAGCGCGAACCCGGAATCTCGATCAACAACCTCTGGATTCCCCGATGCGCAATTGCGTATCTGTGGTCCATCGCTTGCGCGATGTCCCGGAATGACGGTGTCACCTGATCGGCGGCGCGTATTGGATGCCGCCGGCGTTCCAGAGCTGATTGAGCCCGCGCGGAATGTGCAGTTTCGATCCGCTGCCGACATTGCGCTCATAGACCTCGCCGTAATTGCCGACGTGCCGGATGATGCGCACGGCCCAATCCTTGGTCAGTCCCAGATCCTCGCCGTAGCTGCCTTCGGTGCCGACCAGCCGCATCACGTCGGGCTTCTTCGACTTCAGCGCCTCGTCGATGTTCTTGGAGGTGACGCCGAGCTCTTCGGCATTGATCATGGCATAGAGCGTCCATTTGACGATCATCATCCAGTCGTCGTCGCGCTGGCGCACCACGGGCGCGAGCGGTTCCTTGGAGACGACGTCGGGCAGGATGACATGATCGTCCGGCTTCGGGAGGTTGAGCCGCAGCGCGTAGAGCTGTGAGACGTCGGCGGTGAAAGTGTCGCATTTGCCTGTCTCGTAGGCTTTGACGACATCATCGAGCTTGGGGAACTTCACTTCCTCGTATTTGATGTTGTTGGCGCGGAAATAGTCGGCGAGGTTCAATTCCGTCGTCGTCGCGCCCTGTACGCAGACCTTGCTGTTGTTGAGATCGAGCGCGTTGTCGATGTTGCGCGAGCGCGGCACCATGAAACCCTGGCCGTCATAATAGGCGACCGCCGGGAAGTAGAGGTCGTAATTCTCCTCGCGCGACATGCTCCAGGTCGAGTTGCGCGAGAGGATGTCGACTTTCCGGCTCTGCAGCTCCTTGAAGCGCTCGTTGGCATCGAGCGGAACGAACTTCGCCTTGTTCGGATCGTCGAAGATCGCGGCGGCGACCGCGCGGCAGAAATCCACGTCGAAGCCGGTCCAGTTGCCCTTGTCGTCGGGAATCGAGAAGCCGGGCAGGCCGGCGTTGACGCCGCACAAGACCTCGCCGCGCCGCACGGTCCGCTTTAAGGTGCGCGTGTCATAGAATTCATAGACGATGGCCGCGATCGCGACCAGGA
>Ga0137403_10007053_pt1 | contig 12752 bp, 5 predicted proteins | sample CZOMad2_1_16fung_FD_122057 | JGI IMG/M metagenome (GOLD analysis project Ga0137403, IMG submission 122057) | Vadose zone soil fungal communities from Angelo Coast Range Reserve, California, USA - CZOMad2_1_16fungal (Hybrid Assembly) | ecosystem: Environmental > Terrestrial > Soil > Vadose zone... | reverse complement strand
GGCGGTGCCTTCAATTACCTTGTTGCCGCCGCTGCCTTGGCCGCCGCCGCCAGCCACGACCGATGAAGTGACTTGGTAATTGCCGCCGCCGCTTTGGGCCAGGACCGAAATAGAATTTGCAACCAGGATTAGTGTTGCGAGCGACATCAGAAGCGCCACACTTGTTTGGTTTGTCTTGTTCGTTTTCATGATGCTGACTCCGTTTTTCAGCGGGCCACGGCCGCCTGCTGCGTAATCTGTGTAATCTGCGGACAAGTTCTTCACTTGCAAACTAAGGCACGTCGATGACGCCCGCACACCAGTCGCTTCAGACTGTCGATCAGGGCCTGTTGTTGTTTGATCTGTTCCTGTTGCTCCTTGACTGCGTTAACCAGGACCGCACTGATGCGGTCGTATTTGACGCCTTCGACTTCGCCCTTTTCGTTGTGAGTGACGAGCAGAGGTTCGACCGCCGCGATCTCTTCGGCGCCAAAGCCGAGGTCGTGCATCCCGCCCTGCTTCCAATCAAAAGTGATCGGACGAAGACGATTGAGAACCGACAGTCCGCCAACGAAGCGTTGAATGTTTGTCTTGTAACGCAGTGAAGATGAGCAGGTTGAAATCTGGTTTAAGATATTGCGGCACAGCGAGGTGAGTCCGGCGCTCCCCAAGGTGACGACAGTGAGACTGCCCGGGACGCGCACTGCGTCGCTGCCGTTGCTTCTACCGAGGGCGATCGTGCTGCTGGTTGAAACCGTCGAGTCCGCGCCGATTGCCGTCGCGTGATCAAGATTATTCGAGGCGACGTCGGTCTCACTGCCGATGAGAGTGTTATTGCTGCCCGTCGTGTTTGATATGCCCGCTCCCCGGCCTACGAGCGTGTTGGCGTTGCCGGTCTGGTTCAGAAAGCCCGCGCCATCTCCGAAGAACACGTTGTAGCCGCCGGTAGTGTTGGTCTTGCCGGCGTTGTTGCCGAAGAAACTATTTTGCGGACCATCATTGTTGTTGCCCCCGGCGTTGTAACCGAAGAAAGCGTTGTTGCTACCATGAGCATTGGTCTGACCTGCACCGGAGCCGAAAAAAGCGTTCTGCTGCCCCGATGTGTTTACCTTCCCCGCAAAGTTTCCAAAAAAGGAATTGTCGCTGGCGGTCGAGTTGTTCTGGCCGGCGAAGGCGCCAAAGAAAGAATTGTTACCTCCCGTCGCAACGCCATTCGTCGTGTTCAAAAACCCGGCTAAGGATCCGAAGAAGGAGTTGTTGCTGCCGACTGAGTTCGAGAGTCCGGCATGAAGTCCAAAAAATGAGTTGTTGGCTCCGGTCGTATTTGCATTACCGGCAAGCGAGCCGAAGAAGGAATTTCCTGCCGCAGTGTTAACGGCGCCCGCTTTCGCGCCAAAGAAAGCGTTGTTGCCGTTGGTGGTGTTGGCCGCGCCCGCGCCGCTGCCGAAGAATGCGTTGTTGCCGCTGGTGCTCAACCTACCGGCCTGAAACCCGAAGAACGAGTTATCGGTCGAGATTGCGTTCATGAACCCGGCTTCTTTACCGAAGTATGAGTTGCCGGACGCGCTCTGGTTCGAATATCCGGACAGGTGGCCAAAGAAAGAGTTGCCACTCCCGGTGTCGTTGCTGTTACCCGAGGCTGAGCCGAAGAAAGCGTTCTCTTTGCCCTGTGTATTTGTTTTGCCGGCGAGAAAGCCGAAGAAGGCGTTTTCACTGCCGCTGGTGTTAACGACCCCAGCAAAAGAGCCAAAGAAGCTGTTGCCGCCACCGAACGTATTCACCGCTCCCGCATGAGTGCCGAAGAAAGAGTTATTCTGGCCGGTGTTGACGCTCCCCGTATCCACCCCTGCAAACGTGTTGTTACCTCCCGCCGTACTCAGCACACGATTGCCGGCGATGTTATATTGAGTAGCAGCATTGACGAGGCTCGCTGACAGCGTCCCCGCCGTGCCGTTGCCGTTGATATTGAAGTTGGCAACTTGTTGGCTGTTCGTATTCTGAATGTAGTTGCTGCTGCCCCCGCTGGGACTGCGCGAATCAGTCAAGCGCGAATCGTTCGTCTGCACATATTGATTGGCGGCGACTCCACCCAGTTGCGTAGCGTTTGTAGCTGTCGTCGCGGTATCAGCGGTCGCAGCGCTGTCGGCTTTGGTGGCGGTATCAGCCTGCGTTGCCCTGGTAGCCGTGTCGGCCGTCGCAGTCGATCCAGCGCGAATCGCGTAAGGTGTTGAACTCAACTGTTGCCTCGGCGAGAGCACCGTGTAGGCATCGCCACTTCCGGCCGTGCGAACGCTTAATTCAAGAAATCGATCGGCCCCGGGAAATGCCGCGGCGCCGTAATCGAGTTGCACCGTGAAGACGCCGTTGGTGACCAGCACCGCGCCGTTCGTGATCGTCGAGCCAATCTGATTTCCCGACCCGTCGAACAACTTGAACTGCATGTCATAAGTTCCGTTCGCGGCGGCGCCACCGTCAGTAAAACGGCCCTGGTACGGGAAGGTGCTGGTCTGCGCGGAGGTAGAGATTGCGCTCAGCGCCAGGCAAGCGGTGATGACGAACAGCCGCGCCACGCGGCCAAAGTGGAAATGTCGAGTAGTCATTGTCTTTCTCCTTCAATCTGAATATGGGTTTGCGTGTCGCCGGTTGAGAGCGAGTTGCAGCAAATCATCGGCGGCTCGGCGGCTTCGATTGCATGCAGCTGTCCGCTTTCGAGTAAGCCGAAAAGCGTGACCAGTGGTATCTGCAAAAGTTGCGCGAACGAGACCTGCGATAGCGCGGGAACTTCATCCAGACATCGTTGGCACCAGATTCGGGAATCCCGGAATGAGCGCACCACGATTGTTTGTCTGGTTTCGATCGTGATTCTGGTTCTGGTTTGGTTCTTCACGGGCGTTCCCTTCTCTGCTTTGCTTCTGCTATCATCCGCGCCTGAAATCCGGCGCTTTGACTCGTCCGGCTTTGCTCGAACGGGGCGCATCTTCAACCGGGGCGGCCCGAAATGTCTTTAAAAACCGCCCGAAATCTTCCGAAAAGAGCCTGGAGAAGGATTGCTCGAAGAAAAGTCACAGGTTTACGAGTTCGACGAGTTTCGGCTGGACGTGGCGAGGCGTCGCTTGCTACGCGGGGGTGAAGTTGTGCCCATCTATTCGAAGGCTTTCGATCTGCTGATGCTGCTGGTCCAGCACAATGGAAACGACCTGGCGAAAGAGGAAATCCTCGAAACCATTTGGCCGGGCCAGATCCTCGAGGAATCAAATCTCACGGTAAATATTTCGGCGGTGCGCAAAGCGCTCGGAGAGAAAGCGTCACAGCCACGTTATCTGGTTACGATTCCGGGTCGTGGTTACCGGTTTGTGGGAAACGTCCAAATGCGGCCCGAGATGACGGACCAAATCGTCATCGAGAGTGAGACAATTTCTCAGATTACGATCGAAAATGAGGCTGATGACTCTTCGCCATTTGCCGCAGTCCCAGGTGATAGCCACGCGATTCTGGAAAACAAAACGGAAGCGCAGCGATTGCTGCCTGCGCCGGTCTCCAGGCCGGCGTCGCAAAAGTTCCTGCGAAAGCCGCGGGTACTGGTGGCGCTGATTCTGATTGCGGCGGTGGTCGTTATCGCCGGCGTCTTCGGTGTTCGCTGGTTTCGTCGAACGGGAGTGGCCGTGAACGGGTTTCAGCAAATCAAGTTGCGTCAGCTAACCAACGACGGAGCTGTTATCAACGCTGCCATCTCACCTGACGGTAAGTTCTTCGCTTTCACCCATACCGAAAAAGGAAAGCAGAGCCTGCGGTTGGGCCAGACCAATGGGCAACCTCCGATCGAGTTGCGTCCCGCCGGAGACCTACCCATCAGAGGGCTGGAGTTTGCTCCCGACGGCAGCAGCGTTTACTACGTAATCCCAGAGCCCGGACGAAACGTTCTCTATCGAGTGTCCGTGCTCGGCGGTGTGCCGGCAAAAGTGCGCGAGAACATCTCAGCCTTTTTTGCGATCGCCCCCGACGGCAAACGCGTCGCTTTTATGCGTGGCGATTCAGGCAATAAGACGGTTGGAATATTCATCTCGAATCTTGACGGCTCAAACGAACGGACCATCACTTCAGTTTCAACCTCGCGCAATTTGACTCAGATTTGCCTCTCCTGGTCGCCCGATGGTTCGATGATCGCGGTGGGCGCAAGCCCGGAAAATAATCAATCCGCCCAGGGGATTTTCCTCCTACCAGTCGATGGTGGTGAGTTGAAACCGCTGAGCGGCCCGCTATGGCGTCGAGTTGACCGCGTTGCCTGGCTTAAAGACGGTAGCGGCATTCTGGCCATCGCTATTGCTCCCGGAGGCGAGGAGGATCGTCAGATCTGGCTGACCGCTTACCCAGGCGCCGAGACGCGCCGGATCACGAATGATCTATTCAGCTACGATATTGGTTTGAGCATTACCACCGACTCAAACAATTTGTTGACCACTGAGCATCAACAAATCAATAACATCTGGCTGGCGCCGGCCCATGATTTGACGAAAGCCAGGCAGTTAACCTTCGGCGCCATCAATCGCGGGGACGGCCTCACGGGTTTGGATTGGACTCCGAGCGGAAAAATTGTTTACACCTCGGCAAACGGGAAGAGCCAGACGCTGTGGATCATGGACGCGGACGGTAGCAATGCCAGACAACTGACGTCGCCGGGCCCGGTGGACACCCAACTCAGCGTCACCGCGGACGGCCGGTTTATCATTTTCTGTTCCAATCGTTCGGGAGCGAGTGAGATTTGGCGGATCAATATCGACGGGAGTGATCTGAAGCAACTCACCACTTGCGGTAAGAACTTAGAGCCCAGTGTCGCGCCCGATGGAAAATGGATTGTTTATCGATCCACGTGCGACAACGTGGGCGCTCTCTGGCGCGTATCGATCGATGGCGGCGAGCCCACGCGCTTGACCGATAAGCCGGTTAATTGGCCCTGGATTTCTCCCGACAGCAAATCGGTCGCCGTCGAGTATGTGATTGAGCCGGGAAAGAGCAAACTGGCAATCATTCCGATTGAAGGTGGGCCCCCAACAAATCTGTTTGATTGCCCACCGTCAGCCAATTTTCGCTATGGCATCAAGTGGACCTTCGACGGGAAGGCCGTAACTTATCGAGATTGGACTAAAGGACTGTGGCGACAACCGCTGGACGGCGGGCAGCCTCAGCGAATGGCGGGTCTGCCTGATGAAAAAATCTATCCCTACAGCTGGTCGCGCGATGGAAAGATGTTCGCCTTCACCCGCGGCGTCGAAATCCGCGACGTGGTATTGATTAGCACTTCAAAGTGATCCGGATCTCTTACCGCACGGTTACCGTCACATTATTTGCAGTCAGTGAATTTCCGGTCGCGCGCTGAAGATCAGCGATTGCTTTATTCAGATCAGTTTGCGCGCGCAGTTCGTTTCCCCTGGCGGTAGCCAGCGCGGTCTGCCTTTCCAGCACCAGAAATACAGTCGATTGGCCCGCATCGAGTTTGCGCTTCTCGCTCTCGTATTGCTGCTCGGCGGTTGACCGGGCCACCGCCGCTGAGCGCAGACGAGCTTCCGCCGTGCTCACCGTCTGCAGCGCATTGCGCACTTCCACCTGGATCAACTGTTCAAGCTGTTGGCGCTGGGTGGCAATCTGTTTTCCGGCAACCAGCGCATGGCCCAGTTGCCCTTCGGCAGTGCGATTGTGAAGCGGCAGACTGACTGAAACTCCGACCCGAAAATTATTGAACTGATTCGAACCAAGGTTTGACAGCGATTGAAAATATCCGCCAAAGAGATCTGGCAGGATCGCGACTGTCGGCGGAACAGGCAAAGGCTGCAGACCCGACAAGACTGACAGGTCATTCACTCGAGCGCGCAGTTGATCATTGCTGGCCGACAGCGGGTTCGTCGTAGTTACTTGCGTGCCGGCATTGCCGGTTACTCCATAACTGCCGACGAGATCGATCTCGGGCTTTGTCTGGTCGCGATAGAGTTTCTGATCCAACAAGTTGATCTCGCGCGCCAGCTCAGATTGCCGCAGCTCCTGCCGGTTTTGCATCGCTGCCGCGATCGCATCCGTCAGCGACACGTTTGGCAGCGTAAGATCGACTTGATCTGTCGGAATCAAGGCAGTGTTCCACAACTTTGATTTCTGATTCTCGGCGATCATGTTCTTCAAATTGTTCTCAGTCCGGTTCACATCTTCGAGGGCCATGAACTCGGCTTGCTCAAAATTCGCGACCTGATTTTCCGCCGCCACCACATCAATCGGCGCCAGCGACCCTTCGGCGACCATGCGGCGATTGTGCGCGAGTTGTGAACGGGCATCCGTCAGCGAGTCGCGCTGGATTTGTAAATTGCGCAACGCGAAAACCAAATCCCAGTAGCTGCGCTGCACGCTGGTGATCACTTCGATCGCGCGCTGGCGGAATTGTGCATCGGTCAACGAAAGATTTTTCCTGGCAACTTCGATCTGCCGTCGCGGCGAATCAAATCGCCGTCCGCGCACCAGCGGCTGTGTGTAGGTGAACGTCAGCGCGGTCGGATACTGCGGATTGAAGGACGAGAACTGGCTGTTGCTTGTCTGTCGTATCGAAGTGAAGTCGAGGCGGTAATTTCCGCCGCCTTTCGGCGTCAGTCCTTCCAGCCGGCCGGTCGCGGTGATATCGGATGTTTCTACGCGCGACGCGCCGCTGAGGAAGCTGGTCGCCGGTGAATTGATCTTTTCGAAGTAATTCTGCGCCGTCAATTTCGGATCGTAAGCGCCATGAACTGTCAGCAGATCGAATTCCGCGATCTTCACGTTGTCGCGCGCGATCTCAATGTCCTTATTGTTTTGCAGCGCCATCGCGATCGCTTCGCGGAGCGACATAGGCTGCTGGTCGTTCGTATCCACGCCCACCCCCGTCAGTGAAGGCATCGGCGATTTCGTGTCCGCCCGATAATCAACAGCGACGGAAGGGACCTGCAACGATTGTGGCGCGGCCACAGCCGGAGTTGGCGAAACCGATGGAGACTGCGCCCTCGTCGAATGAGAAATCGAAAGAAGAATGCATGCCGTGATGAGAAGAATCTTGAACACAGATCCCATCAGCGACGCCGCTGCTGTCGCCGCCCGGCGTCGTGCGCGGCCAAACATTCCGCCTATTAGCGCGCCTATGCGCGACCAGATGCGACTGCGACTCAGGTCGTCGAAAAGAGAATAGAAAACCGGCACCGCCAACAATGTCAGCAGCAAACAAAGCGATTGACCGCCGACTACCAGCACGCCAATCGATCGGTTCGTGCCGGCGCCGGGACCACTCGATAACGTCAACGGCATCATGCCGGCAACCAGGGCAATGGTCGTCATCAAAATTGGACGGAGACGATCGCGGTTGGCTTGAATAATGGCGTCGTGCCGCTCCATGCCCTGCTTGCGCAAACCGTTCGTGTGATCGATCTGAAGGATCGCGTTCTTCTTCACCACGCCGAACAAAAGCAACAAGCCAAGTCCCGAAAAAATATTCACCGTCTGACCTGTCACCAGTAACGAAACAATTCCAAACGGAATCGCCAGCGGCAACGTCAGCAGGATTGTGATCGGATGAATGAACGATTCGAACTGCGCCGCCAGGACCATGTACATGAAGACAAATGACAGGACGATCGCCAGCAGAAAATACTGACCCGTGCGGGCAAGTTCCCGCGTGCGCCCGGCCAGGAAGGTGCGATAAGAGCTGTCCATGTTTTCAGCTTTGGCAAAATCGGTCAGCTTGGACATCACCGCCGTCTGCGAGCCGCCGGGTTTCGTATTGGCAACCAGCATCACTTGCCGCTGCCGGTTGTATCGATCAATCGAAGATGGACCAACGCCTTCTTCGGTGCGCACCAGATTATCCAAGCTCACCCATCCGAGTTTCTGCGAAGCGACCAGCATTCGTTTCAAGCCTTCGGCGCTCGCGCGAAACTCGCCGATGGCCCGCACGCGTACGTTGTATTGATCCGTGCCGGCATTGAAGGTCGAAACTTTTTGTCCAGCAACCAAAGTGTTCAGCGACTGCGCCACATCGCCAATGCGCACTCCCAAATCGGCAGCCCGCGCGCGATCGATCACCACCCGCACTTCAGGCTTTCCGGTGATCAAGGTCGAATCAACGTCAACTACATCGGGAAGCGTTTTCAACTTCGCCAGGAGGTTGGCAGAATATTTCGTCAGCTTGTCGAGGTCAGGACCGCTGACCACAAAATTAATATCCGCATTCCGTTGGCCGCCTCCGGAAATCGCCGCCACTGGATTGACGCTGGTCCGAAGTTGCGGCACTTCTTTCAAATATTTGCCGACAATTTCGGAACGTGCCCGCAGCATCAGATCCGATTGGGATACGGAGCGCTCTTCGACCGGAGACATCTTGATATAAATATTCGCAAGGTTGACGATCTGTTGTTGCCCGCTACCAATAGTGACGAGCGTGTCGGTCACGCCGGGCAGCTTGCGCATATCTGCCGCAATCCGCTCGCTCAGGGCTGAAGTGGTAGCAAGGGTCGAACCTTCGGGCAGGCGCACGTTGATTTCGAACTGCGCCTGATCGTCTACCGGCAGGAAGTTCTTGCCGACCAACATGAACAGCGGCACGGTGCTGATGATCACCAGCAGTGACAATAAGACGATGGCCCAGCGATGGCCCATGGACCACTTGAGCATCCACGTATAAGTGCGATCGATGGGCCGGTAGAATCGCGATTGTTTCGAGCTTGCCTGGTCGTACTTGTCTTTGAATTCAGCCAGTGACGTGCGCGGCTCCGTCGAGTGGGCCGCCTTTACCCGGTCGCTACCGCTCCCGTTACTGACACCGGATTTCTTTCTTTTGATCATGCGCGCCGCCAGCATCGGCGTCAGCGTGAACGACACGATCAAAGAAACCGCAATCGCGAACGAAGAAGTAAATCCAAACGAAGACATGAAGCGTCCGACGATGCCGGCCATGAATCCGACCGGCAGAAAAACGGCCAGCAGTGACAGCGTCGTCGCCGTAACCGCCATGCCGATTTCGCGCGTGCCTTCAATGGCTGCCTGGAATGGCGGAACGCCCTTTTCTTCAATGAAGCGAAAGATGTTTTCCAACACCACGACCGCATCGTCAATCACTATGCCGACCATCAATGTCAACGCCAGCATCGTGATTTGGTTGAGCGTAAAACCCATCGCCGCCATCAATCCGAAGGTGGCGATGATCGAAGTCGGAATCGCGATTGCCGCGATGAACGTTGCGCGGAAGTTCCAGAGAAACACGAAGACAACGATGGCCGCGAGAATGCTGCCTTCGACGAGGTGCAGATTGATCGCGTGCAGCGCGGCTTTGATAAAGATTGTCTGGTCGCCAACCAACTGGGTCTTCACCCCCGGAGGCAGCGTCGGTTGAATTTCCGCGAGCCGTTCTTTCACCGCATCCGCGACGGCCACCGTGTTCTGGCCCGACTGCTTCGAAACCACGAGTGTTACCGCGGGCTGACCATTGAGCCGCGCTTCCGTGCGTTGCTCTTCGGCGCCGTCTTCGACGTAACCGATGTCGCTGAGCTTCACCGAATAAGTTCCGCGGTTGGCGACCACCAGATTATTGAATTGCGCAGGATCCGGAATGCGGCCCATCGTGCGCACGGTGAGTTCGCGTTGTCCTTCTTCGACGCGGCCGCCGGGTAATTCCATGTTCTGCAACTTCACCGCAGTCGCGACATCCGCCGCCGACACATTGAAGGCGCGCATCTTGTCGGGATCGACCCAAATCTCAATCTCGCGCTGGCGGCCGCCGACGATCTCGACGTTGCCGACACCATTAAGCGGCTCGATCAGCCGCTTGATTTGTTTGTCGGCAATGTCAGTAACTTCGCGCAGACTGCGCGGCGCCGACACCGCGATCCGCAAAACGGGAGTCGCGTCAGTGTCGAGTTTCTGCACAATCGGAACTTCCGCAGTTTCCGGCAGATCGTTGACGATCAGATCGACCTTATTGCGAACCTCTTCCGCGGCCACGTCGGCGTTTTTTTCCAGAACGAAGTTAATAAAAACTTGCGAGACGCCTTCCACCGAGGTCGAACGCAGCTCATCAATACCGCTGATGGTGTTAACGGCGCCTTCGACTTTATCGGTGATCTCAGTTTCGATCTCCTGCGGCGACGCGCCGGGATTCACCACGGTGACCGTGATCGTGGGCAGATCGATCTTGGGAAAGAGATCCACGCCGAGCGATCGAAACGAGAACAATCCGACGACCGTGATGCTCAGGATGAGCATCGTGGCGAACACCGGCCGCCGCACACAAATTTCAGCAAGTTTTTGCATTATCTTTCCCCGGAGCGAGCATCTGGCTCGCCTCGGCGGGCGGTAGCCCGCCTCTAAACGATCTGCACACCTATTGCCTTACCGCTGCCCCATCGCTCAACTGATCCACATTGCTGATGGCGACGATTTCATCCGCGGCCACGCCGCTTTTCAGCTCCACCAGATCGCCTTCGGTTTGTCCGCTCTGCACCAGCCGCTGCTGCGCGAAACCGTTCTTGATCACGAACACGTAGGTCGCACCCGAAATCGTTCGCAGGGCCCGTTGCGGCACCAGCACCGCGGGCGCGTTGTGCGGCAGCAGAATGCGAATCGTTGCAAATTGTCCCGGCTTCAGTTCGGCATTCGGATTATCGACATCAGCTTCGACAGTCAGCGTGCGCGACGTCGCAGTCACGCTCGGCGACACGCGCGCGACCCGGCCTGAGAAATTTCGATCCGGATAAGCCGACACGCTTACCGAGACACTTTCGCCCTGGCGTATCTGGGATATCGCCTGCTCGGGCACATCGATGCGCGCGCGCAGCGGATTCAGACTGACGATCGTCGCGACCTTCTGCTGTGGCGAAATGTATTCGCCGATGTCGGCCGGGCGATCCAACACATAGCCGGCCATCGGCGCTGAAACTGTCGTGTAGGTCAGGTTTCGTTTCGCCAGCGATAACTGCGATTGCGCCATTTCAACGGCTGCCTGCGAATTTGCCACCGTGGCGAAATTCTGTTGCGCCTGGTGAATCAAGGCCTGATATTGTTCGGACGCTTGATCGCGCTGAGACACCTGCTGATCATAGGTGGCGCGCGAAATGTCTCCACTCTCAACCAGCTTCTCGTAACGCCGCAGATTCTTATCAGCGAGATCCAAGGCCGCGCGGGCCGCCCGAACTTCGGGAACATTTTCCGGCGCGAATTTCTGTCCCGGCCGCAGTCCGATCTTGGCCCGATTCTGATCGAGGGTTGCTTTCGCCTGGTCCAACTGAGCCTCGGCCTGCGCCGCTCTGTCTTTAAAGTCAGCATCTTCGAGCCTGACCAGCATCTGGCCGCGTTTCACTGAACTGCCGATGTCCACACCGACCGCGGCCACCTTGCCTGAAGTCTCAGGGGCCACATCTGTCTGTTGATTCGCGGCCAGGCTGCCCGTCGCTTCGAAATACTGCGGCAGTTGCCGCACGACCGCGGCCATGGTGCTCACTTCCACGACCGGAGGAGTCGGACTCGCGGAAGCCGCAGCGTTGGTTTGACCGTTCGACCGCTTACATGCCGACAAAGCACCAGCGGCGACGGCCGCCAATGAAAGCACGACAACTAATTTGAAGAATTGTGAACGCGTCATTTGTTCGATCGCTTTCTGCGTTGAGTTACTTTGCGGCGACCGCCAACCTTGCGCGGCTCGACCGCGACGCCGTGCAACAGAATGTTGGTGAACTCGCGCGCGGCGGCTTGATTCGAGATCTTCAACAACTGCTGTTGGCGATCCCAAAGATTGTTGTTAAGTGAATGATGAATGATCATCCCGACGAAAGCGCGCACGACCACCAGCGGCTCGATGTCCTGCATCGCACCGTCGCGCTGACGCTCGCGAATATAGTTGCGCAGCGTTCGATAAACGCGCTTGACGAACTTCTCCCAGAACATGTTCGCCAGCTCGTGCTCTTCGAGGGCTGAATGCAACAGCAGGCGATGGAATTCCGGATCGCAATCGTGTTGATTGAGCGCGTCCAGCGCCAGACCTTCAAACACCGCGCGGTCGTCTTTGGCCGCCACCGCGTCGGCCACGACCTGCAACGGATCCATGGTTTCGTGAACGCAGGCTTTGTGATCGAGGATGGCGCTGTAAAGCTCTTCCTTGGTGGCAAAGTGACGGAAGACCATCGCTTCAGACACGCCGGCGGCGAGCGCGATCTCTTTGGTGGTAGTGCCGCGAAAGCCGCGTTGCGAAAACAGACGCATCGCGACGCGCAAGATTTGCAGGCGACGGTCTTCCCCCGTCATGCGTGCGCTGTTGGTGCCATTCGCTGTAACTCTTTTTTGTGGTTGCAATGAAGTCCTGGCCTTCCGAAGTAAGTGCTTACTTACCATTGAACCTAAAGCGAAGTCAAGACCCGCAAAGATGGGGGGTAGCGTGTTGCTGTTGTGCGTGATAACAAAACAGATCGAGGAAAAGGTCTGAGTCCGGTAGGGACGAAATGTTTATAGCCCCCATTGTCCCAGGATAATTGAGCAAGCTCCGTAGGGGCGAAATATTGTCAGGTCACATTTCGCTTCTACGGAGCTGGGGTTGTCTGGTCGGCAGTTGCTATAGACATCCGGCTCCTAACGGAGCCAAGCAGACAACAGTCATGCGGCGTTCCAGCCACGACTGAGTTGAATGTTTTCCGCAACCAGTCGCAGGTTTCTGTCGTATAGAAACTGTTCGCTTACAAAAGGGAGTAACCATGGATACAGTCACGGGTAACAACCAGAACGAATCC
>Ga0137403_10007051_pt1 | contig 12753 bp, 7 predicted proteins | sample CZOMad2_1_16fung_FD_122057 | JGI IMG/M metagenome (GOLD analysis project Ga0137403, IMG submission 122057) | Vadose zone soil fungal communities from Angelo Coast Range Reserve, California, USA - CZOMad2_1_16fungal (Hybrid Assembly) | ecosystem: Environmental > Terrestrial > Soil > Vadose zone... | reverse complement strand
GACGCCGCCGGCGTCGCCGGGCTTCATGCCCGCCGCCACGAGGCCGAATTGCGCCTCAAGGCCGCCGAAACCAACCTCACCCGCGTCGAGGACGTGATCGGGCAACTGGCCGGACAGATCGATGGCCTGAAGAAACAGGCGCGGCAGGCGATCCGCTATCGCGAAGTCGCCGCCAAGGTGCGCAAGGCCGAGGCCATGCTGTTCCATCTGCGCTGGCTGGAGGCCAATACCGACGTGGCGGACGCCGCCCGCACCCACGACCTCAGCGTTCGCGACATGGCCGAACGAACCCGCGAACAGGCCGAGGCGGCCCGTATCCAGGCGGTGCGCGCCTCCGAACTGCCGACGCTGCGCGAAGCCGAGGCCCGCGCTGCCGCCGGGCTGCAGCGGCTTACCAATGCGCGCGAAACGCTCGACCGCGAAGAAGAGCGTGCCAAGGAGCGCGTCGCCGAACTGGATCGCCGGCTGACGCAGTTTTCGGCCGATATCGCCCGCGAGCAGCAGCAGACCTCCGACGCGGAGGTGGCGCTGGCGCGGCTCGATGCCGAAGACACCGAATTGAAAGAAGAGATCAAATCCCGCGTCGAAAAGCGCAGCGGCGTCGATGAACGCGTCTCCGAGGCTGAAGCGACGCTCGCCGCCGCCGAACGCCTGTTCGCCGAGCTGACCACTGTTCTCGCCGACCTCACCGCCAAGCGCAATCAGCTTGAGGCGGGGGTGCGCACCCATCGCGACCGGCTGGCGCGGCTCGATCAGGATATCGCCAATGTCGAGACCGAAGAGCAGAGGCTGGCGCAGGAGACCAGCGGTCTAGGCGACCTCGCCGCACTCACCGATTCCATGGAGACCGCGCAGCAGAGTCTGGCGCAATCCGAACTGGCCACGCAGACCAGCGAATTCAACCATGTCGCCGCGCGCCAGAAGCTGGAAGCCGCGCGCGCGCCGCTTAACGAGGCCGACAAGCGCGTGCAGCGGCTCGAGACCGAAGCCCGCACCATCTCGAAACTCGTCAATGGCGAAACCAAGAACCTCTGGCCGCCGATCATCGACGGCGTCACCGTCGCCAAGGGCTATGAGAAAGCGCTTGGCGCCGCATTGGGCGACGATCTCGATGCGCCGGTCGACCCGTCGGCGCCGATGCGCTGGACCAATACCGGCGTCACAGGGGGCGACCCTGCTTTGCCCGAGGGGGTGGAGGCACTCGCCGCGCATGTCGAGGCGCCCGCCGAGCTGGCGCGTCGCCTTGCCCAGATCGGCGTCGTCGCCAAAGAGCGCGGCGCGGGACTGGTATCGCAGCTGAAGACCGGCCAGCGGCTGGTGTCGCCGGAAGGCGACGTCTGGCGCTGGGACGGATTTGTCGCCGCCGCCCATGCGCCGACCGGCGCGGCGCGGCGTCTGGCCGAGCGCGCGCGGCTGGTCGATATCGAAAACGAGCTTGAGCGGGCCCGCATCGATGCCTCGGCCAAGCGTCAGGCGCTGGAAGCCGCTGACGCCGAACTGAAAGCCGCATCCGCGGCGGAGACCTCCGCGCGCGATGCCTGGCGCGCCGCGCAGCGCGAAGCCGACGCCGCGCGCGAACGTCATGCCAATACCGAGCGCGAGATCAATCGCCACGCCGCGCGCAAGTCGGCGCTGACGGAAGCTCACAGCCGCCTCAACGCCGACCGCGCCGAGGCGCAAGCCGCGCATGAGAGCGCCACCGCGGCGCTGGACGAATTGCCGCCGAGCCTCGATCCCGAGACCAGGCTCGCCGCTGTTCGTACCGACATCGACGGCCACCGCCGCCTCGCAGCGCAGGTTCGGGCCGAAGCGCAGGCATTGGCGCGCGAGGCCGAGCTGGCTGATCGCCGGCTGCAGGCAATTTTGGCCGAGCGGAGCGAATGGCAAAACCGCAAGCAGAGCGCGACTTCGCAGACCGCCACCGTCGAAGCCCGCATCACCGAAGTCACAGCCGAACGGGCCGAGCTCGACAATGCGCCTGAATTGTTCGCGCAAAAGCGCCGCGCGCTGATCGGCGAGATCGAATCCTCCGAAACCGCCCGCCGCGTTGCCGCCGATGCGCTGGCGAGCGCCGAGAGCTTGATGGCCGAAACCGACCGCGCCGCCAAGATTTCGCTCGAGGCTTTGTCGAGCGCGCGCGAAACCACCGCCCGCGCCGAAGAACGCATGGATGGCGCCAAGCGCCGCCTCGCCGACGTCGAGCGCGAAATCCACGACATGCTGGAAGTCGAGCCGCAAGGCGTCGCCGCGATGGCCGAGATCGAGCCCGGCACGGAGTTGCCGCCGCTCGCCGAGATCGAAGAAAGCCTCGATAAGCTGCGCCGCGATCGCGAGCGGCTCGGTGCCGTCAATCTGCGCGCCGAGGAAGAGCTGCGCGAGGTCGAAGCCCAGCACACCTCGCTCACGACGGAGCGTGACGATCTGGTGGAAGCCATCAAGCGGCTGCGCCAGGGTATCCAAAGCCTCAACCGCGAGGCGCGCGAGCGGCTCTTGACCTCCTTCGAAGTCGTCAACGGCCATTTCAAGCGGCTGTTCGTGGAGTTGTTCGGCGGCGGCGAGGCGGCACTGCACCTGATCGAGAGTGACGATCCGCTCGAGGCCGGGCTTGAAATCATCGCCAAGCCGCCCGGCAAGAAGCCGCAGACGCTGTCGCTGTTGTCCGGCGGCGAGCAGGCGCTGACCGCGCTGGCGCTGATCTTCGCGGTGTTCCTCACCAACCCGTCGCCGATCTGCGTGCTGGACGAAGTCGACGCGCCGCTCGACGATCACAACGTGGAGCGGTTCTGCAACCTGCTGCACGAGATGACCGCTTCAACCGAGACGCGCTTCATCATCATCACGCACAATCCGATCACGATGGCGCGGATGAACCGGCTGTTCGGCGTCACCATGGCCGAACGCGGCGTATCGCAACTGGTCTCGGTCGACCTCGAAGATGCGGTGAAAATTCTCGATCAGCACGTGGCGTGAGGCGTCATCCCTTCTCCCCTTGTGGGAGAAGAGGCTTTCTTAATATACTGATTTATTTAATATAAATAGGCATCAAAACGCTTGTGTAGGAACTGCGTAGGCGTTTTTCGATATTTCAGGCTGAATCGAGATTTCCGTATCCCTGAGTCTGCTCGCGAGGCGGCAAAAAGCAAATGGTAAGAAGATAACAAGTGCACGGATACTCATGGTCTCTCTCCTTAAAGTTACGGGTTCTGCGCAGAGTCCGCGCATGAACCCCTGCCCGTCGGCGAGACCGGGTGAGGGGGAGCAAGAAGAAAATCGGCAGGGGGGACCGCCCGGTCTGCCAGCGACCGGAGGGAGCGAAGATCGGGGGATGCCGATTTTGTTCTTGCTGGGGGTGCCAGGGCAGAGCCCTCGCATCCCCGACCCGATAGAACAACGGTGTCGCGCAGCGACGCCTTAACCCTTGCGCGAGGGATGGAAGCCGCATGGCCGTGACCCGCAATCCCGCACGATGGGATCTCAAGGGGCTCGGTTCACGACAGCCCGACCGGCAAAGCCGGACGCATGAAAGCTACATCTTGCTGTTTTGCTGTTTTTATTCACACTCGCTCTCAGAGGTTGCGGGGGGGTTGGGTTCATCGTATCCGTCCGCCGTTCTGCCCAATAAGAGACGGTCGCATGAGCCGGGAAGAAACCTACGAAACACGGTCGCGAATATTTGGCGGTTTGCCGCCGGATCTCTTCCGTATTTTTTCCGGCGAGGCGCGCTGGTTCTATGCGGACCTTCTTGAGCACGTTGATCGCAATGTTTTTGGGGATATTCCGGGCGTGGTATCGCGACAGGAAATGACCCAGGCGATTCGGGAGTTTATCGACCGCCAGGGGCGCGATATCGAGCTTGACGACGAGGCATCGCATGCACGCGTATCCGACACCATCGACGCCAAGGCCCTCGTCGCGTATCGGCGGCTGCTCGATACGGGGTGGTTGACGGAATTTCGTGACCGTTATCGCCGCGTCGTCGATATGAACGCCAACGGACGCCTCGTCCTGACAATCTTGCTCGAAATAAAAGCTGGCCGGACGCGATCCTACGGCGGTGAGGTTTTGCAAGTCCTGTTGCAGCTTGAAGGAGCGGACAAGGACCCCGAGAACAGGTCGGAAGCAGTCCGCAATGCGGAGCGTTCTGCCAAATCATTCATGCACCATCTTCGCTCCATCTCCAGCGCGATACGGCAAATTGAAGAAGAGCTGGTTGGTCAAACCGACATGCGGACCCTCTTTCGGAAATTTTTCGACGACTTCGTCGAGCATTTCCTCATTTCGGATTTTAAACGGCTGAAAAGCACAACCAATCCGTTCCGGTTCCGGCGAAAGATCATCGATACGGCCGAGAGTATACTTGCAAACGAGATACGGATGACCGTGCTGGCGGAAGCCTATGTCAAGGAAGGTCGCGGGGAGCGCGTTGAAGACGCGTATGCGCTGATTACCCAAGAATTGCGCAACGTCATCACGGTATTTGACCGCATCGGCGACTACCTTGAGATTATTGAGGCCACGAACCAGCGGTTGGAAAGGAGAATTTCAAACACCTTGCGCTTCATGGACCGCATTGCGGAGACCAAGACCGAACGTGTTATAGAGGCGTTGGCCAAGCTCGGGAGTCTGAGCGGTCCTCTCTCATTCGAAATCTCGATCCCGCACAATCTCCTCCCCGAGCAATCGGTGATTGGCAGGGAAGACCTCTATCAGCACAAACGCGGGCGGGAGATAATCAAGCCGCAAAAACTCCGACGCGAGGCCCCAGACCCTGCGTTTCTTGAATACCGTAAAGCTCTCGATAATTACCGTGGCCGCACGACAATCACGGCAGCCAAGATGGCCGCCTATCTCGAATTGGCGCTTGGTGAACGACGGGAGTTGCGGGCGGCCGACATGCCTCTCATGTCCCTCGATGATTTTTTCATCTTCGAACGGCTTCGCACATTGCAACAGATCGGAGATCGCGCTCTGGCGCGACGCTATGCGATTGAGATCAAGCCTTCACAATTTGAGAATCAATGGATTTCGTGTCCTGACTTTGTGGTCCGACGCCTCGGAAAGGGAACTACGCATGCTGGAGCTTGACGAACTCCGCGACCTGCTCGAAGGCCGGCGAGGTAATCCTCCTGTCGAAAAAGCCGATATTGAGACGGCAATTCAGGCGCTGCTCGCTCATCAAATCATTTACCCGGATACAAGCCTGCTTCGCCGGGATGTCTATGATCTCATCCGCCGCCACAGTACATTTTTCGAACGATACTTCGGTGCCATGGGTGTCGGCATCGTCATCGAACCACCAACCGGGATGATCGCGCTCGTTCGGGGCCAGAACCGCTACGGCTGGCAATTCTCCCGCCTCAAGAAAGACGAAACGCTTGTCCTGCTTGCGCTACGGGTGACCTATGATGAAGGTTTGCGCGCCGGGCTTATGGACGAGGTTGGCCGCGTCGAAACCAATACCGACGAGATATTTGACCGCATCCGCACGCTAGGAAAGGCAGAACCGCCTGCCGAGTCACGGCTGGAGGAAATCCTGAAGTCGCTGCGAAGGCGCGGGGCTGTCTTGCTGCACGATACCGATCGTGTCGAACGGCTCACCCCGATAACGGTGCTGCCGGGTGTGCGTATCCTTGTCGATGATAACTTTACCGCTTCGATCGTGAAGTGGGTCGAATTTGGAGGCCCTGAGGAGTTCTTTGCGTGGAATGCCCGAAATCGCGATTTAGCGACGGGTCACGATAACGCCGTAACGGAACGGCAGCGCCTCGATCCTGACGAGGCGCTCTCCTGATGTATGAACTCATACGCCTCTCGTTCCACAATTGGTATGTCTTCGAGGTTCTTGATCTCGATGTGGCTGGCATGATTGCCGTCATCGGGCCGACCGGCGCCGGTAAGAGCGCCATTCTCGACGGCCTCCAGGTGATCATTACGGGCAATAATGGGAATTTTATCGATCTCAATCCGTCGGCCGGCGAAAAGAGCGACCGCACCGTCTTAAGCTATTGTCTCGGCCAAGTCAGTGATTTCGATCGTGGGGCGCCGAAACGCGAGCGGGGAGAGACGATCCTTGCGCTAACGTTTCGCGATACAGTCACCGGCGCTCCCCTGACAATAGGTCTTCTTCTGTATGCCGATCAGAGTGAGCGAACGGAAACGCCGCGAGCGCTTTTCATCGCGCGTGGCTATGCGTTCAAATTCGGAGATTTCATCGAGCGTGATGAAGACGGCGATGAGTTTGTTGTTTCCCACGACGAAATCATCGAGCGGCTCAAGAAAACCTGCGGCAAGGAGCTTACGCTGCACGCGCGATCGACGCAATTCGTCGCGGAATATCTTGCTGCGATGCGGCCCCGCTCGTCGCCGGAAGCGCGGCTGTTCCTGCGCAGTTTCAATAATGCTGTGCGGGCCCGTGAAATCCGCGACCCTACAGACTTTGTCAGGCGCTTCGTTCTTGAAGCGGACCCGCTCAATGTAGAACGCATCCGCTCGTCTATCGAAACATGGCGATCGATGGAAAAGCGCGCCGAAGCGCTCGAAATGGAAATACGGGCGGTGCGGCTGATACGAAGCCGCTTTGCAACATGGGCGCGGCAGATCATTCAGGCGCAAACGGAAGAGTACATCACTCATGCAGCCGAACAGATGCGGTTGGAATTTGAGATCAGGGAGTTAAAGAGGGAAAAGGAGGGAGCGGAAGAAGAGAGTGCATCGCTTATTCGGCTGATTGCCAGTCATAACGCCGCCGTTGCGGAGAAACGTGATGAGGTATTGCGTAAACGGACCCTCCTTTCTGAGGGCGAAGGGGCGGCGAAGCTTCGGACAATTGAGGTCGAGGAACGGGTTGCCAACGATGACAAGAGCCGCGCGGTCGCATCGTTTGATAGCGCCCTCAACGAGTTTCGTCATATTGCACAGTTCTCCGCAATCCGTAATTTCGTGCCGATCGTGCATCATGGCGCGATACAGGCGGCGGCGGACTTGGTCCGTGCCGCAGGCGAGCAGACGACGGAGCGGCTTGTCGCTGAAAGTGATTCCTTGGTGGACACGGCGCGGCGCGCCTTGGCCATTATGGCGGTGCGCGCTTCTCTTGCCCAACAGCGTGATATCCGTATTTCGGAAATCGCGGAAGATCGCCAGCAGGCAAATAACCTAGAACAGTCGCTTCGCGGTGCGAGCGACGGTCGCGGGAGCATGCTTTCCCCGCATGTTCGCCAGTTCATGAGCGACCTCGCGATGAACGATATTCAGAGCGTTGCGCTTCCGGATGCTGTGGAAATCAGTGACGAGTCTTGGGCCCCGGCTCTGGAGATGCTTCTCGGACCGAACCGCGAGGCCCTGATCGTGCCTGAAACGCAAATTGAGAGAGCGTTTGATTTTCTATGGCGGGATCGTTCGCGCTTGCATCGCTGCCGGATCGTCAATACGCGCAAAACCCGCCGCGGCTCAAGTCGTGCCGTGCCGCCGAATTCGATCGCGCATGTGTTGCGAACCAACGATCCGGACGCGCGTGCGTTTGTTGATACCCAGGTTGGGCGGTATATGCGCGCGGACACGGAGCGGGATTTACAGGAACATGAGTTTGGGGTGATGCGGAACGGCAAAACCACCGCCGCCCTCGCGCTCCGGGTGTTCGGCGACCTCAGCCCTATTCTTGGGAAGACGGCGCAGACGGCGGCAATAGTCGCCGCGCGTGAAAAGTTCGTACTCGTCCAAAAGCTCATCGACCAGAAGGACCGCGAATCGAAAATGCTGGATAGCGCGGTGACGTATCTTGCAGGGCTTGAACTCAGAGATGACGTTGTCGCACAGCTACGCGACGCAGCGGAAGGCATCAAGCGGGCGGAAGGGCGGCGCGAAGCGCTTAAGAAAGACCGGGAACGGGTGGAAGATCCGAAGAGCCAAGCGTTGCGAGAAGAGATTCAACGAATCGAGAAAGAGACGGAGCGTTACGATAAAGAATTGGATGAATTCCGCGACAAGGAACGCGCAAGCAGTTCGCGCGCGACAAGTGCGATCGACCGAATTAACGAGCGTCAAGCATCAGCGGAGCGAGTGCTGCAAGCGTCCGGGGCTGTCGAACGGAAGCAAGCTACGGATCGGATGACAAAGCTGGTGACCTTCGCCGAGGCGGAAGAATTCACGATCAAAGAGGCGCGGACGACGCTTGGCGTGCTGCTGTTCCAGAAGCGCGGAGAGGAGCTGAAATTTTTGGCTGAGCGCCGCGATCAAGCCAAACAGGCTGCGGATGAGTATGCGCGGCTGGCACTCGGCAACGGGACGCGCGCGCTGCGCGATTTCGGCGAATATGTGCGGGAGTATATTCAAGGTCCGAGCCCTCTGCCGGATGATGCAGGCCATGCTGAACATTGCTTCTGGTGCGCCGCACGCGAGCAGCGGCTCGAAGAGCACGAACTTCGACCACACCGCGAGAAGGTCATTCAAGCCCGTCATGAATTTGAGGCGGCCTTGAAGGAAGACCTGCTTGCCAAGATGTCCGACCGTTTCGAGAAAATAAAGACGCAACTCGATATCCTGAACAAGCGGCTATCCGCTTACTCATTCGTGGGTCAGAAATACTCGTTTAAGCGATACATCTCTCCTGACTTCAAGCCACTCTACGACCTTGTGAAGCGCATTATAGGAAGTCAGGACGCCTCGTTTGCCGCACTTGCAGATAAGGCAAGCGCGGCGGATGACGAGATGAAGCGGGCCATGGCGCAGGTCGAGGAAATCGTAACGCGCGATCAGGATACGCGGCGCCTGGAGGATTACCGGAACTATTTCGAATTTGAACTATTCCTTGAAAACGAAGCCGGTGAACAGCAGGCCTTTTCAAAGCTAGTCGGGCTCTTGTCAGGAGGACAGCGGCAGGCGCCGTACTATGTTGCTATCGCCGCCAGCATGGTGTCTGTCTATTTTCCTAAGGGAGGACGCGAAGTTAGCACAGAAGGTATGGGCCTCGTCGCCTTTGACGAAGCCTTCAACAAGCTGGATATCGGAAATACACAGAACCTCATCAAGCTATACCGCGACCTCGGCCTTCAACTGGTGATAGCCGCGCCCGAGATTCATCGGTCCACATTTCTTGAATCGGTCGATTGCATCATATCCGTTACGCGCATGAATGGCACGGATCGGGTTGCCGTTGATGCCGAACGGATTGGTCCTCGGGCTCAGGCGGAAATGCTCGCGGCTAACCCCGAGCATCGCGGCGTCGAATGGTTCCGGTCGCTGACCGAACAGACACCGCAGAAAGCGGCGGAATGACGTGAGCGCAAATAGAGCACGTGATATGCTAAATTTACTTCTCGACCGTCTGGAACGCTTCCCTGACCGGACTCGTCAACCGAGCGAACGCGCACCTTCGGATTTTACTTCCGCCAGCGAACGCGCCGCATTTGATCGGATTCTTGCGGATGCCGAACGCCAAGGTGCTATCAGCGTGGTCAAAGGACGTGGCGAAGCGCGGCATCTCACCGAGCGCATCCGGCTGAAAGATGCGTCTAGGCTCTATGAATTTCTGGGGCGGGTTCCGGCGATAGAGCGAGCGAACGTAGCGGTATCACACCTGCGGGAGACAACAGCGCCAGGCCACGATGATGCGGTGAAGGCCCGTGACATCATCATCGAGGGGTGGCTACGGGGAGAGCGGCCATTTTCCATCGGCTTTGAGCAGCCGGTTCAGGCAAGAGAATTTATCGTCGCGCTGGATGCGGTTCTTTCGCGTGACCCGCTGGATCGGCGCGACCTTCGAACCTATTCGGGGCAGTCCACGGGAAATACCAAGCTGCTCGAACGGCATGCTTCGCGCAGCGTGGGCTTTCTCAAGCAGATCGGCCAACTTGATCCTGACCTTTCCAACAACGAAGCCATGGCGAGCCTAGGTCTAGAGAAATTTCCGCAGCCGGTATTGATCGCGGGGCCAGTCCTCCTTGCGCGAACGGACTTCTCAAGTATGGTCTATGTCGGGATTCCGCCCGAACAAGTCTCACTGATCGAACCTGCCGGCGAGATTCGCTCGATCATCACGATCGAGAACCTTGCAAGTTTTAACCGGCACGTGCGAGAGGCGGCGCGGCCTGGAGACATCGTCATTTACACGGGCGGCTTTCCATCGCGGGCAGTCAAGGCCGCACTGGTAGCGATTTCGCAATGGCTCGGTATCGTGCATATCTATCATTGGGGTGACATCGATGAGGGAGGGCTGCGGATTGCGCTCCATCTGGCTTCGCTCTTGCCTATTCCAGTTCTGCCTCATCTCATGAGCCCGGCCTTGGCGCGGGCGCACGGAGTTCCTGCCAAATCGTCACGGATGATCAATCTACCCGCGGACAATCCGTGGCAATCTTTGGCTATATTTTTGGGGGGTGACGATGCGCGATCTCTTGAACAGGAGAAAGTCGACCCCCAGCCTGTCATGACCGCCTGCGCAGAGTCCGCGCATGAACCCCTGCCGATGGCAAAATAACCAAAACGGCGGGTACGTGTTTCGCGGACATCTTGACGCTGCCCGAGGTCTTGCCGCCAACCGATTGATATAATTGAGCTTTTATTGACTTTTCAGCGCTCTATTTGTCGTGACATTGTCTGGCAAATTGTGGTATCTTCCGCCCGAAGAGGCAAAATGACCCAACGCACCAATCGGACGGAAAAGCTTGATCTTCGGTTGAGCCGGGCCGCTAAAAAGACCCTGCAGGCGGCCGCGGCCGCTGAACGCAAGTCCGTCAGCGAATTCGTGCTCGACACCGCGCTCAGCGAGGCTGAGGAGCGGCTTGCGGATCGCCGGATCTTCACGCTCGATGCCAAGGGATGGGACGCTTTCGTTGCCGCGCTCGACGCGCCGCCGCGCCGTCACGCGCGCCTTGAGCGGTTGTTTCGCGAGCCTTCCGTGTTCGATCCCACAAGCGAGCCGTGAAGCCTTCGCTTCATATAGGAAAATTGCATCGCACGCACAACGTCGAGCAATTCACCTGCGGGCAACCGGAGCTTGATCGCTTCCTGATACGTCACGCCTTGCAAGCCCAACAGTCGAATTCATCGCAAACTTATGTCGCGGTGAGCGGCGATGAAGTCGTGGGTTTCTACACGATCGTCGCGGGCGAAGTTCAGCACGCGCAAGCCCCCGAGCGAATAGTCAAGGGCATGTCCCGCCACCCGATCCCACTGCTGGTGCTCGCGCGCTTCGGCGTCCACGTCAACGCGCAAGGCCGCGGCATCGGTTCCGGACTGCTGCTTGACGCGCTCGGGCGCACGCTCCAGGTCGCGGATGTGATCGGCGTGCGCGCGCTCGCGGTTCACGCCAAAGACGACCGGGCTGTTGCGTTCTACCGGCACTTTGGCTTCACGCCGTCGCCGACCGACACGCGGCATCTGTTCATGATCATCAAGGATATCCGGCTCGCGGCGGGGCAAAGGCCAGGAGAGATTCCATGACAAATTTGGTCTCTTTGGTCCCACAAGGGGAGAGGGGAAGAAAACGAGATGACATCTCCCGACCTTCCAGCCGAACTGAAAGCCGCCCTCGACGCCAGGCTGCAAGGCCTGTCGCGCAACGACGCTGCCGGACGCGCCGCGCTGATCTCGCAGACCTATCGCGATGGCGGCGGCTCCGGAACGATCCGGACGGAAATCGATGCGCTGGCTTATGCGCTGGTACGGATGCCCGCGACCTATGCCGCGGTGACCGCAAGTCTGAACGCGCTCCGCAAGATCACGCCTCACTTCGCGCCGGCAAGCCTGCTCGATGTCGGCGCCGGTCCGGGTAGCGCGACATGGGCGGCGGCCGAGGCATTCTCGTCGCTGAAAAGCTTTACGCTGCTGGATGCCAACCACGCCCTGCGCGCACTGGCGCTCGACATTGGCCTCGGCAGCGTGCGCCTGCGCGATATGACTTACCAGCGCGGCGACGCCCGCGCCACGCTGGCTGATGCTTCGGCCGCCGACCTGGTCGTGGCAAGCTATATGATCGCCGAGATAAACGACGCGGAACAAAGCGCGCTCAATGAGCTGATGTGGACAAAAACCCGCGACACGCTGCTGATCGTCGAACCCGGCACACCGGCAGGATATGCAAGGATCCTGACCGCGCGGCGACAACTGATCGCGTCGGGCGCGCATGTCGCCGCCCCCTGCCCGCATGACGGCGAGTGCCCGCTGACTGCGCCGGACTGGTGTCACTTCACACAACGCCTGCCGCGATCGCGCGCGCATAAACAAATCAAGTCCGCAGAACTTCCCTATGAGGATGAAAAATTCATCTATGTCGCGCTGACGCGCGCACCGGTCGCGCTGCATCGCGCCCGCGTGCTGGCGCAACCCGTCATCACCAAGATCGCGGTCACCGCAAAACTCTGCACGCCTCACGGCGTAGTGAGCAGCATCGCGCCCCGCCGCGACAAGATCGCCTATGCGCGTTTTCGGAAATACAATTGGGGCGACACCGTTTTCGACATCAGCAACACATCCGCGGAATAATTTTCGGGCTCCAGCGTTTGGTGACGCATCGGATGCCGACACACGTCTGACCGGATGGGTTTCGGCGTGAGGCTATACGGACGATTGAACTTACCCTGCTCCCATAGCGACTAATTCGCACGGCACCTTGATCGGGCCCCCTGACGCGCGCCGATCTTTCGTCTAGGCTGCGGGCATTCGTCGTCTCATCGGGAGTTCCTTGCCATGTCGACCGGCTGGATCGTTATCGGCGTTATCGTCATTCTCGTGCTTTTCGCGTTTGCGGCCTATAACCGC
>Ga0137403_10007050_pt1 | contig 12754 bp, 12 predicted proteins | sample CZOMad2_1_16fung_FD_122057 | JGI IMG/M metagenome (GOLD analysis project Ga0137403, IMG submission 122057) | Vadose zone soil fungal communities from Angelo Coast Range Reserve, California, USA - CZOMad2_1_16fungal (Hybrid Assembly) | ecosystem: Environmental > Terrestrial > Soil > Vadose zone... | reverse complement strand
GCGTTTTCCGGGTAAAAGGAAATACCCGCCGCCTCGCACGCGCACCCAACGTGTCACGCCACTGACTCGACAGCGCAACGGGGGGCGCGGGATCGAAAAGCGATGGCCGTCCGCCAGAATTCCGTGGCCCGAAGCGACCACGTCGACCTCGTCATAAAGATCGGAAAACTTGGGATTGTTTAACCAGGTTTGTTGGATGAATTCAAACTGCCGCGCGATATCCGCGCAGATGGCAATAAAGATTAACCCTCGCGAGGCGGAGACGGTGGTTTCCTTGATGTCGCGTAAACGCTTCGCCTCACGGATACACCTCGGATACCAGTCGACAGGTGCAGGCGGACCGTACATCCGGCCACGTCTGAGGATGCGGTGATGCTTCACGATATCGAGCGATACCGCGGGATCATCACCGATGCCGTCCCGCGGGTTTGCACGCCGTACGTGCGCACCGAAGGGACACTTAAGCGCGCGTGGATCTTTGCTAAATTGGAATGGCGCGAGCATCTGAGTTTCGTCCGAGGTGGGCTCTGGTTTCGAAACCGAGCCGTCGACGGGCATGCCATTGGGCCAGCGTCCGACTGCTTTGGCCGCGAGCCACACTGCCTCTTGCTCGTCCTTGCCTTGGCTTCTCCAGAAATCCCAAAACCCTTGGACGTCCTGTTCGAGCTGCCGGAGGACTACATACGCGCCGTTCTCTCCTAACGGCGGTGTTGCGTCCACCACACCTGCGGCGTTCGTGCTCCCTAGGACCGCTTCGCCAGGCGGGAGGAGCGCAACACCCGGCTCATCCGTGCGGCCGTCGCCAATATCGATCCGGGTTGTCGATATTCCGTCACGAAATCCAAAGGGCTCGCGGTTATCCGCCGCTTGTTCAAACGGAAACGAGAAAAACTGAGTCCATCCCGAAGCAAGTTGGGTCATCACCTCGGTGGCGACAGACTGAACAAGGTCAGTACTCGGCGCGTAGATCAACAGGACGGCGTGAAAAGACGCGTCGTTCCAGGTCCAGTTCGACGGATCGTTACGTTCAAGGTCACCCAGTGCACGACTTCTCGGCGGCGTGACCATGCCCTGCTGAAATGGTCGGCTCAAACCCGTCAGCGCGTCCTCGGATCCGCTCAGTTTAATAATTCCTGGTGCAGTGAGCAAAAGCTGCACCGCCTGAGTCCGGGATTTCCCGCCAAAACCAAACGAAAGAGCGTTCTCCACGAGTTGACGCAAAGTGAATTTTGCCGCTGATGTCTCGCGAACAATCAATCCCAGTGCAATCGACGCCGACTATTCGGACAACTTACCAGTTTGATGACTAGTCTTGTATCTGGCTTTCGGTAAATGATGGTCGAGATTGAGGCAAAATGAAGTCCACTAAACTTTTGTGCAGAACACGATTGCGCCGTGTTTTTGCTTGGTGGTCCTACGCCTTCATCTTTTTCCCAGACCACCTGGCAAGCCGAATGGGCGCAACGACAAGAAGCAGCCAAAAAGGCCGGCAAAGTCGTTTTTAACATTCCGCCCAGCGCCCAGCTCAGGAGAGCATTGGAAGATTCGATCAAGCGACAATTCGGTTTTGAAGTCGAAGTGGTTCCATCCGCCGCCGCTAAAATCATAAGGCGAATTGCGAAGCGTTGGTATCCCGTGCTGTTGTAAAGCAGTCTGACAAACTCGCAAGGAGGTTAGCCATGTGGCAGAGAGTGCTGCCCATCTTGATCGTTGCTCTCGGAGTCTCCCTCACTGGCGTGCTTTACCAGGGTACGCCGATGGCAAACGCCCAAGCGCAACCCTTCTATCAGGGCAAAACCATTCGCATCGTGGTGGGCTTTACGCCCGGAGGTTTTTACGACCGCTGGGCCCGCCTCTTGGCCCGCTATATGCCGAAATACATTCCGGGTAATCCGGAGATGATCGTGCAGAATATGCCGGGAGCCAGCTCTGTGATTGCAGCGAACTATGTCTACAACGTCGCCAAAGGTGATGGATTAACATTGCTCGTGCCCATCAACAGCTTGTATCTGGATCAACTCGTAGAACGTAAAGAGGTCCAATTCGATGTGCGCAAATTCGAATGGATCGGCACCCAGGAAAAAGCTCCGGTCATGCTCTACTTTCGAGCCGATGCGCCCTATAAATCTATCGCCGATATCATTAAGGCCAGTGAACCGCCCAAGTGTGGGGCAACGGGAACCGCCAGCACCGGCTATCTCCTGGCCAAACTTATGGAAGAAAATTTGAAGGCCAAACTCCAGACGGTGACCGGTTATCAAGGGGGTAGTGAGGTTGATGTGGCGGTGGAACGCGGCGAGATCGTATGCCGGGGCATGGACATTCCGCCACACTTCGGCCGCGAGCCGTTTGATACCTGGCACAAGAATGGTTTTGACCGGCATATCCTTCAAGGCGGGACAAAACGAGACCCGCGACTGGCCGATACGCCTACGCTCTTTGAATTGATGGATCAATACAAGACTCCCGAAGCGGGGCGCCAGTTGACGCGTGTAATTCTCGCCAGCGGGGACCTCGGTCGTCCAATGGTCGCCGGTCCGCGGACGCCGGCGGATCGGGTGAAAACTCTGCGCGACGCCTATGCTCGGGCAATGAGAGATCCCGGACTGATTGAGGAGGCGAAAAAAGGCCAGATGGACATGGAACACACCCCCGGAGAGACGCTTCAAGCTCTGCTGAAAGAGATAATGGATCAGCCTCGGGAGGTCATTGACCGGGTAAAGAAAATACTCGCTGAATAGCACGATCGGAAAGGAGCTCTTCATGCCAACAGGAAAGCACATGAAAACCATTTCTCTCTTCTGCGCTCTAGCCTGGAGCTTCTGCGTCGCCAACCTTCATGCTCAAAGTGAACCGTTCTACAAGGCTAAGACCATTCGCATCATTGTCGGCCTGACACCGGGCGGCTTTTACGATCGTTGGGCTCGGCTCCTCGCCCGCTACATGCCGAAATACATTCCGGGCAACCCCGAGATCATCGTGCAAAACATGCCGGGGGCCGGGTCGATGGTTGCGATGAATCACGTTTACAATGTCGCGAAGCCCGACGGCCTCACGGTGGGAATGCCGAACTACGGGATTTACCTGGATCAACTCGTGGGCCGCAGGGAAGTCCAATTTAATGTCCAAAAGATCCACTACATAGGTTCGCCCGAGAAAAGCGACGTGTTGTTCTACGCGCGCGCAGACTCGCCATTTAGATCCGTTCTCGACATACGCAAGGCATCCGAGCCGCCTAAGTGCGGCGCAACCGGGACAGCGAGCTCAGACTACTTCTTCGCCCGCCTTTTGGAGGACACACTTGGGATCAAAATCAACACCGTGACAGGCTACGCAGGCGGTAGTGAAATCGATATTGCTGTAGAGAAAGGAGAAGTCATGTGCCGCAGCATGACGATTGCGCCACACTTTGGCCGCGAGCCGTTTGATACGTGGCATAAGAAAGGATTCGACCGTCATTTGCTGCAAAGCAGCGAAAAGCGCGACGCGCGCGTGGGGGATGTCCCGACGATTTATGAGATTTTCGACAAGGAAAATACTTCTGAAGAAAGCCGCAGAGTCGCCGATGTGATTTTGCGCGGCGGCGACTTCGGCCGTCCTATGTTTGCCCCGCCCGCGACGCCGGCCGACAGAATCTCGATCCTGCGGGAAGCCTATGCGAAAGCCATTAAGGACCCGGAGCTTGTGGCCGAGGCAAAAAAGGGCAGGATGGACATGGAACCGGTCAGCGGCGAGGATTTGCAAGCCCTGGCCAAACGGATTATGAATCAGCCGCCTGTCGTTGTCGAAAGGGTAAAGAAGATTCTCGGGCAATAGTGTTTGTATCGGAGAAGCGAGCCTCCTGTCTCCCATCTTCACGGATTCGGATGTACATTAGTTCGTCTGAACGAAACAACCACCAACCGCTAGGGACTATCTTTATGCGCCCCGTCTGTTATAGTTAGCACCGCAGAAGCAATCCCAACGTCCAAATAAATCACACTCGGTCTCGTTTGGCCGATTGTCGCAGAGGCGGTCCCTAGGGTATCCGCCTCTTTGCGTTTATAGGCCCACCCATCAACTGAAACGGGGAATAGCAGCTGCAGGAAGGATATTCCCTATGAAGCTTCGTTCTCACGATTCACCGATCAGCCGCATTGCGTTTATCGGTAACTACTTACCGCGCCAGTGCGGCATCGCCACGTTTACCACTGACCTCTGTGAGGCCATCGCCACCGAACACAACGACACCACATGCATCGCGTTGCCCGTCAACGACATCGAAGGCGGCTACGCTTACCCGTCACGCGTTCGCTTTGAACTGACGGAAAAAGATATCGACTCTTATCGACGCGCCGCCGATTTCCTGAATATCAACAATGTGGACCTCGTTTGCCTGCAATTCGAATATGGAATTTTTGGCGGGCGGGCAGGCAGCCATATTCTCACCCTACTGCGTGAATTGCGCATGCCCATTGTAACAACTTTGCACACTATTCTCCGCGAACCTGACGCGCAGCAGCGGCAGGTGTTGGAGAATGTCGCGGCCCTCTCGGATCGGTTGGTGGTGATGAGTGATCGCGGCGCGGAATTTTTACAAAAAGTCTATCGTGTAACGCCGGACAAGATCGATCTCATTCCGCACGGCATCCCCGATTTGCCTTTTGTCGACCCGAGTTTTCACAAAGACCTGTTTGGAGTCGAAGGCAAGACCGTCTTGCTCAGTTTTGGATTGCTTTCGGCGAACAAGGGTATCGAGAATGTCATCGCCGCCCTGCCGGCTATTTTAGCCAAGCATCCAAACGTCGTGTACTTCATCGTCGGCGCAACTCACCCCCACGTCAAGCGGCGCGACGGCGAATCCTACCGGTTGTCCCTGCAATGGCTGGCCCAAGAGAAAGGCGTCGAAGGTCACGTGATCTTCTACAACCGATTTGTCAGTTTGGAGGAACTCGTTGAGTTCATCGGCGCGGCGGACATTTACATCACGCCCTATCTGAACCCGGCGCAGGTCGTATCCGGCACGCTCGCTTACACGCTGGGAGCGGGCAAAGCCGTGATCTCGACGCCGTATTGGTATGCCGAAGAGATGCTGGCTGAAGACCGAGGGGCATTGGTACCGTTCCGTGATCCGAAGGCATTGGCCGAGCAAGTCATCGATCTATTGGATAACGAGGCCAAGCGCCACGGCATGCGCAAGCGCGCCTATCTGTTTGGGCGGGACATGATCTGGCCCCAGGTGGCGCGCCGCTACATGGAGAGTTTTCAGCGCGCCCGCGCCGAGCGGCGTCATTTCACGACTACTGATTACGCCGTCAAACCGCTCGACAAGCGTCCCGGCGAGCTTCCCCCCCTTAAACTCGATCACTTACGCCGCATGACGGACGATACCGGCATGTTTCAACATGCTATTTTTACCGTGCCCAACTATCGCGAGGGCTACACCATCGACGACAACGCGCGCGCGCTGACGGTGAGCGCTCTTCTGGAAGAGCTCGGCAATGAGGAGACCTCGGAGCTGACGTCGCGCTATTTCGCGTTTGTCTGGTACGCCTTCAATAGCGAGACCGGACGCTTCCGAAATTTCATGGACTATCAACGCAACTGGCTGGAGGAGAACGGGTCTGACGACAGTCACGGCCGCACCTTGTGGGCCCTGGGTACGGTATTGGGCCGTTCGAATACGCCGGCCCTTCAGAGTATGGCCGGCTGGGTATTCGAGAAGGCGTTGCCGGCCATTCTGCGCACGAGCAGCCCACGGGCCTGGGCCTTTGCGCTCATCGGCATCCACGAATATCTTCACCGCTTCGCCGGTGATCGCAGAGTCACCCAAGTGCGTGAGCAACTGGCCGGCCGGTTGCTGAAGCTGTATCAAAATAATCGCGCGGATAAATGGCGCTGGTACGAAAAATCGCTGACCTACTGCAACGCCGCGCTGCCGCACGCTTTGCTCATGTGCGGCCAAGGCATACCCAATAACGACATGAGCGAAGCCGGACTGGAGTCGCTCAGTTGGCTGGCCGACTTACAGCGCGCGGAAGAGGCCGGAGGCTATTTTGTGCCGATCGGCTCCAACGGTTTTTATCAACGTGGTGGCGAGCGCGCCCGATTCGATCAGCAACCGGTTGAGGCTCAAGCCATGGTATCGGCTTGCCTCGAAGCGCACCGGATCACGGGAGACAAGAGCTGGTACAAAGAAGCGCGATGCGCTTTCGACTGGTTCCTCGGCCGCAACGACCTGGACCTGCCGATTTATGATCCGACAACGGGCGGTTGTCGAGACGGTTTGCATCCCGACCGCCCGAACGAAAATCAGGGCGCAGAATCTTCCCTCGCTTATCTTCAGGCGGTGCTGGAACTGCGCTTGGCTGAGACGACATTGGCATCCGTAGAAACAGGAGAGAGTGTTGCGCGCATCACTCAGCGTGATGTGGGCGATCGGGACGAAGTCGGCGTAGAAATACTAACGTCGTCTAGCCCCGCTGAACGTGATTTGTAGTGGGAACTTAATGAACAATCAACACACCGAACTTTTTCACCGTCACAAACGCAATCCGATCTTGAGCGCCGCTAACTGGCCCTATCCGGTCAACAGCATTTTCAACCCCGCCGCTACCCTGCTGCCCGATGGAACTACTTTGTTGTTGTGTCGCGTCGAAGATCGCCGGGGCCATTCTCATTTTACCGTCGCCCGTTCCGACAACGGCTTGGACAACTGGCGGATTGAATCCCGGCCAACGCTGCTAGCTGATCCTGAACACTTCCCGGAAGAGGTGTGGGGCATTGAAGACCCGCGCATTACCTACCTCTCCGAATTAGGCAAGTATGCTGTTGTCTATACGGCATTCTCGCGCGATGGCCCCGGCGTATCTCTGGCGCTGACTGAGGATTTTCATACTTTCGAGCGCTATGGTGTTATCATGTCGCCGGAAGATAAAGATGCGGCGTTACTTCCCCGTCGTTTCGGCGGGCAGTGGGCTTTGATCCACCGGCCCGTCAGCGCTCCGCGGGCGCATATGTGGATGTCTTTTTCTCCCGACTTGCACCACTGGGGCAATCATAAGCTGATGCTGGAGGCGCGCCGCGGCGCGTGGTGGGACGCGAATAAAATCGGCCTGTCGCCGCCGCCGCTTGAAACACCCCACGGCTGGCTGGTGATTTACCATGGCGTGCGCCAGACCGCATCCGGCGCGATTTACCGACTAGGGCTGGCGCTGTTTGACTTGCAGGCGCCGGAGCACTGCATAAAACGGGGCGATGAGTGGGTCTTCGGGCCGCAAGAAGTTTACGAGCAGCGTGGAGACGTCGATAACGTTGTCTTTCCTTGCGGATACACGATTGCGCCGGACGGCGACACCATCCACCTCTACTATGGAGCGGCCGACACGAGCATCGGCTTAGCCACCGGCAGTGTGCGAGCGATGCTTGAGTGGCTTGAACAGCACGGAGCGGAAGTGAGGTTGATCTGACCGATCCAAACATAATTCAGCTTGATCTTAGATACGCCCAAAGATTTTGTAAAAATCGAGTATACGCAACCGAATGCGTCGCGCCGTCGTTCCATGTAAGCATGACGCGTAAACTCCGGAGAGTAGCCAGGGATGCGGGTGAATTCAAACTGAGCACAGCAGCGGCACGACCTGAAGTCAGATGGTCTCAGCTGATTATGCCACGGGAACTACGTAACACGCGCAAGGCGACGGATTGTTCATGGCTGGAACGACGTGATGGCACGCGGGAAGGAGCATCGAATGATGCTGAACGTTGGGAATAAGGTTGTCTATCCGAATCAAGGTCCCTGCCGCATTGGCGCGGTGGTTGAAAAGGCATTCGGTGGGAGACCGGTAAGCTTTTATACTTTCGCCATCATGGACGATAGCGGCGATGTGTTATTCGTCCCAGTAGACAAAATTACGACACTCGGAATCCGTCGGCTAATGGAAAAATCCGAGATTCCGAAGCTCCTCAGCCGACTCAGCCAAGCGGCGAAAACACCAGGCGTGCCCACAGCTAAGAACTGGAAGCAGCGTGCCATCGACAATTCAAAGCGGTTGGCCTCTGGGTCGGTGTTTGATTTGGCTGAGATCGTTGAGTCGCTCACTGAGTTAAACGAAACGCGGGTGCTGGCGCCCCACGATCGTCAAGCGCTGCAACGCGCAAGAAAGCTGCTGGTCTGTGAGATTGCCGAAGTCTTGGGCGAGACAATAAGCGCCGCCGAGGAACGGCTAGACAAGGCGCTTTCAGGTGCGCAAAGCAGGATGACAAAGTGACAAGGTCCTGGCAAATATTTTCCCCGGTTGGAGAGCTTGAGATATATTGCGAGACACCAGAGTCAAACTCAGGGTGGGTGGTGCGCCAGAGTTTCCCCGTCTTTTTGCAGAAGAGATAATTCCTCGATTGCGCACGCAAAGAGGATTTCAAGATGAATCAGCTTCGTCGCGGCTCAGCGCAATGCGATTAATTTCCGGGATAACCAAGACGATGCGGACGCTTACAATCACGTGGTCTAGCTCGACATCCTGAACGTATTGTCAAAAGTTGAAAGCCTGCCCCCTTGTGGAAACCTTCGAAGTCATAGGATCGACCTCGTCCAGGGCATTGCTAGCCGTGCTCAATCTCACAGGCTTTGCCCCCGAGTAGGACATGTCCTTCGCCCATTGGACGGAGAACCGTCAGGGCACGCTTGTGAATGGGGTATTCGGATTTCATCCGGTGGAATAACCGGAACAGAGTCGATCAAATTGCCGACTGCGTCACGCAACGGGAAACAAAAAAGCGAGGAGCGAGAAATGAAAAGCACGGTTTCATACAAGAACTATCTGATTCGCGCCGAGTCATTTCAGCGCGAAAAAAATGGCACGTGGATACCGCAATATAACTTCACGCGACAAAACATCGCCAGCAAGGGAAACGATTTTCCATCGCAACAGTATCAACTCAATGAAGCTTTGCCGACTGAAGATGCAGCCGACGATTTTGCCCTGCAAAAAGCAATGGAATGGATTGATAAAGCTCACCTCCATGTCGAAGGGCAAAGTACGCCAGTAAGAGACTGAAAAGATGGAATAGATTCTCCGCGAATGTTTTGACCTGTGCGCCTGCCCTGCATAACGCCAAATCATACTCATAACCCAATGGGGGTTACCTCCCTTGTTGACCGATTGCCACTCAATGGGAACAGCAACAATTGTTCAATATTGGACAGTGGTTCCTTTTACGACGTGGTAGCCTTTTGAAAATTTGCATCGAGGAGGCGCGAGTTCTTGAAACATTGGATAAGACTACGATCGTCCAGTCAGAGCGCCAGTGCCGCGCGGCTGATGGGAAATTCACGGCTGTTAGCAAGCGTGGTGAGGCTCTATCTCGGTATCGTTATCGGATCATGGAGGATAAAGGTGGGCAGAACGAGGCAGCAAATGTTCGCTGAAGTGAATGTCGCCGAAACTAAATTGACCAAGCCCGCCTGGTATCAGACCACTGCCAAGTATGCGCAGTCGAATCTGGGCCGATCGCTGTGGCAAATCTTCGATACTCTTGTTCCTTATTTCGGGCTATGGGCGGCGATGGTTTATACGGTTCAAATGGAATTGCCCTATTGGATTACCCTAACGCTCGCCGTGGTGGCTGGCAGCGTTCTGGTTCGGATTTTTATCTTTTTCCACGATTGCTGTCATGGATCCTTCTTTGCCTCGCGCCGAGCAAATACCATCTTAGGCTACGTCACGGGTATTCTGACCTTTACTCCGTTTGAACACTGGAGACACACCCACAACAGGCATCATGCCACGACGGGAGACCTGGATCGACGGGGAGTTGGCGATGTCCGGACAATGACGACTGAAGAATATCTGGCGGCACCGCTACTCAGGCGGTTCGCCTACAGGTGTTACCGAAATCCTTTCATTTTCTTCGGTCCCGGATCGGCGCTGCTGTTTTTATGTTTCAATCGATTTTCTCGCAAAGACGCGGGACAGATGGAGCGCCGGAGCGTGCTTCGCACCAACATGGCACTCTTGTTCGTCGTCGGATTGGCGACGTGGACAATCGGTTTTCGGACCTATCTCCAGATTCAGTTGCCCATCATTCTGATCGCCGGGAGCCTCGGGCTCTGGTTGTTCTATATTCAACATCAGTTTGAGAACGCGTATTGGGCGCGTCACGGATCTTGGGATCCGATGAAAGTAGCGCTGGAAGGCAGCTCGTATTTCAAATTGCCCAAAATCCTCCAGTGGTTCTCCGGCAATATTGGCCTGCATCACATTCATCACGTGCGCCCGAATATTCCCAACTACAATCTGCAACAGTGCCACGATGAAATCCCGGCGTTTCACACCGTCAAGGTCATCACCCTCGGGACAAGTCTCAGGTCGCTGCAACTAGGCCTATGCGATGAAAAAAGCCAAACGCTGGTTAGTTTTCGCTCTTTGAAGGCGCGTGGTCGGGAAGCTGACCTCAACATGATCTGATGTTACGATTCATGCTTCGCTATCTCGTTTTCGTAAGTCGCCGCAGCACAGCGTGAGTGAATAGCGGATTCTTGGAGAGTCATGTCCACACACATCGACTTGCTATCACGACTTAATTCACCTAGGCTTACTGCTCTTCTCGCAGTCGTAGGGTTCCCCTCCGCGGTTACTTGAAATTCTTCAAGTAAGCCTCTCTTCATCACCCCTCCAAGCAAACGGCCGTCAGCTCCGGCCAAAAAGGGGAAATAGATTGAGTTCTTTATTCGCTATTGCCATCCCTATGGCTTTGATAGTCATCGGAATCCTATTGAATAGTTTTCACATTGTCCACGATCAACCGGCATTTTCATTTGAAGAGGATCCGACCCATAAACTGGCAGCCGAACGGCAAGCGAATTATCATTTCTTCCAACTCCAGCGGGCGCGACTTCTAAAACGTCAAAAGAGGGTCGGCCAATACGGCTGGTTAGTTCTGGCCGTGTTTGTCGGGTCGTCTTGGTTTCTCTATTCCGACGCCGTGAGAGCCACTACGGTGTCAAAGCAAATCAGCGCAATCCAAACATTCGCCGTAGCCGAAAGTAAAGAAGCGGTTTTGTCGCTGACTCTGAGTGACGGCAGTAACGTTAAATATGTCGTCAAAGCATCAGAACCCTACACCGCGCAATCACCAAAGCAAGCGGAGCACTCGGCAGAAATCCTGCAGGACTGGCAACTGGCGAGCGCGGGAACAGCAGTCAATGTCGGCGCTGCCAAAGTGCCTCTTGGGATGGCTCTGAGAATTTCGAATTGAACGGCAAAAGGTTGTTGGGTGGTACGCAGCGATTGTGGGGCTTAGCCGTACGTAAATAGCGAACACGAGACGATCTTCATCGACGATGAGGCAAAGGAACGAAAAATGAAAAGCAGCATTTCATACAAGAACTGGCTCATTCTCAGTGAATCGTTTCAGCGAGAAACCAAAGGCAGCTGGATTCCGCAGTATACCGTGACGCGTCCGGATGCCAAAAACCAAACCAGCGGCGTTCCAGCGCATCACGCTCAACTCGACAAAACGTTTTGGAGTGAAAATGAAGCCGACGAGTTTGCCCTGCAAGACGCCATGCATTGGATCGATAAGAATTGACGGTTATCTAGCAGAAAAGATGACCAGGAGGTTTTTATGTCGTTATTGAACCAGTTACCGGAAACCGTTTTTACGACAAAGGTCGACGAGCTGCTCAACTGGGGCCGCGCCTCGTCGCAGTGGTACATGTTGTTCGGCTTGGCCTGTTGCGCCATCGAGTTGATGCAGACCGGAGGACCGCGTGCCGATATCGATCGCTTCGGCGCTGTGCCGCGGGCCACGCCGCGACAGTCCGATCTGATGATCGTCGCCGGCACATTGACCTACAAAATGGCCAAGCGCACCAAGCTCCTTTACGATCAGATGCCTGATCCGAAGTACGTCATCTCGATGGGAAGCTGCGCCAACTGCGGCGGGCTTTTTCAGCTCGCCTATTCGGTCTGCAAAGGCGTGGACAAAATCATTCCCGTCGATGTTTATGTTCCCGGCTGTCCGCCACGCCCGGAAGCGTTGACCGAGGGGCTTTTAAGAATCCAGGACAAGATCATGCAAGAGAAATGGTTGGTAAAAAACTCCCAGGTTTCAGCCTGAGCTCGTAGGCAACGAGAAAGGAGATCTTCGCTATGGCTGGAGAAATAACGATCACCGATCGCGCCGCGGAAAAGATCCGCAAGCTTCTCGCCGAAGCACCCGAGGGAAATGCGCTGCGGGTCAGAATCGTCGAGGGCGGCTGCTCCGGTTACGAGTACAAAATGGAGATTGGCCTACCCGTGCCAGAAGACGAGGTCCTTGAGAAAAACGGCGCCCGCGTCCTGCTCGATGCGAAGAGCATACTTCATCTGAACGGTACCGAGTTCGATTACAAGGACGAGTTGATGCAATCCGGCTTCGTGTTCAACAACCCCAATGTCAAAGGGACATGCGGCTGCGGCACTTCTTTCAGCACCTAAGGAAGCCGAGGCCACAGAACGCCCGCTGTCTATCCTTAGAACCAAGAGTGGTGTCTTAGAAGGCCATTACACAATTCGATTTTGATTCCCGTTGTCAGGATGGATGCCCTTCTACCGATCACGCAGTTATCAACGCACGGCGAGCGAACCGCAAGATCGACATTCCTTTCCTCGGACAAGTGGATTTGCTCGGGGCGTCTTCGAGATTCGGGTTGACAATGGGTGCTTAGTGACTACTGTTAAGGAAGTTAGTCCTAGGGTTCCCTTCCTCGGTTACCTGAAATTCTTCACGTAAG
>Ga0137403_10007049_pt1 | contig 12754 bp, 7 predicted proteins | sample CZOMad2_1_16fung_FD_122057 | JGI IMG/M metagenome (GOLD analysis project Ga0137403, IMG submission 122057) | Vadose zone soil fungal communities from Angelo Coast Range Reserve, California, USA - CZOMad2_1_16fungal (Hybrid Assembly) | ecosystem: Environmental > Terrestrial > Soil > Vadose zone... | reverse complement strand
TAATGCGAAACCATGCGGTCAGCATGCCTTGATACGAACGAACGACAACGCCCAGGGCATCGATCGCAGGTTGCGCAATGGCAGCATTCCAGGATGGCATTATTACCTCCATACGAGCCACCAAACGCAATCACCGGCATATTGGGTGCATGGTACTGAGCCTTCAGCGTCTGCGATGGGCGACAAACAAATGGCAAGAAGGGTTCAGCATCAGAAGTCCGACAGAGAATACGCAAAAAGAATGGACATACATCGATGAGCGTGGCAAAGTCCGCCAGCGCCTGCTCAGAGGTGAGCCAGCGCAGGTTCCTGGGGTCGCTGTTCGTCTGGTGTGCCGACCATGAGCAGATGGCCCGATGCAGCGTCGATTGACCGGACAGTTCGAACCGTCAACGCTTCTCCAATGTCAGCAGCATAGTTCGCAATCAGGAGCGCAGTGGCTTCCAGTGTCTGCGATGAAAGCTGGCCCGGCAGCAGAACAGACAACTGTTTGGGACGATAGCTGTGAGAATCCACCAGGGGCGACGGTAGCAGGCGCAAATCCAACGCTGGACGCTTTTCCTCGTATTCAATGCTAAGGAAGGAAGACGGCTTGATGGCAGTCCAGATTTCGCTCGCCTTGCGCCCTCCAGGAAACTGTTCGACCGAAAATACAATTTCGTTTTCCAGCCGCAACATCTCAGGCGGAAGCGGGATTGTTACTTCGGTCACGGATTGATTATGGTCGTCCAGCCGGAGGCTTCGCAGGACCCCATAGTTCAATATGATCGAGAGAAAAGACCGACTGCCATCCAAATCCGGCGAATGGGCGATGAAAAGATGGAGAGTACTGCCCGCAATTGGCTTCCAGGTGGATTCGCACGTAAACCGTAACGATGACGAAGCATGGCCGCCCGTCAGTTTCAGGTCGTTTGAAATCTTCAGATGATCCTTGAACTGAATCGAGTACTGGCCGATGGTGGACTCAGCCGGCTCGGCCCGAACAACAAAGAGCACCACCACAAGCAACCAGGTTTTCCTTGCCCCGAACCTCATTAGATTAATCTAAGAGACTGACATCTCCTGGTCCAATGGAGAAGTAGCACCATGCTATCCTAAGCCACATGAAGCGTCGCCAACCTGAAGTTCGAGTCCGGCCCCTTCACGATTCCGGCAATGGCCCCGAACAAACCCGGCTGGAGCCCGCAGAAGGTATTTCCCTCGTTTGGGATTTGACTGTGGATGCGTGGGCGTTCAAAGGAGAGCGCGTTGCTGAATCCCGACTTCCGCGACATATTATCCATATTCAACGAAGAGAACGTTGAATACCTCCTGGTCGGTGCGTATGCGCTCCGCCGCTTTGGCGCCCCGGCCGCCCAACTCCGAGAACAAGATTTTAATCAGCCTGGTATCACTCTTCAGCTTGGCGTGACGCCGCGCCGGATCGATCTCCTCACCGAAATTGATGGAGTGACATTCGAGAACGCCTATCCCAATCGGCTTAGCATCCAAGTTGAAGGCGTGAATGTTCCGGTAATTGGCCGGCAGGATCTCCTCATGAATAAGAAGGCCGCAGGTAGGCCTCAGGATCTGGTAGATGCAGCTTGGCTCGAATCAGAGTCCGGAGAACGTTTCTGACGTACAGCTACTGAAGCCCGCCGATTGCTCGGCGGGCTGATGGTTCAGAAATTGAAGCGAAGCTGCGCCTGGAATTGACGATGCAGCGTGGACTTCGCATTCACGCCGGTGATCAGACCGAAGTTGGGCTGGTTGATATCCAGAATGAGGCTCGAAGCCGCCGTATTGGCGGTGTTGGGCTCGGGATGGTTGAGTACATCCGTTGCGTCCATACGGAATTGCAGGCTTTTGGTCTCACTGATCTTGACCAGCTTGCTCAGATTCGCGTCGAAGCGCCAGATCCCCGGTCCTTCTATTGAGCGAATGCCAAGCGTGCCTCGCCTTCCGGGAAGGGGATTCTGAAGAAGGACCTGGCCGGTCTTGGAATCCGCGACGGCGTTGATTGTGCATGAGTTTCGGAGGTTTTGCTGCGTCGTGACGCTGGCGCACTGCGGATCGCGGACCTGTGTCAACGCGCCCCCCATGAAATAATTCCCGCTGTCGGCCTTCCACAGGACTTTCCCAGCCGTATCGAACGGTCCGACGATATCCGCCGTTCCGTTGGCATAAAGATTGTTCTGGGCAGCGATGCTCATTGGCTGGCCGCTGTTCACGTTCACGATCCAACCCATTTGCCAGTTCTCGAGGATTCGTGCCACGGTTCCGTTGCTCTTGCCGAAGAGCAGCTTGTCGGGTCCGAATGGAAGAGCGAATGTTCCGTTGGTCCGGAAATCGTGGCTGCGGCTGTCCGCCAGCACGGCGTAATCGGCATGGCGATCTGCAGCGTTCGTGTAAGTGCTCCCGACCTGGCCAAAAATCCCGAGGTTCTTGCTGAACGTATATGTCGACTGCATGCTGATGCCACGCGTCGGCCGCATGGTGACCTGCGCTTCCATGGAGTGGTAGTTGTTGCTGTTGACGCTAGCGATCATGTACACGTTGCTGAACTGGGGATTGGTGACGATAAAGTTCTCCGGGAATCCGTTGAACCGGAGGACACCGCCATTAACGCCCGACGGAATGGGCGGCAAGGTGGGATTGGTCGCGCTTGCGTAGTTCATCGTGTTCAATATGGATGCCGCATTGGCGTAATTCCCGTTGGCGAGCTGGCTCTGCAGATTGCCGGTCGTCACCCCGGCAGTCGTTGCAGTCGACGCCCGCAGGTGCATTCCCGCCGTCTGCGGAACACCATTGAAGGTCGAACCCACCGGCCCAAAGCCGGCTCCGGCAATGTTGATCCCCCTGAACATGTTTTCCAGGACCTGCAGAGCCGGACTGTTGTCATCGCCTGCCCGCGCCGCATCGAAAGCGTCCTTCAATCCGTTGTAGAGAAAATTGGGCTGATTGATTTGGAAGGCCGCGTTCCACTGCTTCCGGCCCAGCGTCCCGATGTATCGCAGATCGACCGTCAGGTTCGAGCTGACGCTTCGCGTCACGGAGAGTGTCAGGTTCTGAGCGTACGGGTTCACCAGGTTCGGCTGCGGATTGTAAACCTGCTGGGTTCGATCCGAGACGGGGATGGGCTGCATCGGCCTGATGATGTTGGCTACAGGGATGAGCGACGATAGCTTTGTGAGATCAAGGTACGCGTTGATGCTGTCGCCGGCATAGGTGGCCTGGTTCGTGCTGCTCGGCACGACGTTTTCCTGGGTGATCGCATTGGCAACCTGCCCGGCGTTGTAGGTCATCTGATATCCACCGCGAATGGTTGTCTTTCCGCCAAACCACGGAACCTGCCAGGCGAACCCAAGCGCCGGGCCGAAATTATTCCAGTCGTCGGAATACCACGGAGTGCCGGACTTCGGCGATTTCTTACCGACAAATTCGATCGCCGTCGGCTCACCGCGAACCCCCGGTTTCATCCAGTCGGCGAAGCTGTTTCCAGAGATCCCGAAAATTCTCGAAGGACCGCCGACGGTGAGGGGCATCAGGCCGTAACCGTCGTAGGGCACGCCGTAATATTCCCAGCGAACGCCGGCGTTGATGGTCAGACTCTTGAGCACCTTCCAATCGTCTTTGAAGAACAGGCTGGCTTCGTTCTGATGGGTATCGCGAACTCTCTGAGGAAATGTCTTGTACTCCTCGAATTTGTCCAGTTTCGTGGGCGACTGCATGTAATAGAACTGGGTCACGCTGCCCAGCGATCCCGCGAGGAAACTCAGCAGATTCCGCATTCTCACGTTGTTTCCTGTCGTCGGAGTCCCCGCCAGTCCGGGCATGTTTGTGCTGCTGACCGCCGTTGTGGAGATGGCGGCAAGCGGCGCATCGCCGCCGACGGCGCGCGGCACGCTGGTGATAGTGATGCCGGCGTCGTATCCCAGGGAGTGTCCCCAGCGCAATTCGCCGCCAGACTTGAAACCGTGTTTGCCTTTCGTCCAACTGAGTGAGTCGCTGGCGGTCAACAAATTGGTGATGTCGTTATAGGTTGCCGTTGTGCCGCCACCGAGCGGCTGATTGGCCTGGAAGTTCACCTGGTTCGTTCCCAATGCCAGCGCGACCGGATACCCGGCGAGGTTCGGAAAGAAAGCCTGCGCATCCTTGCCCGTATTGGGATTGTTCAGTCCATTAAAGTTGTTGCCTCCGATGCGCCGGTTGCCCACGCGAAACTCGTTAACGAGACTCGACGACAGCGTGGATGTGAAATTGACGGCGAGCGTCTGCGGATGTCTGTAGACACTGCCCCGAAAACCGCCGGGCCAGGTTTCATAATTCGCATTGCCTGCCGACCGTTCATACGTGTAGCTCACACCCAGTTTGTTGGTCGCGTTGAAGTTGTGATCGATCTTGGTGTTGATCTGCTTGCGGCCGAGACCGGCCAGCGTGGCGACGCCACCATTATTGGTTCCAAAGATGGTCTCGGTGCCGCTGCTCTCGTCGCGGCTCCACCGATAGCCCGCGGTATTCAGACCATCGCTGAGAACCTGGGTGGTCATACCCGGGTTCATGATGGCCTCGTAATTGTTCGGCAGCGGCATCTTGCCCAGGACCTTTGCCACAAATCCGGTCTGATCCATTCTTGTGCGATTGGTATCCCAGGGTGAACCCTGCACCACCGCGTCAGAACAGTCCGGCCGCGTGGGAGTGTTCGCGAGAGGTCCGAATACGCTCGCGTACCGCAGAGTGCCCGAATAAGGGCTGCCATCGGGATTCGTGGCGGGCCTGACCGGATTCCCAAGCCCATCCACTACCGCAATGGTCGGAGTAGCGGTCCCGGCTACCGTTTGCTGGATCGCGTTCCCGTTGTTCCAATTGTCGAAGTACCGGAAAACGCCGTTCCGCGCGCACGGTGTCAACACGATGGAGTTTGGAGTCGTGCGATTGTTCACAAGGAGGCTATCCCACAGCGCAAAGAAAAATGTTTTGTTCTTGACGATCGGCCCACCCAAGCTTCCCGTGAACTGATGGTTATTGCTCCAGTCCGGTTTCGTGGGGCTCCATGCACCGGTCCTGGGATCGACTTGCCTGTTGTTGTTCCAGGTGTTGGCATCCAGGGCACTGTTTCGCACGGACCACACACCGGTTCCGCGAAACTGATTCGTCCCCGACCGCGTCAGGAATTGAATCTGCGCATTACCTCGGCCCAGTTCAGCATCGACGGGCGCGACGATCATCCGGACTTCGCCGATCAGGTCCGGACTCATATACGTCGCCGAATTGGCATTTGATCCCCAGCGGGCGCCGCCGGCGGCATCGACGCCGTCTCGTTGCATATTGACGGTTCCGAAGGCGCTCAAGCCGGCAAAGCTCCCGCTAACCCCGTCCGGGTTGACTCGAATTCCCGGCATCAGGCGATACAGATCCAGGACGTTATTGCTAACCATGGGAAGATCCTGCACCCTCTGCTGGGAAAGCACTTCGCCGATCGACGAACTCGATGTCGCCAATAGCGTATCCGCCGCGATGGTGACTTCAACGGATTGCGCTTGCGTCCCCACCTGCAGCGTGAAATTCAACCGGACTTTCTCGGCGTTCCCCAGTTGAACACCTGTGAACGTCCTGGTCTGAAAACCGGGCAGCGCCGCGCTCACCTTGTACACTCCAGGCAGCAAGCTGGCGAAGTTGTATGCCCCGGCTTCGTTGCTCAACACGACGGTAACGACTCCCGTGGCGTCATTCGTCGCGGTGACTTCAACGCCCGGCAACACGGCGCCTGTGGCATCTCCAATTGTTCCGCTTACAGTGGCGGATGTGGATTGACTGAAAGCCGGTGACGAAAGAATTAACGACAGCGACAATACTGTTGCGTTGAACACCCCTCTCATAGATTCCTCCTCTGCTTCCTGCCCAACCAAATCCTGAAAACAGTTTTTTTGTGGCGGTAGGCTACCACTCGAACCGGGACGTTCCAAAAGAGATTCCGCTTGCATGCCTCCGCGTAACTCACTAAGCTTCCGCCTAATCGGATTACAGGATGGGAACTCGATGACGCTCAAAGCCATAGTTGTTCTTTTGGCGGCCGTGAGCATGGGGTCATTTACGCCTCCGGCCCAGGCGGCTCTGCGTGTCTGTGCCGACCCGGATTACCTGCCGTATTCGAATCGAGCCGGTCAGGGTTTCGAAAACAAAATTGCCGAAGCCGTCGCGAAGGCACTCGGCGAAAAGCTGGAATACACATGGGCCAGCACCCGCGGCCAGGGAGGATTTCCTGAATTCCTTGCGCGGACGCTCGACGCCAACGAGTGCGACGTGGTGATGAATATTCCTTATGGAAGCCGCGAGGAACTCACGACACAACCTTACTACGTGTCGTCCTATGTTTTCGTTTTCAAGAAGAGCAAGAACTACGACATCAAAAGCATGGATTCGGAGGTTCTTAAGCGGATCAAGGTCGGTTACGAAAGCGACACCCCGGTCGAAAATGGACTGAAGATGCGCAGCCTTATCCTGAGCGCTGTCGCCTTCGACGTGGGAGGTAGCAGCGACGAGTCACCAACTGCAATGCTCAACGCTCTGGACAAGGGGCAAATCGACGTCTTGATCACCTGGCAGCCGGTAATCGGCAACTTTTTGAAGCAGCGTTCTGACCTGGAAGTCATCGTGGTTCCGAACGCTCGGACTTTAGGCTCTCCTGAACAGTACGCATTCCCAATGTCCATGGGAGTCCGCCACGGCAACGAATTCTTACAAAAGCGGCTCGACGAGGTGATCGCCCGGAATCAAGCGCAACTCACTTCCATTTTGACTCAGTACGGAGTGAAGTTGTACTCGCCACAGTAGGACCCTATGAGTACTCAGGGAGATGAGAAGTTCAGCCGCGGAGCGGCGACAGAGTGTAGCCCCGGGCACAAGCCCGGGGTAGGTGTCGTTTTGGAACGCAGCCCCGGAGGGGCGAAAGATTCCCAACGACTCTTTCGCCCCTCCGGGGCTGGGATCGTGTCCAAAGAAAACCCCGGGCTCACGCCCGGGGCTACATTCTGTCGCCGCTCCGCGGCTATTCATTCCAGGCCGGCGCTCATCCTCCTAATCCTTCTCGTGGCGATATCCACCCTGCAGGCCATGCAGGTTGAACAGAAGGATGTAGAAAAGCTGCTCAATGACGGCGACTGCCACTCCTGCCACAGCATCGACCACAAAGTCGTAGGGCCTTCCTATCTCGACATCTCAAAGAAATACGCTGGGCAAGCGACTGCCGTTGATCAGTTGACCAGAAGCATCCGGCAAGGCGGGTCGGGCAACTGGGGCGATCTGCGGATGCCGGCTCATCCTGATCTGAACGACGCGCAGCTCGCAGAAACCGTCCGGTGGATTCTGGCATTGAAAGATGTGACGCCTGGCGGATCTCAGGAAGCCAAAGCGAAGGAGTACACGTATACGGTTAACGGAAAGAAGGTCACGTTGAACTTCCCCATCTTCGTCGAGGGCGCTGAGGGTAATGCCCAGATGGTAACGAAGGATGTTTTTCGTGGCTATCAACTCTACAACTCGTATTGCTACCGCTGCCACGGTACAGACGTTACGGAGAGTGAGCTCGCACCCGATCTTCGCCGCTTCGTTGCGGCAACGGCTCCACAGGAGTTCCTGTCTGTAGTCATGGCAGGACGAGAAGATAAAGGAATGCCGATGTGGGCCGGCTTCTTCACCGAAGAAGAAGTTAAGCAAATTTACCAATATGTGAAAGGACGGAGCCTCGATTTGACACCTGTCGGGAGGCCCCGGTCTGAGTACGATTCCAGCAAAAATTGATCGATCATTTTGGAGGTTGGTCATGACTTGGATGAAGAGGCTTTGTAGCCTGGTGATTGCAATCAGCACGTGCGTTGCTCTTGTTCCGAATTTCGCGCTGGCCCAGACAAACGATGACCTGGACAAGATGTCCCAGGATCCGAATCAGTGGGTCATACCACTCGGGAACTACTCCGGGACGCGGCATAGCAAACTGAACCAGATCACCGCCCAGAACGCCGGGAAACTGAAGGTTGCGTGGACCATGTCCACGGGCGCCCTCCGGGGACACGAAGGGCAACCCCTGGTCGTCGGCAAGATGATGTATTTCCAGAGCGCGTTCCCCAACTACGTCTATGCTGTCGATCTCGACAACATCGGCAAGATGGTGTGGAAGTTCAGTCCACAGCAGGACAAGCTAGCGCCGTCCGTGGCCTGTTGCGACTTGGTGAACCGCGGTGTCGCCTATGCGAACGGGAAAATCCTGATGACATCGCTGGATGCCAAGCTCTACGCACTCGACGCGAAGACGGGTAAGGTCCTCTGGATGGCCCAGAACGGTGATCCGAAACTGGGTCAGACGATGACGGGAGCTCCGCTAGTAATAAAGGATAAAGTCCTCGTCGGTATCTCGGGAGGCGAATTTGGCGTTCGCGGCCACGTCACCGCGTACAACCTCAACACGGGCCAGCAGGTATGGCGAGCCTACAGTGTCGGCACGGACGCAGAAATCCTGTTTGACCCGGCAAAGACAATTGACGGCGCAACGCAGAAGCCCGTGGGCGCGAACTCCAGCATAAAGACATGGGGAAATGAAGAGTGGAAGCTCGGCGGCGGCACAACGTGGGGCTGGTTCACGTACGACCCGCAGCTCAATTTGTTCTACTACGGTTCCGGAAATCCGGGAACCTGGAATCCCACGCAGCGGCCGGGCGACAACAAATGGTCCATGACCCTCTTCGGACGCAATCCGGACACGGGCATGGCCTCCTGGGCTTACCAGATGACTCCACATGACGGCTGGGATTACGACGGCATCAACGAGAGCGTGCTCACAACGAGTACGGTTGGTGGCGCCAGCGTTCCGACCCTCACGCATTTCGATCGAAATGGCTTTGCTTACCTGCTCGACCGCCGCATCGGCAAGCCCCTCGCGGCGAACAAATTCGATCCGACAGTGAACTGGGCCGATCGAGTCGACCTGGCAACGGGCCGGCCTAACGTCGTAGCTGCCAAGATGACCAAAGCCGACACCAACACCAAAAATATTTGCCCGGCCGCTCAGGGCGCCAAGAACATGCAACCGATTTCGTACGACGACAAAACCAAGCTTTTCTATGCCGGCACCAACCATATTTGCATGGACTACCAGCCCTTCAGCGTGAAGTACAAAGGCGGCTTCCCCTACGTTGGCGCAACCGTGTCCATGTTCCCGGCGGAAGGCGAAGTTCGTGGGAGGATGATCGCATTCGACTCGGTAACCGGCCAGACCAAGTGGTCGATCAACGAAGCGTTCCAGGTTTACAGCGGAACGCTGTCCACCGACGGCGGACTGGTTTTCTACGGAACGCTGGACGGTTGGTTCAAAGCAGTCGATAAGGCGACCGGAAAAGTCCTCTACCAGTTCAAGACGCCCTCAGGCATCATCAGCAACCCCGTCACCTACATGCACAACAACAAACAGTACGTCGCTGTGCTCACGGGCGTGGGAGGCTGGGCGGCCATCGGGCTTGCGGAAGGGCTCACTCAGGGAACAGAGGGACTGGGCGCCGTCGGACTTACCCGCAATTTGGGCGACTTCACCAACCTTGGCGGAACGCTGATGGTTTTCACGGTTGAGTAACCACAAGGAGTAAATCATTGATTACTGATGGCCACTGCCCAATGACTAATGAAATTGAGGATTGAGAAATCAGATTTATCAATCCTCATTGCCCAATTTCATTTCTCAATCCTCAATCCTCAATTTCATTAGTCATTGGGCAGTGGCCATCAGTAATCAGTGATTTTATTTCCTTACTGGGAGGATTTATGCGGAAAATCGTTTTCGGTCTGCTTGCTTCGGCTCTGCTTCTAATGATCGCTGGAAGCATCAATGCACAAGAGAAGAAGACGAAAAAGTTCCTGACCAAACCACTGGTGATTGAAGACCAGGGCAGCTTCTTCATCGGTGGCGTGCCGAAAGTCACAAACTACGCGACGGTGCCGGTAGCGACGCCGGCGAACCCCAACCCAGTGGCCCTCCCCAACCAGGTCACGATCGGCCAGATGTATGTTCAGTTCCAGACACCGGTAAACAAAAAGCGCAACACGCCGCCGGTCATCATGGTTCATGGGTCCTCTCATACGGCAGCTTGTCTGGAGTCCACGCCTGACGGGCGGGAAGGCTGGTACCCGTATTTCGTGCGTAAAGGGATTTCGACCTATCTGGTCGATCAGGCAGGACGCGGGCGCTCCGGATTCGACGAGTCCGTCATCCATGAGGCAACGGCCCTGCTCAAAAATGGCGACAACGAGAATGGCCTCGGCTTGATGCCGTCGTTCGGCAGGATCACCGACAATGGCGCGTGGACCGCGTGGTTTGGCCACCTGACGCCGCCGGGTTCGAACATCCTTAACGGCACTCTCATTCGGCACGGAGATCCCGACGATCCGCCGACCGACGACGCCACCCACAAGGACAACTACTTCCCCGCGTACCCGCTCGCGGCTGTAGACCCGAACATCGCGGCGCGCGCGGGAGCCATAGCCCAGCCACCGGCAGGACCCAACAATTACTATGCTCTCGAATACTACAAGCAGCTGGTCCCCAACGCGGAAGTGACGCTGCCGGGTTCCACCTGCGCTGCCTGTGATCCGGTCGCTCTCTCTCCCGCCAATACGTGGACCCCGCTGGACCTGGCCTTACTCGTCGAAAAGCTCGGTGGGGCAATCGTGGCCACCCACTCTCAATCAGGAATCATGGGACATCATATGGCCCGCATCCTGAAGGAGAGAGGTCATCTGGACATGCTGAAAGCCTTGATCACGATCGAGGGTGGCTGCTCACTTCCGAACAGCGGACTCAAAGCAGAAGACTTCGATAACATCCCCTACCTCGCCCTCAAGGGAGACTACACCGCGACGAGCGAAGTGTGCCAGGCCACCGTGGATGCCATTAATGCGCGGCGCACTGCCGGCCATGGAACCGCGAAGGCCGATTACATCAAGCTGGATGAGCTGGGGAACCCGGTCTTCAACGGCACAACGCACATGATGATGCTGGGTACGAATAACCTCGAGGTGGCGGACGTTATCCTGAACTGGGTGGACAGCAATGTGCCGCCGAGGAATGGCAACGGGAAGGGTAAGAAGTAACAGAAAACGCGGGCTAAAGCCCGCGACTACATTGGGGGGGGACAACGCATTGGAGGACAACGTGAATCCCAAATGTAGTCGCGGGCTTTAGCCCGCGTTTTTTCACGCTCGCGCATCCAACGCGGCCTTCACCCGTTCCGGCGTGAAAGGTACCTGGCGAAGGCGGGCGCCCGTCGCGTCGAAGATAGCGTTGGCAATAGCGGCGGCGACAACGGTAACCGCTGTCTCACCCGAGCCCATTGCTTTTTCACCGGGTTGATTGATCAACACGGTCTCGACTTTCGGCACGTCCGGGCCCAGATAAAGCGGATGATAGGTCCGCCAGTCGATCGACGTTACCTTCTGGTCATCCCATGTCACTTCTTCCAGCAGTGTCCGGCTCACGCCGTGCAGGGCGCCTCCTTCGAGCTGATTTCTCAAACCGTCAGGATTTGAAATCGGGCCGCAGTCGTTAGCCAGCACCAATCGCTTCACGCTGACCTTGCCGGTGCTCTGATCAACCTCGACTTCGGCCACCATTGCACAATATCCGTTATCACCCTCATACAGAACACAGGACATGCCACGGCCCGAGGCAATACCGGTCCGGCGGATGCCGGATCGAGGCGATGGACGGGCGTCCCAGTTCGCCGTCTTCGCCGCTGACTTCACGACTTCGATCAATCGCGGATCGCTCAGGTGGCGCAGCCGGAAATCGACCGGATCGGCTTTCAGCGACGCGGCGATCTCATCCATGAACGACTCATGGGCGAACGTGTTTTGCAATCGTGCCGGCGAGCGCAGAGGTCCCGTAAAGAACGGCGACTTCACGTCATGCGTCATGACGCGCTGGCTGGCGACCCTGCCCGTTCCGCCGCACCGGCCATTCACGCAGCCCGTTACATATGAAGGAACCGCGTTGTTGCCATTGCCAAAGTTTGTCGGATCCGGCGCAGGCGTCCTTGCAGCGAATGCTTGCGGCTCAAAGCCGGCCAGGAAACCGGTGACGACATTTCCGGGGGCGTTGCCGCCCGGCCGGCCGCCCAGAGTGGGTGTCCAGGCTTCATAATCCCACGTCACGATCGTTCCGTCCGCATTCAGTCCCGCGCGCTGGTCGATCACGAATGCAACACCGTAGTTCTCCCACGCCATCTCGTCCTTCCGCGCGAGCTGCACGCGGACGGGTTTTCCCACCGCCTGCGACATCAACGCGGCGTCGTAGGAAACGGTGTCGGCGCCGTTGACGCCGTAACAGCCGGATCCCATCTTGAAGATGACACGCACACTCTCAGGCTTGAGGCCGAGGACCATGGCGGCGGTGCTTTTCAGCGGATGAACTGCCTGGGTCGCCGAGTAAATGGTGGCTTTGTCAGCCTGGACATCCGCAACGGCACAGGCGCTGCCGAAGGAAGCGTGCATTTGGTACGGATAGTGATACGTCGCTTTCACGACCCTGGCCGCGCTTGCCAGCTTCTCATCCACGTCTTTCGAGTTCACGCTGAATGTGTCTCGCGTGGGTTTCTGATTCCGCAGGTATTCGTGGAAGGTCCCCTGGTTTGGCAGTCCCGATCCCGTCGTCCAGACAACTTTCAACTTGTTGGCGGCCTGAATGGCCTGCCAGGGCTTCTCGGCGACCACGCCCACAAAATTCTTCTTCACG
>Ga0137403_10007047_pt1 | contig 12754 bp, 8 predicted proteins | sample CZOMad2_1_16fung_FD_122057 | JGI IMG/M metagenome (GOLD analysis project Ga0137403, IMG submission 122057) | Vadose zone soil fungal communities from Angelo Coast Range Reserve, California, USA - CZOMad2_1_16fungal (Hybrid Assembly) | ecosystem: Environmental > Terrestrial > Soil > Vadose zone... | reverse complement strand
ATCCAGCAGACTTCGCGGCGCTCGGAAGAATTGCACGTGCTAAACGAAATCGGCCGTGCGCTCAGCTCAACGCTACATAAAGAGGATTTGCTTCGCAAGATCTGGGAAGAGTTGCGGCGATTGTTCGACGTGGAAAATTTTTACATCGCGTCGCTCGATACGGGCCGCGACGAAATGCATTTCGATCTGGAAATCATCGATGGCGCTCGCATCCCGCGGCGCGAGCGTCCAGCGGGAAATTTCCTGACCGAATATGTGATTCGCACGAGGCAGCCGGTTTTGATCCGCGAAAATTTCGTCGAAGAAGCGCGAAAGCTTGGTGTTGAACCGCTCCGCGGCCAGGGATGCTTCTGCTGCGTTCCGCTGGTGGCCTACGACCGTGCGATTGGCGCGATGGCGGTGTTCTCCGACCAGGACAAGGCATTTGATGAAGGCCACCTCGAATTGCTGAGAGTGCTGGCAAGCGAGGCCAGTATCGCGATTGAGAATGCGCGGCTCTTCCAGGAAGAGCGCACGAAAGCGCGGCACCTGACACTGCTGAATACCATTTCGCGGCACGCCATCGGAACACTGAATCCCGATGAAATGCTGGCGAAAATGACGGAAGAACTGGAAAGCGGGCTCACTTACGACCACATCGGAATTGCCGTGCTCGAGTACTCGACGCGCGAACTCGTAATTCAGGCGGAAGCCGGAAAACGCCGCGGAGCCCTTGGGCAGCGCATTCCGCTGGGGGCGGGGCTGGTAGGAAATGTGGCGCGAAACGGGAACATGGCTTCGTTCCATTCGGCTCAAGCGGGCGAGGCCGCGCTGAAACCGATGATGGCGGACACGTCTTCTGCGATTGGCCTGCCGATCTTTTTTGCGGAGCAGCTGCATGGAGTGCTCTACGTTGAATCCACGCAGGATATCGATTTCACGGAAGAAGAAATATTGCTTCTCGGCACCCTTGCCGATCTGATCGCGGGTGCTCTGCACAATGCGCTGACTTTCCAGAAAGCGCAAGAACAGGCGATCACCGACGGTCTTACCGGCGTGAAGACGCACCGGTTCTTTATGGAAGCGCTCTCCGCGGAATGGAAGCGTTCGACGCGCGCCGGCAGGGCGTTTGCGCTGGTGCTGATGGATTTGGATCGCTTCAAGTTTGTAAATGATTTTTACGGTCATCTGGAAGGCGACCTGGTTCTACAGCGAGTCGGGCACATCCTGGAAGCGAATTGCAGGCGGTCGGATGTGGTGGCGCGTTACGGCGGCGACGAATTTGTGATCCTGATGCCCGAAACTTCGATGGAGCAGGCGAGGCAACTGGCATCGAAGCTTCGCAGCTGGGTGTGCGCGGACAACCTCTTGCGTGAAAAAAATGTTTCCGCCAGCTTCGGCATCGCATGTTATCCGTTGCACGGATCTTCGCCGCAAGAATTGATCCAGGTGGCGGATGCCTCGATGTACCTGTCGAAACACCAGGGGGGAAACGCCGTTTCAACCGCCGACCATTTCGATCCGGGCGAAGCAAAAAAATGGAAAAAAGACGTGCTGGAAGCGTACCTCGGTGTGACGCTCAAACGGTTGTTCGCCACCGGCCCGGACGCATTCGAAGAGATTTACCAGCGGCTGAAACAGTTCACGGAATCTCTTGCAGCGACCGAAGCCGGAAACGGGGTGACCGTGGCCCAGGAAGTTCCGGAGGACGCGGGACCGCAGGCACTGCCACAGGCCGTTCTGGATACGGTGACTTCGCTGGCGTTCGCCATTGACGCCAAAGATCACTACACACAGGGACATTCGCAGAAAGTGTCTGCCTACGCGGCGCTGATCGCGGAAGCCATGGAGATGAGCGATGCCGAGATCGACGAGATCCGGCTGGGCGCAGTGCTGCACGATATCGGCAAGGTTGGAATTCCGGAACAGATCCTGAACAAGTCCGGGCCCTTGAATCCCGACGAGTGGGAAACCATGAAATCCCACGTGGTTTTTGGCGCAAAAATCCTGGAACCGTTGAAGCCTCTCGCCCGGATTCGCGAGATGGTTCATCATCATCACGAATATTTCGATGGCTCTGGTTATCCGGAAGCGCTACGCGCAGAGCAGATTCCGCTGGGCGCGCGCATTGTTGCTGTGGCGGACGCCTACGACACCATAACCAGCGACCGCACGTACAAGAAAGGCCGTTCGGCGGAAGAAGCGCTGGCGGAATTGGAGCGCTGCGCCAACGCGCAGTTTGACGCGCGCATCGTGGAAATCTTCGTTCGCGTGATGCGGCAACAAGCCAATCCCATCATCGAAGTTGCATCCTTAACACCAAGCCGGAATAGCTAACGCTGGACTTGCGAAACCAACGGTAGCGCCGCCGCGGCGTATTGCATCTGGCTAGAGACCAGACAATCGCCATCAGCCGGTACAGGGCTGATATCCTGAAATAGACAGGAGGAGCGTGATGCAAACGGCAACCGTTCGATGGACCGGCGAACAGAAGTTTATTGCGGTAAGTCCATCGGGACATGCACTGGCAATGGACTCTGATCGCAATTCAAACACCGGACCAGGACCAATGGAGTTGCTGTTGATGGCGTTGGGCGCATGCACGGCGACCGACATTGTCATCATCCTCGAGAAAAAACGGCAGAAACTTGTGTCGCTCGAGGTACTTTGTTCGGGTGAACGCGCCCCAGAGCCGCCGCAAGTGTGGACCAAGCTCGAAATTCTTTTCCGTCTCGGCGGTAAATTGGAAGAGAGCGGAGTCAAGCAAGCGATCCGTTTAAGCGAAGAAAAGTATTGCTCCGTATCCGCAACCTTAAGGAAAAGCGCCGAACTGACCTGGCGTTATGAAATTTTGCCCTCACAAGGTTAATCACTAAACAACAGTACGACTTGGCGGTTGCAGGATTTTCTTCGGCAATATATAAGCATTGCACCGCATGGGGCCCTGTCGTCGGATTTTTCATCTTGGGTGTGTGCTGTTGTGCTCTGCAGAGGCGGGAATGGCTCAAAAGCCCTCCCCTCCCCTTCCTGGCGGGGCAACCATTCCGCTTGCGCGCATACCGAGGGTCAGCAAAGCTCCGAAACTCGAGGATTTCCTCGAAAGCAGACCGCGTGAAGCCGAACTCCTCGTCGAGGATTTTCGCCAATATGTTCCGGGCGACGGGAACGCAGCGACCGAAAAGACAGCCGCCTATCTCTCCTACGATGACAAGAATCTCTACGTGGTTTTTGTGTGCCACGACGGCGGCCAAGTGCGCGCGCATCTTTCAAAACGCGAAGATGTTGATCAAGACGACGGCGTCGGCGTTTTACTGGACACTTTTCGCGATCACCATCGGGCCTACGTGTTCTATTCGAATCCACTCGGAATCCAGTCCGATTCCATCTACACCGAGGGTCAGACGTACGATTTCAGTTTTGACACGCTTTGGAATAACGAGGGCCGCCTGACGCCGGACGGCTACATCGTGTGGTTTTCCATTCCCTTTAAGAGCCTGCGCTTTTCGCATGCGCCTGAACAGACCTGGGGTGTCGCGCTCTATCGCGTGGTGCTGCGCAAAAGCGAATATGACTACTGGCCGTACATTACACAGCGCGTGGAGGGGATCACACAGCAATTCGAACCGGTGGGCGGCCTGGTGCACGTATCGCCGGGGCGCAACATGCAACTCATTCCCTACGGACTGCTCGCCAGTGACCACTTTCTGAATCAACCGGCTTTGACTTCGGCGGGGCCTGCGCCTTCTTATCAGAACGCTTTCGAACACCGGGCGGGGCTGGACGCGAAGTTCGTCGCCAAGGACGCTCTCACCTTCGACGTCACGCTGAATCCCGATTTCAGTCAGGTGGAGACCGACGACCCGCAAGTCACCGTAAACCAGCGCTTCGCAGTGCTGTTCCCGGAAAAGCGCCCGTTCTTTATCGAGAACGCGGGCTTCTTTCAGACCCCAGTAAGCTTGTTTTTCTCCCGTCAGATTGCCGACCCGCAGTTCGGCGCGCGCATGACGGGAAAAGCCGGAGACTGGACTCTGGGTGCCCTCGTGATTGATGACCGGCACCCTGGCGAGGGTCAACCTCCGGGTATCTACGACACCCGCGCTCTTGACGGCATAGTGCGCATCGCCCGCGAATTCGGCAAGCAATCCTACATTGGCGCTTTTGCTTCAAGCCGCGACTTTGCGGACACCAGCAACCGCATTGTGTCGCTTGACGCGCGTTTGAAATTTTCGCCGAACTGGGTGGTCGATTTTCAGGCTTCGCACAGCTGGACGCGGCAGGATTTGAATCTGCCGCGGTTATGCCAGCAATTTACCGCGCCGGCCCAAGATGGGGTGACGCAATCCAACGCATCTTCGCAGCAAGGCAACAGCTTGTACGCGGATATTTCCTACACCGGCCGCAAATTTTATTTTCTCAGCGAATACAATGATTTTTCGCCTGGTTTTTGTGCCGAGCTTGGTTTTGTTCCACGCGTCGACATTCGTCAGAGCTATTCACTGGCAAGCTATCTCTGGCGCCCCAAGCTTCATCCCATCGTGGATTTTGGCCCGGTTGCAAGCGAAACGATCGATTGGGATCACCATAATGTCCTGCAGGACTGGCAGGCGGCCGTGGGCCTGCAGTTAGATCTTACGCGCAACTCTACATTCACGATCAGTCGCGGAGAAGCTTACGAGCTATTTGCAAATATTCCTTTCCGCAAGCACAGTACTTCGATCTACGGAACTTCCGCGCTCTATAAATGGCTGACGCTAACCGGGCGATTCACCAGTGGTATCGGTGAAAATTATTTCCCGGGGGGCGCACTCGACCCATTCCTGGGAAATGTAAAACGCGCGACTCTGGGGCTTACCGTGCGTCCCTCGGCACGTTTCCGGGTGGACGAAACCGGAATTTACTACCGACTGGGCACTCGAGCTGCATCGACACCGGCGAACTTTGCGCCGGGGCATTCCATTTTCAACAACTATCTATTCCGGACGAAGGTGAATTACCAATTCACGAAGGAATTGTCTCTTCGCGTAATTCTTGATTACGACGCAACGCTTGCGAACGATCAACTCCTCAACATCCAGACCAACCTCGGCAGCTACCCTGGCGGACCGTTTCCCGCCACCAAGCAATTCACTACCGATGTGTTGATGACTTACCTGCTCCATCCGGGCACCGCGCTGTATGTCGGCTACAACAACGGTCTAAGCAATTTGCGACTTGACGAGTCACTGTCGACTCCAGAGGTAACATTTCAAGGCAGTCCCACCAACCGCAGCAGTCAGTTGTTTTTCGTAAAGTTGAGCTATCTCTTCCGGTTTTAAGACCGTTTGCGCGCATAACTTGTGCCCGACGCGTGGCATCGCATAAACTTCAATTTCTTTTGTGCCACGTAGAATTGTCGTGCCAGGGTTTGTAAGTACAAGCCCTGGGGGACCCGTCCGCAAGGAGATTTATGTCGCATCGCATCGCAGCGAAGATCACGGGTGTGGCAGGCTACCTGCCGCCGCGCATTATGACGAACGCGGACCTGGAAAAAATCGTGGACACGAACGATGAATGGATCCGCACGCGTACGGGGATTCGCGAACGCCACGTGGTCGACAACGGTATGGCGTCCTCTCACATGGCGACCGAAGCGGCAAGGCAAGTCCTGGCAAACACAAACACAGATCCAGCGGAAATCGACATGATTATTGTGGCAAGCGTTACGCCAGACATGCTTTTCCCCGCAACGGCCTGCCTGGTGCAGGACCGCATAGGCGCCAAACGAGCCTGGGGGTTCGATCTTTCCGCTGCGTGTTCGGGCTTTGCCTATGCGCTTACCGTCGGCGCTCAGTTTGTCGGCTCCGGCGCGCACAAGAAAGTGCTCGCTATCGGCAGCGATGCCATGACTTCGATACTTAACTACGAGGACCGCGCCACCTGCGTGTTGTTTGGCGACGGAGCAGGCGCGGTTTTGCTTGAACCGGCCTCCGACGGTGAGGGCATTCTGGATTTTGAGCATGATGTGGACGGTTCCGGTGGTCAATATCTCTACATGCCCGGCGGCGGGTCGTTGCATCCGCCCACGCACGAAACCGTCGACAAGAAAATGCACTACGTACACCAGGAAGGTTCAGCGGTGTTCAAGTACGCCGTGCGCCGGATGGCGGAACTCGCTGCACACATGGTGGAACGCAACGGACTGAAGAGCGAAGACATTGCGCTGGTCGTACCGCACCAGGCGAATCTCCGCATCATCCGCGCCATGCAGGAGCGTTTGAGGCTCCCGGACGAGAGGGTCATGGTCAATATCGACCGCTACGGCAACACCACTGGCGGGACGATTCCGCTTGGCTTGCGCGACGCCGTTGAACAACAAAAACTGAAAAAAGGAGACTTGGTGCTGCTCATGGCGGTAGGCGCGGGATACACGACGGGAAGCGTCTTGCTGCGCTGGGCGTATTAGCGTCCCGGTCTTGACCATCCATCGAAGCAGGGTTGTGAACCCATCCCCACTTTTTGGTAAGGCAGTTCCGTCCGGAATGATCTCTTGCCCGACTTTGCTTTTGTCCGGGTCGGAGCGTTTGTCTTAAGCGCCACGGATCACGCGTCGGGAAAATCCATCCGCGGAGTCCAAAGTAGCGTCAAAAAGAGCCCCGCGAAAAGGAAAACAGCCGCAACAGCCCACGTCGCGCCAAGAAACTTCAAAACCAGACCCATCAGTGTCACGGTTTCCGCAAGCACAAACAAAGTCACATTGCCGGATCGCCAGTCGATCAATGCTTGCGGATTATCTGGTGCGTTGCGCAGCACTTCAAGCGGCCTGTCGATTCGCGCCTTACGGAGAACGAATCCAAGCGACACGCTTCCCAGCGCCGCTAGGGCGAATAGAAACGGAAGGAGCGGCTGCATCGGCTGCACAGGTGGTTTCACCCGCACCACAACCAGAACGAAGAGAAACCACGCTACGACGAATGCCAAATGAAGGAAGCGGACGGCTCGACGGCTGTTTGCGAGGGGAGACATCCATGCTCCAGAAACCACGGCGAGGATACTGCTGCGAGACGGTCAAAAGCGCAAGAACTGACGAGAACTGAGTGCTACCTAGCAGGAGCGAATCGACGCAGCTAGCGCCAGGTTTGCCTGAAGCCGCCGGTCAACCTGCACTGCAGCGTAGCGTGCACAGAGGACCCGTTCGCTCTCGGCCCAATGGGCCAGACCTGTAATGCGCCCCGATGCCAGCGTCCCGATGGCCTGGATGATTTTGAAGTACAGTGGAACCAACCCCAGGCTGGAACGGCCCGCGTGCAGATCCGGGGTCAATTTGTGAAGCTGGGCTAGGGGACGATAGTCGTCGCCACGGAGGATCCCTGTATCTAGGCAGGCGGCGGCCAGAACCTGGCCGGATACGGGCTGTGCAGCGACTCCGGTGACGACAGCCCGCCAGTAGTACAGCGCGAACTGCGCCAGAGCAACGATCGAGATCGCCAGGATCATAACGGAAAGCATCACTAGCCTCTGGAAGCATTTTGTCGTCAGCACGCACACTGCACCATAGCTCCGAGGTACTATCAGGCTGGTCCTTCAGGGCGTAACAAATTGAGAACAAACCGCCTGGCAGACGCCGCCGGGCCCGGAGGCAGAATGCGAACAACTACTCGTTCTATCCTGGCGCTGGCGGTTATGGGCTGTGCGCTAGGCATCGCTGAAACCTGTGGCCTGGTCGCTCAGGCGGGAAACAGGGCAGAGGCCGCCATTGCGTCAGCCGCGCCTGACGAACAGTCAGAATCCATACGCGCCGTTTTAGCCACCCAGCAGGGGGCCTGGAATCGCGGTGACATCCCGGCCTTTCTCGAAGGTTACTGGAACTCGCCTGAATTGACCTTCTCGGGCGGTGACGGGATCGTGCGCGGCTATGCTGGGCTTCTAGAGAGGTACCGAAAAAGCTACCCGGACAGGGCAGCTATGGGAGAGCTGGACTTTTCGGGACTCGAAATTCGCCTTCTGGCACCTGACGCGGCGCTTGTGCTGGGTCAATGGCACCTGAAAAGGGCTTCCGGAGATGCGGGAGGGGTTTTTACGCTGGTTTTTCGTAGATTCCCTACGGGATGGCGGATCATTCACGATCACACGAGTGCACAAAAGCAGACGCCTTGATCTATCGGCAGGAAGCACTGTAAACTATTGACGTATATTGGGTTAGCTCTAATTTTAGGGAGCAAAACGTAGCTCGAATTTGGCGAAATATTTCTCCCGACCGACCCTCAAACATTTCTAACGTATTGAAAACAAAGACTGTTAAATTACGCCGCTTTCGAATACGCACACTAGACCGTACGGAGAGTACAGTTCTAGAGTTGCCGGAAACCCATCAGATTGCTGCGCTCCGGGTCAGCGGTGTTGCGACTTTTGTCGGATCGCGATAGAGCGGCCGCTGCGTCCCGTTCTTTGCCAGCAGGATCTGTGCGACGTTAATGTAACGCTCGAGAAAAGCCCCTTCACACCAGGCCAGATAGAAATCCCACATCCGCTGGAAGCGAGCGTCAAATCCGAGATGCTGGACCTGCTCGAGATTTTGAAAGAAGCGTTCCCTCCAACCGGCGAGCGTGTTTGCGTAGTGCAATCCGAAATTTTCCATCTGTATAAGCGATATTCGCGTGCGGCGCGCAAGCGACCGGTGGATTTCCGCCAAAGAGGCCAGTTCGCTGCCAGGGAAAATGTACGTCTGAATCCAATCCACTCGTTTGCGATAAGAAGCAAGCTCCTGGTCGAGCAAGGTGATGGTCTGCAACATCATCGTGCCGTCTGGCGTCAGCAATCGATCGCATGCGCCGAAGAACTCATCGTAGCGTTTAATGCCGACGGCTTCGAACATCTCGATGCTCACGATCTTGTCGTATGGGCCAGAGATCTTTCGGTAGTCTTCAAGGAAAATTCGTACCGAGCCGGTTCTAAAACTTGATTCGTTAATGAGACGCGTTGCGAATTTGTTCTGCGCCGGGCTCAAAGTCAGCCCGGTTACATGAACACCGTAGTGCCGCGCAGCGTAGACGGCAAACCCTCCCCAGCCGCAGCCGATTTCCAGCACCCGGTCACCCGGCTGGAGCTGCAATTTGCGACAAATCAAATCGAGTTTATGCAGCTGAGCTGTTTCGAGCGAATCGTTTTCGCGGAGAAACAACCCGCAAGAGTAGAGCATCCGTTGGTCCAAAAAGAGAGCGTAAAAATCATTGCCGAGGTCGTAGTGATGGTGAATGTTGTTCCTGCTTCCACGAAGAGAATTCGCATGCAGGCGGTGGCGCATCCGCGACAGGAAACCGCGCAGGAAAGACACCAGCGGATGGCCGGAATCGAGCAGACGCATATTTCGGACTGCCAGACGCACTAGCGACACAAGGTCCGGCGAAGTCCAGTCGCCATCCATGAACGATTCACCCATCCCGACATCCGCTCCCGTGATTGCGCGCACAAAAAAACGTTGGTCATGAATCACAGCCATGGCGCGAAGCTTTGCTGTGGGATCTCCAAACGTATGGGTCTCGTCCGGGCACACGAGCTCCAGATAGCCGTCCTGCAATTTGCGAAGTGAGGAAAAGAAAAGCCGCCGTGCCGTGTGTTGAAGGAGCGCGCTCATCGCGAAGGTTCTCCCGTCAAATCGTCTGGGCGCCGATCGCTTCCCTAATTATTACTCTTGACGGCTGGATGCTTGCAAGCTTCGCGGGATATACGGGCTTGGACGGAAAAGACGGCGACGAGTTCCCTACAGAATCTCCAGAATCTCTTCGTAACGTTTGAAGGGCGGAATGAGGTACGCGCCCGCAAGTTCAGTGCGGGACCATGCGAGCATTTCGCGGGCAACCTCGAACCCGCGTTCGCGAGCGGCTGTTCCTGCGGACTCGAGAGACCTGAGGAGCGATTCCGGTATCACAATTCCGGGGACTTCATTGTTGAGCCGCAAAGCTTGCTTGTAACTATTGAGCGGCCAAATGCCGATCAAAACTGGGATGGGAGATTTGCCGCCGAGTTTTTTCAGAAACGTGTACCAGTGTTCAGGATCAAAAATCGGTTGAGTCATCGCAAAGTGCGCGCCAGCTTCGATTTTGGAAACGAAGCGGGCGATCTCTTCGTCCAGATTATCCGCGACGGGATTGACGGCAACGCCGATCGTGAAATTGGTCGCGCCGCCGAGCGTCTTGCCCGACCAGTCCGTGCCCTGATTCAGGCGATGAAGCACTTTGACAAGTCCCACGGAATCGACTTCATACACGCCGCTGGTTTCAGGGTAGTCTCCAACCGACGGCGGATCGCCGGTTATGGCAAGAACATTTCGAACGCACCCAACCGTCCAAGCGCCAAGCAGAGCGGCTTGCAATCCAATGATGTTCTGATCGCGCGTAGTGAGGTGCGGGATCGTCTCCACGCCGCGCGCTTCAAGCGCACCGGCGACAATGAGAGCGTCCATGCCAACGCGTGCCATCGCGCCGGAATTGATATCAATGGCGTCGACTTTTCCGCAGGACATTATTTTTTCCACTTGCTCGTAAACGCGGTCGAGCGCAATGCCCTTCGGGGGATCAATTTCCACGCTGACTTGAAACTTTCCAGCCTGAATATTCTTCCAGAGTTTGCTTTCAGGAGCGCGTTCGAGCAACGGGGCGGGCTTCGCGACCGCTTCAACTGCGATCGCGGATGCGTGGACTTTCGAAGGCCGGAGCGATTTAACAGCCTCGGCCATGGCACGAATGTGCGCAGGCGTTGTGCCGCAACAACCGCCAAGAATGCGGACGCCGGCCGCGGCGGCTTCCCGCGCGAACAGCGCGAAATATTCCGGCGAAGATTTTGGATAAACGATCCGGTCACCTTCGCGCTTGGGGAAGCCCGCATTAGGCATGGCGCTGACGCGAAGGTCATCCACAGAGGTAAGTTCCCGAATGATTGGGAGAAGCGATTGAGGCCCCAAAGTGCAATTCGCTCCGATTACCTGGACGTGTTTGTTTTTGAGCTGCGCAGCAGCTTCCGAGGGGCGCAGATCGCCGTACGCCGTTCCTTCCTCGGCGTAGGTGAGTTGCGCGATGATCGGCAGCCCAGAGAATGAGCGGATGGCGTCAATGGCGTGAAGAATTTCCTCGATGTACGTGAAAGTCTCCAGAATAAAAAGATCGACGCCGCGCTCTTCGAGCGCTTGAGCCTGCTCGAGAAAAAACGAGACTATCTCTTCAGGCTCGGGGTGACGTGCCTGAACGCCCAGTCCGAGGGGACCAATCGATCCGCCGATTAAAACTTCGCGAGCGGCAGCTTCACGGGCTTCGCGGGCGATTTTGACTCCTCGGGAATTGAGGCGCTGAACTTCTTCGCCAAGGCCTAAGGGCGCAAGCTTGAATCGATTGGCACCAAACGTATTGGTTTCGATGATTTGCGCGCCCGCCTCGATGTAAGCCTGGTGGACACGGAAAACCGCTTCAGGTTCAGTGGAATTCAGCTCGTCGAAACAGCGCTGCGCGCCCACAGCTTCGTGGAGCATGGAGCCCATCGCACCATCGGCGATCAGAATTGAGTCTTTTAGCCTTTCGTTAAAATCGAAAATCTTCACGATGCGTCCGCCTGGAAATAAATTGGGGGGCAAGCCGCTAAGCGTTCAGCGCTTTTGCTCCATCAGACTTGCGACAGTGCTCATCAAATCGTACTTGGTCAGAATTTCGAAGCGTGTTCCGTCCATCTCCACAAACACCGCGGGATTTTCGTGGCTGAGAATATACGTAACGCGTTCGACCGGAGCAGTTTTTGGAATTTTCGGCAGGGGCTTGCTCATGACTTCGCGCACAACCAGCTTACGCAGGTCTTTTCCTTGTAGGGCAAGCGTCAAAATCTGATCCTCATAAACAGTTCCGATGGGAACGCTTTCCTCGAAAACAGGGATCTGCGAGATGTCCTGCTCCTGCATCGTCTTGAGCGCGTGAAAAACGGTTTGATACGGCCGCACGATGACGAGCTCGCGAACCTTGCCCGTTTTGTGTTTGGCGTTCACAACCTCGCCGGCGGTAATGGCCACCGCGGAATCCACATAGCCGCGCTCGCGCATCCATTCTTCATTATAAACTTTGCTGAGATAGCGCATTCCGGTGTCTGGCATGAACGCGACGATCAGGGCTTTCTCGTCAAGATTCTTCGCCAGTCGCAACGCAGCGGAGAGACATCCGCCGCCGCTGCCACCCGTGAAAATGCCTTCCTGCTTGACCAGGCGCCGCGCGACCACGAAGCATTCTTCGTCGTTCACTTGAATCACGTCGTCGAGGATTTTCATGTCCATCGTGGTCGGAAAAAAATCTTCGCCGATCCCTTCGACAACATACGTGCGGGCCTTCCCCACCTGCCCGGTTTTGTGAAAGTCGTAGTAGAGGGAACCTTCCGGATCAACGCCGACGATCTGAATCGCGGGATTCTTTTCTTTGAGATATTTTCCGGCGCCGCTGATGGTGCCCCCTGTTCCCATGCCGCAGACGAAATGCGTAATTTTCCCTTCGGTGTCTTCCCAAAGTTCTGGTCCGGTGGTCTGGTAGTGCGCGGCAGGATTCATCGGATTGTCGTACTGATTCGGGTAGAACGAATTGGGAATTTCGCGGGCAAGTTTTTTCGCGACGGAATAATAGCTGCGCGGGTCTTGGGGTTCGACCGCAGTGGGGCAAACGATGACTTCCGCGCCGAGGGCCTTCAGCAGATCGACTTTTTCTTTGGACTGCTTGTCGGTAATCGTGAAAACCATTTTATAGCCGCGAACGGCCGCGACCAGCGCCAGCCCCAT
>Ga0137403_10007046_pt1 | contig 12758 bp, 12 predicted proteins | sample CZOMad2_1_16fung_FD_122057 | JGI IMG/M metagenome (GOLD analysis project Ga0137403, IMG submission 122057) | Vadose zone soil fungal communities from Angelo Coast Range Reserve, California, USA - CZOMad2_1_16fungal (Hybrid Assembly) | ecosystem: Environmental > Terrestrial > Soil > Vadose zone... | reverse complement strand
ATGGCTGCGTCCGCGAGAGAACGAGATGGCTGCGTTGCTAGCCGAGCTGGTTGCCGTGCCGACGGAAAACCCGCCGGGGAAAAATTACGGCGTGTGCGCCGATCTACTCGAGCACAGATTGAAGCGAATGGGTCTCGGCTACGAGCGGCTGGAGGTGGAGGCGCCAAACAGCAGCGGCGGCGGCAATCCGGCCTGCCTGGTTGCCAGCCATGGAAGCGGCGAATGCATTCTCTATTTTCATGGGCATTACGACGTGGTTCCGGCGCAGTCCCCGGAGCAGTTTCAACCTTTGCGTAAGGAACATTTCTTGTTTGGCCGCGGCACGTGCGACATGAAAGGCGGGATTGTGGCAATGCTGTACGCCATTCTCGCGTTGAAAAAGATTGGCGCCGAACTCGATGGAAGAATCGCTTTGACGCTGGTGCCCAATGAGGAGACGGGAGGCGAAGGCGGATCGGCGTGGCTGGCAGCGCAGGGGAGGCTTGGACGCGACGGGATTGGCATGCTCCTGGCGGAGCCAACGAGCGGCGTGGTCTGGAATGCGAATCGTGGAGCGATTTCGATGCGAGTTCGTGTGCATGGAAAGTCCGCGCACGTCGGATTGCAGCATCAAGGCGAAAACGCGTTCGAACGGATGGTGCAAGTCGTTGAGCGGCTGCGGGAATTGAAACAAGAAGTGGAGCGGAGGGCAACAAAGTTCAACATCGGGGCGGAGCAAGCGCGGCAGTCGATTCTGATGCTGGGAGGGCAGAGCGGCGGTGGCAGCAACTTTAATGTGGTGCCGGACGAATGCTGGTTCACCATTGACCGGCGAATCAATCCCGAGGAGGATCTTGCGGAAGAGAAATCGAGGCTGATTGCGACCCTCGAAAGCTACAAGCGTGAAGGCATTCCTTTGGAATGGGAGATCATGCAGGAAGGGCAATCGTCGGCGTGCCGGGAGGAAGAGCCTCTCGGTGAAGCGCTGGCCCGAAGCGTGAGAGCCGTGACGGGCGAAGCAGGGCGATTTGAGATGTGCCCCGGCCTCCTGGAGACCCGCTTCTATGCGGCGCAAGGAATTCCGGCTTATGCCTATGGCCCCGGACTGCTATCAGTGGCGCATGGGCGAAACGAGTATGTGGACCTGCGAAAAGTAATTGATTGCGCCGCGATCTATGCCTTGACCGCGTCGAAATTGCTACACCACTGATCTCGCCGATGGGCTCAGCCCTTGAGTCGGGCATAGTGGCGGCGGAGGCTTGCAGGGGGAGCGGTGAAGGAAGAGACGAACGTATCCTACCTTTCCGCCTTCTATTACACAGGGGCAGGGCTCCTGATGCTAACGGGAGTGTTTGCGGGGCTTAGCCACAGCTGGGTGATGGCGGCGGGTAGTTTCATTCTTGGAGTCGTGCTATTCGGTTATCGTAGAGTTGCGACCAAGAAGTGGGGATGAAACTGTAAGTTGATGAAACATAGGTAGTTATCAGGGGCTCACAAAAACTCGGGCGCGCGCTCGCCATTCAAGCGTCTACTGGCCCAATAGTACTATTCAAGATTCCCGCGAAATTGCTCATGATTCACGCGTATGCCAACTCTTTACTTTTGCCAACCACACGCCAAGAACCAAGGGATGCTTCGCGCCGTTCTCTCCGTGAACGAGTGTGAGCGCGTTGTCAGCCAACACCCCGCTACCTACGTCGGCGATCAGTTCCCGAAGCTAGGCAACAACCAAGGGTCGGCAAGCGATTTTGCTGTCCTCAATTTCCCGCCGGATGAGGCTCCGGCAGGCTGGCGCTCGGGCTATTACCGGCTCGACTCCGACCTGACCAAGCTTAACGAATCGCTGCTGGCGCTTTCCCGATAGCTAATTCGCAAACTGTTTCTTTCGATGTGGTGGGACCTGCGAATGTGGTTCGCCGCAGAGTCAGCTCCATGCCCCGGATGCCGCCAACAATTGTAGTCCGATAGCAAAGGAGTTCCTTCCCAGCGGCTCGCAATAGATGACTCGCGCGCGAGCCCGGAAATCTCCGGGCAGGGACCACAAATTCAGCCGCTCATTCTGTTTCCACGGAGTAGTCGCAACGACCCGAGCGCCGTGGATGCTTACGTTTTCCGTAAGGGCCTCCTGCGCGGGATGGCGGACATCGAGACTGCACAGATCTACTCTTACTGATAGAGAAGTGCGATTTTCCAACCGGCGCGCAATCGCTTGCATGAGACACCCATGGTCTCGCGCCACACAGGGAGGATGGGTACCGGGGTGGGAACGACAGTCCTATCATACGCCGGCCGGGGTCGGAAGCGAACACCTTAGCTGATGGGGTGATGGGGACCACCGGATGCGACCGCAGGGAGCTGGCCCTACGAAGCTGATTCTGGAATTCAGCGGTTGCGGACTTCAACTTACGACCGGCAGCCAGTTTTGCAAGACATCCTGAGAATCTGGCAGGATATCTCTAAAGTTCAATCCCATGCCGAGATGTGAGTGGGAGTAGACGACGGTGGCTGGCGCTTCGAAAACTTGCGTTTCGGTAAGAATCCTCACGCGGACGGGTGTCCCGTCCATTAGGGGATTAATCGTATCGACGTAACAGCCGGTGGCAGTGATGTCGCTGATGCGAGCGGCCAGCCGGGTGCCGACGCTTTCCGACAATACTTCTGCGGAAGCTATGAATGGAAACCTTGGTGCTCGTCGCCGATCCTGGTCCATGGCAGCATCTTTCGGCAGAGTGGAGCGGTATTCTATCCCGAATTTGGCTCTCCCCACATGAAAATTCTCAATTCCCAAAGAATCTCTGACTTCCCTGCCCTCCTGATCGCTGCCGAATCGTTCAAAGACAGCCATGTTTGCTGAACGCCGAGAAACGCGCGCCCATAATATCAAGTGACTTCAGCGAAGAAATCCAAGTACCATCGTGCAAGTTCCCTGAGAATCTGAACGTGGGGTGGGAATGCCTCCAGCAGGCTTGCGCCGCAGCAGCCGAATTCCGAAGGAGATTGCGATCCTGCTCGTCGGCAGCGATATGGAAGGCAAGATGTTCTCGGAAGAAACCAAGACAGTCGTTCTCAGCCGCCGCGGAGCAGGAATTGTTTCCCAATACGCGCTCTACGCCGAACAGGAATTGATCCTCCGACGACTGGATACCCATGAAGAAGCCGAAGTTCGCGTGGTTGGGCAACTCGGCGTCCATGACAAGATTCACACTTACGGCGTAGCCTTCCTAAAACCTGAAGTGGGCCTCTGGGAGATTGAGTTCCCCGGAATGACCGCGTCAGAAAAGGAAGCCAGCCGTGTGGTACTCCAGTGTTGTGGCTGCAAGGCCTGCGAGTTGATTGAGCAGAGCGACCTGGAATCGGACGTATACCGGGTCAACGAAGGGCTTGTCCGTTCGTGCAAGATCTGCGGAACTTCGACATTTTGGCGCCGGCCGATCGACGAAGTGAGCGGAGAAACGGCTCCGTTAGAGACTGCACCGCTCGTCATCGGGGAAATCGCGGAGCCTGTTGAATTTCCCTCTGCTGCTTCAGCGGAGCCGCCGTCGGCGCCACAACCCACGGCGCGCTCCGAAAACAGGCGCAAGCACGTGCGCACGATGGCGAATTTCAAAGCATGCATCCGGACATATGGCTCTAGCGACGAGATCGTGGCATGCGAGGATATTTCTCGCGGCGGGCTCCGCTTCAAGAGCAAGAAGGAGTACACCGCGAATACCGAGATTGAAGTGGCGGCTCCGTATTCACCGGGAGCACATGCCATTTTTGTCCGCGCGCAAATCATGTATGTAGTGGAACTGAAACAGGAACGGCGATTTCGCTGCGGGGTCCGCTACGCCAAATCCTGATCGCCCGGCGCTACCGGCGGACTAATTGACGCCGTTCATTTCTTGCTGGCTACTTTAGCGAAGCCTCAATTTTACTCTTGAACTCCCTGGCTTTGGCGATCGCCGCCGGCTCATCCACGGTAAGCAATTTCCTGCCACGCATCACCACGCGGCCGCCGATAATGACCGTCTCCACGTCGCTACCCTTCAACGCGTAGGCCAATTGCGCATAGACATCGTACATCGGCACGGCATTTGGCGCGTCCAGGCCGATGAGAATCAAATCCGCTTTCTTTCCGGCTTCGAGTGAACCTATTTCCTTGTCCATGTGAAGCGCACGCGCGCCTTCTATGGTGGCCATTTCGACGACGGCCTTTGCGCCCAGCGCCTGCGGGTCCATCTTGGTGATCTTCTGGAGCTTTGCCGCCAGGTCCATCTCTTCCATCAAGTCCAGATCGTTGTTGCTGCCCGCCGGTCCGTCTGTGCCCAACCCGACGGCGATGCCGGCGCCACGTTCTTCGTTCACCGGAGCAACACCGCTCGCCAACATCATATTGCTCGACGGATTGTGAACGCATCCCACGTGACGCTTAGCCAGAATCTTACGGTCCGCCTCGTCCACCCAGATACAATGCGCGGCGAGCACATCGGGGCCAAGAATTCCAAGCTTTTCAAGATACTGTACCGGTGTGGTGCCATTTTTCTCACGGCTGTCGTTCAATTCCTTCCTGGTTTCCGCTACGTGAATCAGGATCGGCGCGTTGTACTTGCGGGCGAGCGCGGCGGAGTCCCTTAGTGTCTGTTCGGAATCCGTGTAGATCGAATGGGGCGCCACCGCGGCGTGAATCAGCTGGTCGCCCTGCCACCGCTTCAGGAATTTCTCCGCGTACTCGAGCATGGCCGGGTTGTTCTTGTTGTCTGGAGCGGGAAAGTCGAGGATGGTTTCACCCAACACGGCGCGCATTCCAGCGGCTTTCGTCTCTTCGGCGATGGCATCCTCAAAGTAATACATGTCCGCAAACGTCGTGATGCCGCCGCGAAGCTGTTCCGCGGCGGCAAGGCGCGTGCCCCAGCGCACAAATTCCTCGTTCACATTCTTGGCTTCGGCCGGAAAGATGAATTTCGTTAGCCACTCTTCGAGCGTCACGTCATCCTTCAGCCCGCGCAAGAGCGTCATGGGACGTGTGTGTGACCATTGATCAAGCCGGGCAGAACGAGTTTTCCGCCCGCATTAACGGCTTGCGCGGAGGAGTACTTTGCCTCTACGCTCGCACGCGAACCGACGGCCACGATCACATCGCCCCTCACGGCAACGGCTCCGTCCTCGATGATTCGGCGTTCCGCGTTCATCGTAAGGACTGTGCCACCCAGTACGAGAAGATCGACTTTTTCTTTTTTCACATTTTGCGCGAGCAGATAGGAGGAGAAAAAAGCAACGGAAGCCAGAACGACGACCATCGAGCAAGGCAGACTGCGCATCCAATTTCGGTTTTCCATCTTCTATTTTCCCGTTTCTATAAGTGGGAAGAGTCGAATGGTTTAGGGAAGAGATCTTTCATCCGGATTGTTTCCGTTTTGCCTTTGAGATTCGCCATGATAACGGGAACGTCGCCGCAAAATTCCCAAATGAGCTGACGGCACGCCCCGCAGGGGGGCGTCAACGTGTCGCTGTCGGTTACCACCGAAATCGCGTCGAAGCCGCGCTCGCCTTCACTGATAGCTTTGAAGATGGCAATACGTTCGGCGCAAACCGTGAGGCCGTAGGTGGCATTCTCAACGTTGCAACCGCCAAAGATTCTGCCCGAAGTGGCGCGCAGCGCTGCGCCCACACGAAAATTGGAGTACGGCGCATGGGCGTTTTCCCGCGCCTGCCTGGCGGCCGAAATCAAGCTGTCGTATTCGCTCACGCTATCGCCTCTGCAATTCGCGGAATGACCGCTTTCAACAAACCGATGAATTGACCTTTTACGCGCTCAGCCGTCTCCAGCACTTCGATGTGGTTGAGCGGCTGATCCAGGATTCCCGCCGCCGCATTCGTCACGCAGGAGATGCCGAGCACGCGAATGCCGCTATGCCGCGCGGCAATCACTTCCAGAACCGTGGACATTCCCACCAGATCGGCGCCGATCGCGCGCAAGTAGCGTATCTCCGCCGGCGTCTCATAGCTCGGTCCGAGGAGTCCTGCATACACACCCTCAAACATCCCAATCCCCATGCGGTTTCCCTCGCCGACAGCCATTTCGCGAAATCTGCGGTCGTAGGCCGAGGTCATGTCGTGAAAACGCAGGCCGAATCTCTCGTCGTTTGGTCCTGCGAGCGGATTGACGCCCTGCAGATTGATGTGGTCGCTGATCACCACTAGCCGGCCCTGCACGAATTCCCGTTTGATGCCTCCCGCCGCGTTGGTGAGGATCACGGCCTTTATGCCCATGCGCGCGAATACGCCGACGGGAAACGCCACCTCTTTCGCGGAATAGCCTTCATAAAGATGGACTCGGCCCTGCATCCCGGCAACGGGAATTGCTCCCACTTTTCCGATGACGAGCTTCCCCGCGTGGCCAATGGCGGTCGATTGAGGAAAGTGCGGAATTTTCGCATAGGGAATTTTGGCGGCATCGGCAAATTCGTCCGCGAAAGCGCCGAGGCCGGAACCCAGAACAAGCGCAATCTTCGGCCGGTGAGCGGTCTGAGAAAAAATGAAGTCAGCCGCTTCCCCCGCGCGCTCGTACTCGCCGTCCGGTGATCTGTTGCTCGGAGTTGGAACGGCGATTTTTCGGGGCGAAACCGTTTTCGGAGTCTTGCTCTTAGAGCTTTTTTTTGCGATCACGAAAGGATCCCCACGATGGAAGCGGACATCAAGTTTGCCATAGTGCCCGCGAGCATGGCGCGGATGCCGAATCTTGCGAGCTGGCTGCGCTGCTCTGGCGCGAGCGCGCCGATGCCGCCGATCTGGATGCCAATGGAGCTGAAGTTGGCGAAGCCGCAGAGAGCAAAGGTGGCGATTGCAAAAGTGCGCGGATCGAGCGAGCCCTTCATGAGGCCAAGCTGGCCAAACGCGACGAATTCATTAATGACCATGCGCGTCCCGAGCAAGTTGCCAATCTTTGCCGCGTCCTGCCAGGGCACACCGATCAGCCAGGCAACCGGCGCGAAGATCCACCCGAAAACAGTCTGCAGACTTTCCGGGAACCATGCCATGTGGGGCCAGTTGTGGATGCCGCCCATGATGGCGTTGAGCAACGCAAGCAAAGCGATGAAGGTAATCAGCATGGCGCCCACATTAAGTGCGAGATGCAAGCCGTCAGTTGTGCCCCGGGCGATGGCGCCAAGAAGATTGGTTTCTTTTTCCATCGGGGGCATTTCCACGCGGCCGGCTGTGAGCGGCTGTTCGGTTTCCGGGACGAGCATCTTGGCCATGAGCAGCGTTCCGGGCGCCGTCATAATGACTGCGGTCAAAAGGTTTTTGGGATCGGCGCCTCCCACCTGGATGTACCCGGCCATCATACCGCCGGAGATGTGCGCCATCCCACTGGTCATGACGACCATCAGTTCCGACTTGGTGAGTGTGGGAAGAAAGGGGCGAATGGTGAGCGGAGCTTCCGTTTGGCCCATGAAGATGCTGGCGGCCACGTTGAGGGATTCCGCGCCGCTGGCGCCCATCACGCGAGTCATAATCCACGCCGCAGCGCGGATGATGAGCTGCATCACTCCGAGGTGATAGAGCACAGCGAAGAAGGCGGCAATGAAGATGATCGTGGGAAGTACCTGGAAGGCAAACGAAAAGCCCAGCCGGGAGAGTTCCTTCGGCAGACCAATGTCGCCGAAGACAAACGCGGAACCCGCGTAGGAAAAGCTCAAGAGCTTGTTTGCGCCGGCGCCGAGGAAACCAAACACCGAACTACCTACACCGGATCGGAGAACGAAGAAGCCAAGCGCCAACTGGAGCCCAAGGCCCCAAGCGATGGTCTTGAGCTTGATAGCGCGCCGGTCGGTGGAGAAAAGCCAGGCCAGCCCAAGTATCACGGCCATGCCGAGTACTCCGGTAAAACGTCCCATGAACACTCCTCTCCAAACAACCGATTCAAGCGCCAATCACCCGGCGCACCAGAGGCCGCTTCTCGCGCGGAGCCTCCTCGCCGATGTGATAACTGTCCGCGATGCGGCTCTTGGCTTCGGCAAGTTTGGCGTCGCTATTGTAATGAATCGTGGCCAGCGGTTCTCCCTTTTCCACGCGATCCCAGATCCGCTTGTGGAATTCGAGACCAACGCCGTGATCGATCTTGTCTTCCTTTTTTTCGCGGCCACCGCCGAGCATGGCGAGCGCGACGCCAAATTGCTCGCAGTTGGTGCCGGTGACGAAGCCGCCCGCCGAACTCGCTACTTGCAAATGCAGGCGCGCGGTGGGCAGGCGTTCCGGTTCGTCAATGACGCGTTCATCGCCGCCTTGCAGGCGAATCCCTTGCCGGAATTTCTCGAGTGCCTGGCCGGTGGCAATCATGGTTTCAGCGTGGCGGCGGCCTTCTTCCACACTCTTCGTTCTCTCGCCGAGGTAAAACATCCAAGCGGAGAGTTCGAGGCTCAAGTCCCGCAGATCGGCGGGGCCACGGCCTTTGAGGACTTCGACCGATTCGGTGACTTCATTCGAATGGCCCGCCATGCGGCCAAGCGGCTGATCCATTCCGGTGATAAGGGCTACCACTTTCTTGCCCATGCGCTTTCCGGTTTCGACCATGACCTCAGCAAGGCGAACCGAATCTTCCTCTTTCTTCATGAAGGCGCCGGAGCCCGTTTTCACGTCAAGGACCAGGGCGTCAATGCCTTCGGCGAGTTTCTTGCTCATGATAGACGCGCAGATGAGACCGATATTCTCGACGGTAGAAGTAACGTCACGGAGCGCGTAGATTTTTTTGTCGGCAGGAGCAATCTCCGCGGTTTGCCCGATCAAGCCCATGCCGCATTCGCGGAGGACGCGGCGAAATTCGTCCAGCGACAGATTCACATTGAAGCCCGGAATCGCTTCCAGTTTGTCAAGCGTGCCACCGGTGTGACCGAGGCCGCGGCCGCTGATCATCGGAACCGTAAGGCCGCCCGCCGCGACGACGGGAGCAAGAATGAGAGAAGTCTTATCGCCAATCCCTCCGGTGGAGTGCTTGTCCACTTTCTTGCCGGGGATCTCGGAATGGTTGAGGACTTCTCCGGAGTAAAGCATCACCTCGGTGAGAGCCGCGAGCTCGGCTCGGTTCATGCCGCGGATCCACACGGCCATGAGCCACGCCGCCATCTGGTAATCGGGTATTTCGCCGCGCGTGTAGCCGGAAACCAGAAAATCGATTTCTTCGCGGGAGAGTTCTCCGGAATCACGTTTTTTGCGGATCAGGTCGACGGCGCGCATGCGTTTGGAAAGCGAACGGCGAGCGTAACACTCGCTGTACGGGGCGTCAACGCGATGCACACGCTTGAAATCGGCAAATCGCTACAGCGGCTGCTGCACATCCGGAGGCAGAATGGTTGACTGGGCGGAAACCACGTGCCAGCCTCGGGGCGTGTCCACATAAACGTGCACGGCGCGAATCTGGCTGCTGATGTGCTGGCCCTTGATGATGCTGCGCGCTGACCAGAGGCAAGTTGCAACTGCGGTCTCTTGAAAGACGCGGACTTTAATGTCGGAGGCGTTGAACGATTCGTACTTGACCGCGGGAGATTCGATCACTTCGATCCACTGCGTCTTGTTTACCAGCTGACCGTGCGAAAGCGTGCCGGCAAAATCATCGCTGTATACGCGCTGAAAGTAAGTGCCACTTTTTAATTGGATGGCGTGTGCGGCTTCTTTTTCCAGGCTGACGATCTCCTGCCTCTGCATTTCGGGATCGCCGGGCGCAGGCTGAGCATAACACTGCTGGATGCACGCCTGCCGCCAGTTTTCTTGCGCTTGCCACGAGGGAGCGAGCAGCGCCAACCCTATTGCCAATGCCACCGTGCCCGTAATCTTGGCCATGCTGGAGTGCCTCCTCAAGGAGTGACGGAATTCCGCCGGAGCAATCTAGGAAAGGGTTGTCGCTGACACACCCCATGGTACGGAAGGTCGATTACGTATATCCATCACATAGATAACATGCGTGTTGTGAATGACAAGCTCTCATAGGGTCACTGGTCGGTCGATGTTTCGGCAAATCCCAAAGAAATAGAAGAAACTAGTTTCGCTTTAATGCTCTGCTAGAATAGTCCCCTTCCAAAGAGAGTCACCACCCGTGGAAACTTGATTCGCTCGGAGGAGCCATGATTGACTTTAACAGGGGAAACTATGAAACGGCCGACGGCAGAAGTGACTGCCAAACGGCTAACTCGCTGCCGTTTTCACGGCGGAGTTTTCTGGCCAAGACATCATATTTCGGAGCGTTGTATGCCGCCGCCAAGCTGCTCCCGATGCCGGCGCTGGCGGCGGAGCTGGCAGGGGACACGCGTGTATCTCAAACACCGCTTGTCGATAAGGGCTTTGCGTCGGTGAGAAAGATCGGTGAAGGGCTGTACGCAACAATCTCCGATCCCTCGAAGGGATTTCAGACGGTTTGCAACGGGGGATTTCTGGTTGGCAAAGACGGGGCGCTATTGATCGAGGGATTTATTAGCGTGGCCGGCGCCGCCTTCCAGATGGATGCTCTGCGGATGGTTAGCCAAGTGCCCGTGAAGGGCGCGCTGGACACCCACTATCACTACGATCATTCCATGGGGAACGCCTTCTTCGGCGCGAACGGGATTCCTTTGTGGGCGCATGCCAACACAGCGAAGCGCATCGTGGAGAACTATGGGGCCATGCAGGGCGCCGACAAGGCCGTCTTCCTGAGCCCCCTCGAGAAGACGATCAAAGAGGCTAAGACAGAAACGGCGCGAAAACGCCGAGAAGACTTTCTTGCCCATGTAACGAATGTATTCAACGTTTCAAATTCCAGTATTCTTGCCCTTCCAAATCATCCGATTGATCCGGCGAAGCTGCCCATGAAGGTGGACTTGGGCGGAATTACAGCTGTGATCGAGAATTATCCGGGACATTCCGGGACGGACGTAATCGTGCGAGTTCCGGAACAGAACGTTGTTTATGCGGGCGATCTTCTTTTTTCCGGCATGTATCCAGTCTGCTTTGACGCGCAGGCCACCGTTTCCGGCTGGAGACAAACGCTGAAGACCTTCGCTTCCTGGGACAAGGGCACACTCTTCGTTCCCGGACATGGACCCGTATGTGGTCAGGAAGGGATTGCTCTCTCCCGGGCGCTCTTCGACGATATCGAAGAGCAGGCGCAGAAGATGCACAAAGCAGGAGTTTTGGCGGCGGAGGCGGCCGATCTTTACGAAATCCCAGAAAAATACAAGAACGTCGGCAATTTTTCTTGGGACTTTTCCATCGGACCCGCGATTCTGAAGCTGTATGCGGAGTGGGGAGCCAAGTAACCGCGGCGGCGGTGCTAGGACGAGGCGGCACTAGCGTAGCCCGGGAGGCTAGTCGGGAAGGACGGCGTCGAAGCTGCGAATCGCGCCGCTCGTGGTGGGCGAAGAAGTTGTGCGGCTATCGCGGTCGCAGAGGATTGCTTGCATTCCTACCGACTGCGCCGCTTCGATTTCCTTCACCGCATCGGAAACAAACAAAAACTGCTGTGGCGCATACGAAAACGAAGCGGCGATTTTCTTGTAGCTTTCCCCCTCGGTTTTCGCTCCCACGCGGGTGTCGAAGAAGGCGGAAATATAAGACGTCAAATCCCCTGAGGATGTGGTGCGAAACAGGAGTTGCTGCGCGAGGACGCTCCCCGACGAGTAGATGCAGATAGTTCTCTTCTGCCGCCGCCATCGTTCGAAAGCGATGGGCACATCGGGAAACACTTCGCCGCGCAATTCCCCGTTCGCGAATCCTTGCTGCCAGATTTTTCCTTGAAGAGACTTCAGTGGCGTGCACTTGCTGTCCCGCGCGATCAGCCATTGGCCGTAGGCGACGCTCGAACGCAGCAGGGCTTCTTCCGTATTGTCCAGCCAGCCGGGCGGTTCAAGTCCATTGCGTTCCTCCAGGTCGTGCTGCGCGTGCAGGTCCTGAATCAAAGAGCGAATTTCGGGATCTTGAGCGTGTTCTCGAAGAAACGATTCCAGCTTGCGGCTGGCATAGGGAAAAAGCGTTTGATAAACGAATTTGATGGGTGTTGCCGTGCCTTCGATGTCGAGAAGAATGACGCGAATCTGGGATTCGTCGATCAGCGACACACGAGCTACTTCGCCGCCGATTGTGGCGGAATATACCTGGGACCCCAGCAAACGGGTTCGTAATTCCGGTCCACGCCGCTACTCGTGTAGTGGGGCGTCCAGCCGGACTTGTCCTGGAACAGACGAATGGCGCGAATGCGACGGTCTCCGCAGAGATCGAACCAGTGAAGCGTCCCGCGCGGGACGCGAATCAAGTCTCCGGCTTCGACTTCGATCGCGACAACCGGGCCCTGCTTCGGGTGGATATGGAAGAGCCCGCGCCCCGCGACGATGTTGAGCTGCGTCGGCGCATCGGCGAATCACTGGTCGACACTCTCGCCGCGTTACACACCGTGGCGTGGCGCGAGGTGGGGCTCGGCGACTTTGGCAAGCCAGACGGGTTCAACGCCCGGCAGTTGCGGCGGATGCGGTCTCTGGTCGCCGTTGACGGATCCGTGCCGAAGTCGTTCGCTCCGCTGGACGAATGGCTGCACGCGTACGTACCGGCCGAATCCGCGACGTCGATCGTTCACAACGACTTTCGAATCGGAAACATGATCGTCGACATCAAGACTGGATCCGTCGCCGCCGTGCTGGACTGGGAGCTCGCCACCATCGGCGACCCGCTCGCCGATCTCGCCTATCTGTGCATGGCCTACAGCATGCCGCCCGGCGGTCCGGGCGTCAGCGGCGGCCTCGATGGCGTCGACCTCGCGGAGCTCGGCATTCCGAGCGAGG
>Ga0137403_10007045_pt1 | contig 12758 bp, 9 predicted proteins | sample CZOMad2_1_16fung_FD_122057 | JGI IMG/M metagenome (GOLD analysis project Ga0137403, IMG submission 122057) | Vadose zone soil fungal communities from Angelo Coast Range Reserve, California, USA - CZOMad2_1_16fungal (Hybrid Assembly) | ecosystem: Environmental > Terrestrial > Soil > Vadose zone... | reverse complement strand
CGCGCATCATCGCAATCGGTGTTTCCACTGGTGGTCCGAACGCCTTGCAATACCTGTTTTCGCAACTGCCGGTGGATTTTTCGGATATGCCAAACAAACAGCCCTGGGTGCCGCGCTGGAAGACGACGGCCCGTACCCGCGCGTTCGAGTGCGATGCAGCCATCGTTTTCATCAGCCCGAAAACCAAACAAGGCGCCGGCGTCAAATTCGAATTGGAATGCGTAAACGAAACCCAGGTACCTGTTCTGGGCGTTTACGTGGAGAAGTGCGAGACTACGTCCGCGGTGCCTGAGGAGATTCGCGATTCGTTCCGTTCGCTCGTCCGAATCCTACACCCGGACACCCAGGTGGATTTGCAGCTGAAGGAAATTTCGGAACGGCAGATGCGCAAACTGAACCGTGTGTACGCGGTTCTGTCGGATCCCGAAAAGCGCCGCAGATACGACGAATCCCTGCAATCGAAGACTATCGCCCCCACTATCATTCTGGGCCCGAAAAACGTGAACGCCGGGCAGATCACCTCGTCGCCGGGCCGGATGCCGATCGCCATCAGCGAGCACAGCAGCGCGTCGGTGCCCGACGAGACGCCGATCGCGTGCCGCGTCCCGCAGTATTCGGCCAACGATTTCTCAAACTGTTTCGTGCTATTGGAGTTCCGGAGGAAGAGAGAAACCAGCATACTCAATATGCAACACCCGGCGATGAGCTGGATTTTGTGAGCGGCTGGAGGCGTGAAGCAGCAACGGAGACATGAGCAGCGCGTCCCCGACGGAAGCGCGGCATACTAATGCACTAGAGTGTTCGGTTAACTCCCGGATGCGTTCAGCCGAGAGTCGTCCCAAATTGTGACTGCCCGGAATGACCCGCAGGGCCCCATTGGTTTCGTCGCAATCATCGAGATGCAGACGAATGGTCAGCATTTGCTCCAGGAGTTCTATCGGTGGCTGGACATGCGGGACTCCATCTTTCGTGCTCCAGGGTCCAAAACCGGGTACGTCGACGCGTCTGAAAAGAGCGAGGGTCAGATCCTGATGCCAGCTCACGCGCTTGCCGTCGCCCGCCTCCTTCACGATGAACGAGGAGTCCCAGAGCAAGATGTCGGACCCGATGAGCGGCTCGACCGCGTCCAGGATGGCCGCATGACGCACCAGCTCGGCCACGAACGGCAGGACCAGATGCGGCTTCGGCGCATAGTGCAGCCGCCCGCGCCGATGTTCGCAGTCCTCCATGCGCCGGCGCAGCTCGCCGGCATCGGCCGCGGCCATGACGCGGACCGGGAACAGCACGCCGTCCCGTTCGTAGCGCGAGATTGCAGTGTCAGACAGGCTGCCGGCCATGGAACTCCCCTCTCGTTCGGCCTCATTCTAAGCTCGGACGAATCCGGACGAAAAGCCGTTGCGGACGAATCAACCCGCATTTCCAGCGCGACAACACTCCCATTCGAGCCTGGAATGATTCTCAAATAGTGAAACTTGACCAGATGGTTAACGTGCGTTTCCGAGACGGCTTTACAAGATGAGGGACGGCGGGCCATCATGGCGATCCATCAGGGGTCGCAATCGTACCAATCCGGTTCCTGGCTTCCCGGCGCCTGCTCCAGCGGGCGAGATGTGCGAGCGGCCGCTGCAGCAACGAGAACGACAACAACAAGCGAGAAACAGGGGTCGGTCATGAGCGATAGCTATCACGGCAGTCAGGAACATCAGGAGGACGTGAAACAGCTTCACGGCATGGGTTATGCCCAGGAGCTGTCGCGCCGCATGAGCGGCTTCTCGAACTTCGCGATTTCATTTTCGATCATCTGCATCATCGCGGGTGGGATCACCGCCTTCCAGACCGGCTTCAGCGCCGCCGGCGGCGCTTCCGTCGGCATCGGCTGGCCGCTCTCCTGCGCCTTCTCGCTGGTCGTCGCCGCCTCCATGGGACAGATCGCCTCGGCCTATCCGACCGCCGGCGGCCTCTACCATTGGGCGTCGATCCTGGGCGGACGAGGCTTCGGCTGGTCGGTCGCCTGGTTCAACATGCTGGGCCTCGTCTTCGTGGTATCGTCCGTCGATGTCGGCCTTTGGCAGCTCCTGTTCGTGCCGCTGATCGGCCAGAACTATCTCGGCTGGGACCCGACCCATTTCATCCCGGATCTGACCAAGTCGTTCTCCGAGCAGATCGGCACCAGCGCCTATTGGGTCCAGGCCATTGCCTTGGCCGTCATCCTGGGGGCTCAGGCCCTGCTCAACCACCTTGGCATCCGGGCCACGACCCTGCTGACGGACTTCAGCGGCTATCTGATCATCGTCGTCGCCGTCATCCTGACCATTGCCATGCTGGCCTATGCGCCCGGCATCGATATCAGCCGCCTCTTCACCTTCACCAACAACACCGGCGATCCCGGCGGCGGCATTTGGCCGCACAGCGATAGCATCTTCTACGCCTTCCTGCTGGGGCTGCTGTTGCCTGCCTATACGGTGACGGGCTTCGATGCCTCCGCCCACACGTCGGAGGAGACGCGCTCGGCGGCGGTCAATGTGCCGAAGGGAATGATCCGGTCCGTGTTCTGGTCGCTCGTGTTCGGCTACGTCATGATCTGTTCCTTCGTGCTGGCGATGCCCGACGTAACCGAGGCCGCCAAGCAGGGAGGCAGCATCTTCTACTGGCTCATGAACGCGGTACCGATGCCGGCCGCCCTCAAGGCATTTCTCTACATCGGCATCGTGATCGCGAACTTCCTGTGCGCCCTCGCGGGCATGACATCCTTGTCGCGGATGATCTTCGCCTTTGCTCGTGATGGCGGATTTCCGGCGTCGAATTGGCTGCGCTTCGTCAGCCCGGCGCATCGCACGCCGGTGAATGCGATCTGGGCGGGCGCATTTCTCGCCTTCCTTACCACGCTTTACACGCCGCAGTTCTGGACCTTGGCGGCTGGCTGCGCGATCTTCCTGTACCTGTCCTACGCAGCGCCGATCGCGGCCGGATTCCTCGCCGAAGGAAAGAGTTGGACGAAGAAAGGTCCGTTCCAGCTTGGCGCGTTCTCCAAGCCCTTTGCGATCATCTCCGTCCTGGGTGCCCTGTTGCTCTACTATTGCGGGGTGCAGCCGCCCTACGACGCCTTGGTCACCTACACAGGAGTCCTGTTGGTGATCATGGCGGTCGTCTGGTTCGGCTTGGCGCGCACGCGCTTCCCCGGCCCGCCGATCGGTGACCTCATCGCCAAGCGGCAGGCCGAACTCGCAGTAGCAGAAAAGGCTGTCGGCGAAGCGGCCCAGTAACGCCGCCGATCCGGCTGAGATCGCGGGGCGCTGCCGCAAGGCAGCGCCCCGCTTCTTTGGGTCCCGCGCGCGCCGGTCGTTCGACAGCCCTGCCCGCCATGGCTATAGATCGGTCATGAGCTATGACGTAGCCATCATCGGCGCCGGCGTCGTCGGCTGCGCCATCTTCCGGCGCCTCGCCCTCGGCGGCGCCAAGGCCATCCTCATCGAGAAGGGCGCCGACATCCTTTCCGGGGCCAGCAAGGGCAACAGCGCCATGCTGCACACCGGCTACGACGGCGCGCTGGACACGTTGGAGCTTGCCTGCGTCCGCGCCGGCTATGCCGAATATCGGGAAATCCATCGCCACCTGAATCTCCCCCTGCTCGAGACCGGCGGCCTGCTCGTCGCCTGGAACGAGGCGGAAGCGGCCAGGCTGCCGGCGATCGTCGAACACGCGCACCGCACCGGCCTCGCCGATGTGCATCTCATCGACGCAACCGAGCTGCGGCGGCGGGAGCCGCAGCTGGCGCCGGCCGCGCAGGCCGCCGTCGTCATCCCGGGCGAGCACATCATCGATCCCTGGTCGCCGCCGCTCGCCTACGCGCTGCAGGGGATCGCCCATGGCGGCGAGGTACGCCGGCGCACCGCGGTGACCGGCGGCGAGCGCACGTCGGCGGGATGGCGTCTGGCGACGAGCACGGGGCCGATCGAGGCGCGCGTCGTCGTCAACGCCGCCGGCAATTTCGGCGATCTCGTCGAGGCGATCGCCCGCCCGTCCCCGTTCCGGATCACGCCGCGCAAGGGTCAGTTCGTCGTCTTCGACAAGCCGGCCGCACGGCTCGTCCGTTCCTCGATCCTGCCGGTGCCGACGGAGCGGACCAAGGGCGTCATGGTCGTCCGCACCGCCTTCGGCAATCTCATCGTCGGCCCGACGGCCGAGGACCAGGAGGATCGCGCCGAGGCCGCCGCCGACGAGGGTCAACTGCGAACGCTGATCGACAAGGCGATCCGCATGCTCCCCGCCCTGGCCGGCGATACCGTGACGGCGGCCTATGCCGGCCTGCGCCCCGCGACGGAGTTCAAGGACTACCAGATCGAGGCCCTGCCCGACCGTGCCTGGATCACCGTCGCCGGCATCCGCTCGACCGGCCTCACCGGCTCGCTCGGCATCGCCCGGCATGTATCCGGACTCTATTCCCAGAACTTCGGCGGCCTTGCCGACAACCCGACGCCGATCTGGACGCCGGTGCCGAACCTCGCCGAACATTCGCCGCGCCCCCATCAGCAGCCCGGCTATGGCGAGATCGTCTGCCACTGCGAACTGGTGACGCGCACGGAGATCGAAGCGGCGCTCGCTGGCCCACTGCCGGCCGGCGACCTCGGCGGCCTCAAGCGGCGCACGCGCTGCATGATGGGCCGCTGCCAGGGCTTCTATTGCAGCGCGCGCGTGGCCGAGCTCGCAGCCGGCAGGCTGCCGGACCTGCCGGTCCGGAGCGCCGCGTGACCGCCCACGATGTCGTCATCGTCGGCGGCGGGCCGGCCGGCCTGTCGGCGGCGCGCCGCCTCGCCGTCAGCGGCATCCGCGATGTCATCGTCCTCGAACGCGAGAGCGAAGCCGGCGGCATCCCCCGCCATTGCGGCCACACCGGATTCGGCCTCGGCCAGTTCCTCGCCCTACCCATGCGCGGTCCGGCCTATGCGCGGCGACTGGTCGAGGCGACGCACGGCATCGAGATTCGCACGCGCACCACCGTCACCGGCATCGAGCCCGGCGGCCGCGTCCACGTCACGCACCCCGACAGCGGACCCGCGGTCGTCAGCGGTCGCTGCGTGCTTCTGGCGACCGGCGTGCGGGAAACACCGCGCAGCGCGCGCCTCGTCTCGGGCACGCGGCCCTGGGGCGTTACGACCACCGGCGCTCTCCAGCAATTCGTCTATCTCACGCGCACCAAGCCGTTTTCGCGCGCCGTCGTCGTCGGCACCGAGCTGGTGTCGTTCTCGGCCCTGTTGACCGCGCGCCACGCCGGCATCGAGATCGCGGCCATGCTGGAGGAGGGCGAGCGCATCACCGCCCGCCGGCCCGGCGACTGGATCGCGCGCCATGTCCTCGGCGTGCCCGTGCTGACGGGCACCAGGCTCGTCGCCATCCGCGGGCTCGACAAGGTGGCGGCCGTCGAGATCGAGCGCGGGGGCCGGCGCGAGACCATCGCCTGCGACGGCGTCGTCTTCACCGGTCGCTTCCAGCCGGAGACCGCGATCCTCAAGAGCGGCCACATCGCGCTCGATCCCGGCACCGGGGGTCCCGCCATCGATCAGTATTTCCGCTGTTCCGATCTCCAATTCTTCGCCGCGGGCAATCTGCTCCGGCCGGTCGAGACATCCGGCCTGTGTTGGGCCGAGGGCCGGGTCGTCGCTGCGAATATGATCCTAAGCCTCAAGAACAGACTGCCCGAGGCGACTCCGGCCGTGCCGATCACCCACACGGCCCCGCTCAAATATGTCTATCCCCAGCGGTTCACCGCGCAGATGGGCGTGGCAGGCGCGCCGCCGCTGCGCGCGCGCGTCAGCCGGGCCGCGCGCGGCCGCCTGCGCCTGCTCGTCGACGGCCGCGAGCTGTGGTCGCACCGCGTCAACCTGCTGCCGGAGCGCCGCATCACGATTCCGAGCGACCGGCTGCCGCCGGTCGGGGCGCAATCCATCCACGTCGAGCTCATCGAGGATTGAATCATGCCCGCCGTCTTCGCCATTGATCAGGGAACCACCGGCAGCAAGGCCTACCGGCTCGAGTCGACCGGCAAATTCGCGCGCGTCGGCGGCTTCGACCATCGGCAGATCTATCCGCAACAGGGCTGGGTCGAGCACGATCCGCTGGAGCTCCTGGACCATGTCCGCAAGCTGCTGGAGCAAGCCGGCGACGCCGCCGCCCTCGGCCTCGCCAACCAGGGCGAGACCGTCATCGCCTGGGATGCCGACAGCGGCGAGCCCGTCTGCAACGCCATCGTCTGGCAGGATGCCCGCACCCTGCCGCTCACCGAGCAGCTGAAGAAGGAGGGTGCGGCGAAGCTGGTCACCGGCCGCACCGGCCTGCCGCTCGATCCCTACTTCTCCGCCAGCAAGCTCCGCTGGATCATCGACAACGCGCCTCGCGCGAAGGAGCTGCTCGCGCGCGGCAAGCTCCGGCTCGGCACCAGCGACAGCTTCTTCCTCGATCGCCTCGCCGGCGTCTACGCCACCGACGTCACCACGGCCTCGCGCACCAGCCTGATGAACCTCGATACCGTCCAGTGGGATCCGGAGCTCTGCCGCCTGTTCGGCGTGCCGATCGAGGCGCTTGCGGAAATCCGGCCGACCGCCGGCGCCTTCGGGTCGGTCGGCCGCCTGCCCATCGTCGCCAACGTCGTCGACCAGCAGGCGGCGCTGTTCGGCCATGGTTGCCGCCAGGGCGGCCAGGCCAAGATCACCTTCGGCACCGGCGCCTTCGCCCTCGCCGTTGCCGACCGGAACGTCGCGGCCGACGCCGCCGCCGGCATGATCCGCACCGTCGCCTGGAAGCTCGGCCCGCGGCCGCTGGCCTACGCCATGGAAGGCGGCATCTACGATGCGGCCGCCGCCGTGAACTGGGCCCGCACGCTCGGCCTTTTCAAGGACTACGCCGAGATCGACCTTTTCGCCGCACCGCCGGCCATCGAGCGCGGTCTCGTCTTCGTGCCCGCGCTTTCCGGCCTCTCCTGCCCCTATTGGGACCGCAACGCCGCCGGCATGTGGCTCGGCCTCGGCGCCGACACCACGAAGACCGACATGATGCAGGCGCTGCTCGAAGGCGTCGCGCTGCTGGCGGCCGAGGTCATCGCCGCCATGGCGCGCGCGACGCCGCTGCAAGGCTCCATCTCCATCGACGGCGGCCTCAGCAACAACCGCTACTTCTGCAACTTCCTGGGCCGCGCCCTCGGCCAGCCCGTGGTGGTCGCCGGCAGCGCCGACCTCACCGGCCTCGGCTGCGCCCAGCTGGCGCTCATCGGCGCCGGCCTCGCGGACCTCGACACCCTGCCCCCGCCGCCGCCCGCCCGCAACCGCGTCACCTCCGCAACTCCGCTTCCCGAGGCCGCCCGCAAGCGTTTCCGCGACGCCGTCAAGCGCTGCAGCAACTGGCGCTAGCCGACCCTCGACAAATGCCGGCCGCAATGGCCAGATCACCGCAACAACGACAACCGAACAGGGAGCCATCATGCCCGCCAATCTCGACCTCGACACGCTGAAACGCCTGATCAAATCCGGCGAGATCGACACTGTTCTCATCTGCATGGTCGACATGCAGGGGCGGCTGATGGGCAAGCGCTATACCGGGCATTTCTTCCTGGAAAGCGGGGTCAAGGAAGCGCACACCTGCGACTATCTGCTCGCCATCGACATGGAGATCGAGCCGGTGCCCGGCTACAAGGCCTCGTCCTGGGCGCGCGGCTATGGCGATTTCGTGCTGAAGCCCGATCTGAAGACACTCCGGCGCGTCCCCTGGCTGCCGGGCACCGCCCTCGTCATCTGCGACGTCGTCGACCATCACGGCGAAGAGGTGCCGCATTCGCCGCGCCAGGTCCTGAAGAAGCAGGTGGCGCGGGCGAAGAAGCTCGGCTTCGACGTGATGATGGCGGCCGAGCTCGAGCTCTTCGTGTTCGACGAGTCCTACGAGTCCGCGCGCGCCAAGGACTACAAGAACCTCAAGCATGCCGGCTGGTACATCGAGGACTACGTCATCCTGCAGACGACGAAGGAAGAGCCGCTTATCCGCGCCATCCGCAACAACATGGATGCCGCCGGCGTGCCCGTCGAATGCTCGAAGGGCGAATGGGGCCCGGGCCAGGAGGAGATCAATCTCAAATATGCCGAGGCCGTCGAGATGGCCGACCGCATCGCCATCTACAAGAACGGCGCCAAGGAGATCGCCCACCTGCAGGGCAAGGCCGTCTCCTTCATGGCGAAGATCGATCACAGCCTGGCCGGCAACAGCTTCCACTTGCACTCATCCTTGTGGGGCGCCAAAAACGGCAAGCCCATGTTCTACGACAAGGCGGCGCCCAACCACATGTCCGAGCTGTTCTGCCACTACCTCGCGGGACAGATCAGCGGCCTGCGCGAGTCCGCGTACTTCTTCGCGCCCTATATAAATTCCTACAAGCGCTTCTCGGCCGGCACCTTCGCGCCGACCAAGGCGGTGTGGTCGCTCGACAACCGCACCGCCGGTTTCCGCATCCTCGGCGACGGTCCCAACAGCATGCGCTCGGAGTGCCGGGTGCCCGGCGCCGACGTGAACCCCTATCTCGCCTTCGCCACGGCGCTCGCCTGCGGCCTCCACGGCATCGAGAACAAGCTGAAGCTCGAACCCGCCTTCCAGGGCAACGCCTACGAAGGCAAGAACATCCGGGAGGTGCCGAAGTCGCTGCGCGATGCCCTGACGCTGCTCGACAAATCGAAGATCCTGCGCAGCGCGTTCGGCGACGACGTCATCGACCACTACCTCCACGCCGGCGAATGGGAGCAGCAGGAATTCGACCGCCGCGTCACCGACTACGAGCGCGTGCGGATGTTCGAGCGGGGGTGAAGGGGAGCAGTGAGCAGTGAGCTATGAGCATTGAGCCGGAGGATCGGAGTTGCGTGCGGTTGGCTGAAGCCTGATATTCTCACTGCTCATTGCTCATTGCTCACTGCTCAGAGCTTCTCATGCCCTTCACCAACAAGACCGCGATCGTCACCGGGGCCGGCGGCGGCATGGGCCTCAACATCGCGCGCGACCTCATCGCCGGCGGCGCCCGCGTCACCATGATCGACCTCAAGCGGGAGCGGCCGTCCGATCTCCCCGTCGATCGCGCGCTCTACCTGATCGGCGACGTCACCGAGGAGACCTTCGTCTACAAGGCCATCGCGCATGCCTTCCACGAGACCGGCCGCCTCGACTACGTCGTCAATGCCGCGGGCGTGCTGTGGTTCGGCCGCGACAAGTCGCTGGTGGATATCGATCTCGAGGTCTGGGACCGGGTCATGGAGATCGACCTCAAGTCCATGGTCATCACCACCCGCCACGCCGTGCCCTTCATGAAGCAGACCGGCGGCGGCGCCATGGTGCACATCTCCTCGGTCCAGTGCCTGCGCGGCGACGACAAGCCGCAGGACGCCTACCAGGCCGCCAAGGCCGGCATGCTCGCGCTCTCGAAATCGATCGCCATCCAGTTCGCGCGCGACGGCATCCGCTCCAACTGCATCCTGCCCGGCCCCGTCGACTCGCCCATGCAGGACCGCTGGCGCGACCATCCCGCCCAGAAGAAGGCCGTCGCCGAGGCCATCCCGCTCGGCCGCATCGGCGCCCCCCAGGACATCGCCGACGCCTGCCTGTTCCTGCTCTCCGACAAGGCCTCCTACATCACCGGCACGGAACTGATCGTCGACGGCGGGTTGATGGCCCGGCCGTAGTCGCGCCACGCCTCTCCACTTGTCACCCCCGCGAAAGCGGGGGTCCAGGGCAGGCGACGAGCAGTTACCCTGGATTCCCGCTTTCGCGGGAATGACAATCAAAATAAATTGCGATCAACGAACCAATCGGGAGGAATCACGTCATGCCGGCCGCAACGCAGAAGACCATCAGCCCGATCGACGGCAGCGTCTATGTCGAGCGCAAGCTGGCGGCGCGGCAGGAGATCGCGAAGGCCGTCGAGCATGCCCGCAAGGCGCAAGCCGGCTGGAAGCATGTGCCGGTGGCCGAGCGCGGCCGGATCATCGGCAAGGCCGTCGACTACTTCGTCGCCCACAAGGACAAGATCGCGGAGGAGCTGACCCACCAGATCGGCCGCCCGCTCGCGCAGACGCCCGGCGAGGTCCGCGGCTTCGAGGAGCGCGCCCGCTACATGATCGAGGTGGCGCCCGATGCGCTCGCCGACCTCGACGCCGGCCCGCGCGCCGGCTTCACCCGCTTCGTCCGCCGCGAGCCGCTCGGCGTGGTCTTCATCGTGGCGCCCTGGAACTATCCCTATCTCACCGCGGTCAACGGCGTCGTGCCCGCGCTCATGGCCGGCAACGCCGTCATCCTCAAACATTCCGCGCAGACGCCCCTCTGCGCCGAGCGCTTCGCCGCCGCCTTCAAGGCCGCCAGCCTGCCCAAGGGCCTGTTCCAGCACCTGCATATGTCGCATGACGACACGCTGAAGCTGATCGGCACCGACGGCATCGACTACGTGAATTTCACCGGCAGCGTGCCGGCCGGCCACGCCGTCGTGCAGGCGGCGGCGGAGCGCTTCATCGGCCTCGGCCTCGAGCTCGGCGGCTGCGACCCGGCGTACGTGCGCGCCGACGCCAACCTGCCGCACGCCATCGAGAACCTGGTCGACGGCGCCATGTTCAATTCCGGCCAGTCCTGCTGCGGCATCCAGCGCATCTACGTGCATCAGGACGTCCATCAGAAATTCCTCGACGGCTTCGTCGACCTCACCAACCAGTACCGCCTGGGGAATCCGCTCGACTCGAAGATCAACCTCGGCCCGGTCGTGCGCGCCACCGCCGCCGAGGAAATCCGCAAGCAGATCGCCAAGGCCACGCGCCAGGGCGCCAAGCCGCTGATCGATGCCAAGCGCTTCGCGGCCGACAAGAAAAACACGGCCTACGTCGCGCCCCAGGTCTTCAAGGTCGAGAGCAACGGCAACCCGGTGATGCAGGAAGAGTGCTTCGGCCCGGTCGTCGGCATCATGAAGGTGAAGAGCGACGGCGACGCCGTCCGCCACATGAACGACAGCGAGTTCGGCCTCACCGCCGCCATCTGGACCGCGGACGAGAAGGCCGCCCTCGACATCGGCAACCGCATCGACACCGGCACCTGGTTCATGAACCGCTGCGACTATCTCGATCCCGCCCTCGGCTGGGTCGGCGTGAAGGACTCCGGCCGCGGCTGCACCCTCGGCCGCGTCGGCTACGAATTCCTCACCCGGCCGAAATCCTTCCACCTGCGTACGGTCATCTAACGCAGTAGTGCCTCAATGCTTCTTACAATTGTCATTCCCGCGAAAGCGGGAATCCAGGGCAACCGCTCCGTCGCCCGCCCTGGCCCCCCGCTTTCGCGGGGGTGACAGATGAGGGGTGCACACAAGAGCACCTGTGAAAGATGCGTGAATACTACCTCTACATCCTTGCCAGCCGTCGCAACGGCACTCTCTACATCGGCGTAACAAATGATCTATCGCGGCGGGAGTATGAACATCGTGAAGGAACTGCCGAAGGATTCACGAGACGATATGGCGTGAAGCTTCTGGTTTACTGCGAAACCTTCTCTGATATCCGCGAGGCCATCGCGCGTGAGAAGGCACTCAAGAAGTGGCGACGCGCCTGGAAACTGGAGCTGATCGAATCGAGCAATCCGCAATGGCAAGACCTGCGTGGCAGTCTGTAGGATCATGCTCAGACTGTCATTCCCGCGAAAGCGGGAATCCAGGGCAACTGCTCCGTCGCTTCCCCTGGACCCCCGCTTTCGCGGGGGTGACAATAGAGGGGAAATTGGGACCAACATCCAAGACCGGAAAACATCATGACCACCGACGCCTCCACCCTCCGCGGCAACTGGAACTACCCGACCAAGGTGCGCTTCGGCGCCGGCCGCATCGCCGAGCTGCCCGCGGCCTGCCAGGAACTCGGCATCAAGCGCCCGCTCATCGCCACCGATCCCGGCATCGCCGGCCTGCCCATGATCAAGGACGCGCTCGCCGCCCTCAAGGCCGCCGGCCTCGGCGCCGCGGTGTTCAGCGACATCAAGGGCAATCCCATCGGCAAGAACGTGGAGGACGGCCTCGCCGCCTACCGCGCCGGCAGGCATGACGGTGTCGTCGCGTTCGGCGGCGGCAGCGCGCTCGACGCCGGCAAGGCCATCGCCCTCATGACCGGCCAGAAGCGCCCGATCTGGGACTTCGAGGACGTCGGCGACAACTGGGCGCGCGTCGATCCCGCCGGCGTGGCGCCCATCATCGCCGTGCCCACGACCGCCGGCACCGGCTCGGAGGTCGGCCGCGTCTCCGTCATCACCAATGAAGAAACGCACCAGAAGAAGCTGATCTTCCACCCGAAGGTGCAGCCCTCGATCGTGATCTCCGATCCGGCACTCACCGTCGGCCTGCCGCCGAAGATCACGGCCGCCACCGGCATGGACGCCCTCGCCCACTGCTTCGAGGCCTATTGCACGCCGTTCTACCACCCGATGGCCGAAGGCGTCGCCGTCGAGGGCATGCGCCTGATCAAGGAATGGCTTCCCATCGCCGTGAAGGACGGCAAGAACCTGACGGCGCGCGCCCACATGCTGTGCGCCGCCACCATGGGCGCCACCGCCTTCCAGAAAGGGCTGGGCGCCATCCATTCGCTGAGCCACCCCCTGGGCGCCGTCTACGACACCCACCACGGCCTCACCAACGCCGTGGTCATGCCCTACGTCATGCAGTTCAACCGCAAGGCCATCGACGAGAAGATGCAGCGCCTCGCCGCCTGGCTCGGCCT
>Ga0137403_10007043_pt1 | contig 12761 bp, 9 predicted proteins | sample CZOMad2_1_16fung_FD_122057 | JGI IMG/M metagenome (GOLD analysis project Ga0137403, IMG submission 122057) | Vadose zone soil fungal communities from Angelo Coast Range Reserve, California, USA - CZOMad2_1_16fungal (Hybrid Assembly) | ecosystem: Environmental > Terrestrial > Soil > Vadose zone... | reverse complement strand
GAAGTGGTTTGACGTTGGCCGGAGATGGTTCAACATTGACTATTTTGAAACGCCATGGAACTTACCCAAAAATCGTAGAGTCGATCGGCTCGACGGATATACTTGTCACCAAATTAGGCTTCGATGTTAATGGCATCACTTCCTATGGAGGATTTAATTTTTATAACGCCAAACGAATCACCATTACAAAAACCCACTTTTTTGACAGTAATAAACAGCCGGTGGGAGGATATGACCGGTACTCGTGGGTTTTTGGCCGAGGAAGTGTTCCAAGCGAGGACATTCTCATCAGTGACAATTTAATTGAAGATCTCCAAGTCGAAATTGACTTTGGTCTTAGAGTCCGAATCGAAGGGAATACTGTTGTAAGACCTGTTAACACCGCTGGAATCGGCGTTTTCACGATTAATGACAATGCCTTGGCACAAGACTATACGATTCAGAAAAACACGATTGTCGATCCAGTGGTTAGCGCAGGAGGCATTGCCGTGCATTTAGATCCCCCGAGTAGCAGTTATTCCACAATGAAAACTTTTCGAATTCTGGACAATCATATTGTCTATACAAAATATATTAGTGGTAACCATGCCAGCGCAATCCGTCTTGGAACGGGAGATAACAGCCAAGCCACTAGGGGAAATGTCTTCGATGACATCGTCATCCAAAATAACGTAATCTACAAGGATCCAGGTAGCCCATACGATTTCGGCGACGTCAATGCGATCATTTTTGGCAATAGCTCTACTACTGCTAATTTTAAATTTGATAATACCAACGTAAGTAACAACCGAACTCATTATAATAATAGGTGGGGAATACCTATTATTGATATTCGTCAAAAAGGCGTCAACTATGTCGAAAGTAATAATCTAGGGTATGCCATTTCATCTGATATCATGCCTCCGTCGGTTCCTACCGCTCTAACGACCACGTATATTTCAGGTACGGAAATATATCTGGCGTGGAACTTGTCAGTCGATAACGTTGGAGTATACAGATATCGCATTTACAGAAATGGAATGGAAAATAGCTACAGCACTACGCCATCTTACGCAGATAAAAACCCGATCTCCGGAGCTACCTATACATACACGGTAACTGCCATAGATGTGGCTGGAAACGAATCGAGTCAATCCTCTGGGGTCACAGCCACGACAACCTCAACCGGTACAATCTCAACCCATGGACGTGGCCGTGGCAAGGGGCCGGCGACGCGGTGAGGAGTACCTTCTGCAACTCCCTACCGCGATCATCACCATCACCGATAACGATACTGTGGCGGGCCCGTGCCGTTAGTGGAGCTAAAACAGACAAGTTTCTCTGTTGCTCGATATACCGGTCAAACGTTGGATCCAACCAGGGCGACGGAAAGATTGTGTCCCACTGAAAAAACAACCCGCGGAACGGTAGTTCAAAATCTTCAAATTGCGCTTCCCATAGGTTGCCGGAACAGAGACATAAAAAAAAGGCCCGGTCTAGGTAATCCCCAGCCGAGCCTCAATTGGAACAAAGCAGCGTCGCGATCATTTGCGTCACGCTGCTTAAACTGTGCTGTTTTTAGATGATCTCTTCTTCCGCGGCCAGACTATCGCTCCGATTCCGTGGGTCGCCTGTCTAATTTATTGCATGTCGCGGCCGAACCCGTTTATTGTTCAACAGCATCCGACGCTTTCAAATTCGACGACATCCATCCTTGTCTAGGTTTACCAACAATTCGGTTATTAGCCGCCTTATTCCCGCCCAACGAATCTTCAAGCCTATAGGCGACCTCGGACGCCTCAACGACATTATTACGAACCTCGTTGGATAGCAGGTCCCCACTCAAAGAGATGCCGCTCCCGACCCCTTTCACGGTATTGTCCGTCACAACGGAATTTTGGATACGTCTTAGATCAATTGCGTATCCCTTCTTGGGACCACTATTCTCGATTGTATTCCCGGTAACAGTCAAACGTTTAAACACAAAACCTGCAGCGGAAGATGTGTTGGCGAAGATCATCGGTTCAGGTGGCGGAGCTGTGGTCTCGATCCCCATACGATTGTCTTTGATCACAAGATCTTCAAATACATTTCCGGTTGTCGTTTTAGAATTATTGGGCGTTCCGATACGGATTCCGTAGTCAGCTGTCTTAGCTCTAATGACTTGATTCCCCGCAATAGTAATTCGGCGGAATATGCAATGACTATCAGTTGGTGGGTCGATTCCGACGCTGATCCCCGCGCCGAGAGGATCGACCACGACGTTGTTGGTGATTTGATAATCTTCGGCTACGGCGTTATTGCCGACGGTAAAAACTCCAATGCCAGCGGTTTTCACGGCGCGATTCACCGCGTTACGGTCGATCACGACTTGTTTAGAGTGGTCGACTTCAACCTGAAGGTCGTCGATGACATTGTTGACGATTCTGATGTCCTGACTCGGCGCGGATCCTTTACCAAAGACGATCGAGTACCGGTCAGTGCCCTGAACCGGTTTCGGCGCGCTGTCCCAAAACCAGTTGTTTTCGATCCGTACCCGATTCATCGCGTAGAAGACGAGCCCGCCGTACGAGGTAACGCCATTGGCATCGAAGCCGAGTTTAGTGATTACGATATCGGATGAACGGTCGAACGTGCCGAACCGCTCGGCGCCGGCTTTCTGCTTGATCACGCTGTCGCGACCCTCGCCCACAAATGAGAGCCCTGAGCGATTTTTTATAGCGAAGTTCGACACCGTGAAGATGCCGCGAGGAAACATAATGGTGGCACCACTGGTTGCGGCATTAATGGCAGCTTGAATTGCAGCCGTATCATCTGAGATGCCATCGCCTTTCGCGCCATAGTCCCGGACATTTAAAACAGCGCCTTTCTGTTCGGCTGCGACGACAGGAGATGCCCCGATCTTCCCTTGAGCGATCGTCTGCCGAGCTCGCCCGAGGGGCATCGACATAAGTAAAATCAGCGATAGCACAGTGACTGCAGCGACTTTGAAATTTCGCGTATTCATTTCACACTCTCAGTTGCACGTGCTCGACAGCTTCAAGATGGATGGCTTTTTCGTCGAGAAGCTCACGGTAAAGATGATCCACGTCATGGACGAGCCTTTTGACGTCAAAGCGGTCGCGCGCCGCAATCATCGCATTTCGGCCCATCGCTTGGGCCATCTCCGGATGGTGCAACAGATCGAGAACCGCGCCGGCGAGCGCTTCGGCATCGCGCGGCGGAACTAAACGTCCGCTCTCATAGTCACTGATCAGGTCCGGCACGCCGCCGACACGAGTGGCCACGACCGGACAGCTTGTAGCCATGGCTTCAATGGCGGACAGCGGGGTGCCTTCGTTGTTGGAGGATACGACGAGCACATCAAGATCGGCATAGATGCGGGCGAGGTCCGAACGCCAGCCGGTGAACAAAACCAGGTCGGCGATTCCCAACTCCCGCGCTTGTTGTTCGAGCGCGAACCGCAACATGCCGTCGCCGACGACGACAAAGCGGGCGGCAGGTTCGGCGGCAGCGATGCGAGCCGCGGACTCGAGAAAGAGCGCGTGGTTTTTGACCGGAAAGATTCGGCCAACGATGCCGACCAATCTAGCGCCGCTGCTCAAACTCATTTCTCGGCGAAATTCCCCGCGCCGGGTCTCAGCATGGAGATACGGCTCCAAGTCGAGACCGAGCGGTATGACAGTTATCCGATCGGCGCGGGCGACACCGTACTCGATCAGCTCTTTTTTAACTTGCTCGCTCACAGTCACCAGCCGATGACTTAACCAGGCCAGCGATTTTTCCATGCGCCTGAGCGCCCAGTTCTGTACCGGACCGTAGTAGCCATGCAGCACGTGACCGTGAAACGTATGGACGATGATGGGAACGCCGGCCAGACGCGCGGCGATGCGCCCGAGTAAACCGGCTTTGGCTGTATGTGTATGGACGATATGCGGCCGGTAAAGACGCATCAGCGAAAATAGCCGCTTCAGCGCGATGCCGTCGCGCGGGGCAAGATTGAAGGCGGTTACGATTTCCTGAATACGATGAGGCCACACGCCGCGAGACAAGGCGTAATCCAACATGGAACCTTCTGCCGGGCTCTCATGTCCGATCACGAGCAATTGCTCATAACGGCTGGGATCCAACCCGGCCGCGAGATTGACGACGTGAATGCTCGGACCGCCGACATTCAGGCGCCCGATGACGCGTAAAACTCTGATTTTGTCTTGTGCTGAATGGGAATCCATGGACTCACCTCCCGGTCGATGAATAGCCGGTGCCAGATTTCAAATGTCAGCAAGGCCCATAATCGGTGACCATGATCGCGTCTGCCGCCGATATGTTCGTCGATGAGCAGCCGCAGGTTTGGCTCTCTGAAGTAGCCGCGTTGTAACGCCGCGGGGGACAGTAAAGCGTCGCGCAGAAAATCCTTCAAGCTCGTGCGAAACCATTTTCCCACCGGCACGCCGAAACCGTGTTTTTTGCGCCAGATGATTTTGTCGGGCACGAGTCCCTCGAGCGCGCGCTTCAGCACGTACTTGGTCGTCATGCCCTTGAGCTTGAGCTGGGAAGGGATGGTGCATGCGAACTCCAATAGCCGTTGGTCGAGAAAGGGGCAGCGAGCCTCCAAAGAGTTTGCCATGGACATCCGATCGGTCTTGACCAGCAAGTCGCCGGGCAGGTAGCTCATCATGTTGACCCTCAGCAGCTGGCCGATGGGATCGTCAGCTTGGCGCGAATCGAAGTAGGAGCGAAAGTGCTCTGTTGGGTCCAACACGATGGGCTCGATCAATAGTTCGCGCACAAGTTCGGGCTTAAAAATACCGACCCACCCGAGATAACGCTCGGGCAGAGGCAGCGGCGCGCTATCGACAAAACGTCGGGCGCGGCGCACAAAACCGTTGTACGAAGTGGACTCCGGCAATGCGTGAACGAACCCACGAGCAGCGCATTGGAGTAACCAGGGAGCATGCCGATAAATTTCCGCAACGCGCGCCGCGGCGAAACGCTCGTAACCGGCAAACAGCTCATCGCCGCCATCGCCGGTGAGCGCCACCTTGACGTGCTCGCGGGTTAGTTGGGCAACACAATAGGACGGGATCGCGGAAGAATCCGCGAACGGCTGATCGTAGTGCCAAACCAGCTTCGGCACCAGCTCGATGGCGTCCGGTTTGACCATAAATTCATGATGATCCGTGCGGTAGTGATCGGCGACGATGCGCGCATATTGCAATTCGTTGAAAGACGGATCATCGGAAAAACCGATGGCGAAGGTGCTCACCGGATGATCGAGCAGGCGGCTCATGACGGCGACCACCGCCGCCGAATCAACCCCTCCGCTGAGAAAAGCACCGAGCGGCACGTCACTGATGAGACGAACTTTCACCGCTTCTTCGAAATGCTCGCGCAGCTGTGCGAAATATTCCGTCTCGGTTAGAGCCGGCTCAGCCACCGAATCTTGAGGCATTTCCCAGAACTGGCGGATAGCGATCTTGCCGTCTCCGACGCTCAGCATGTGCCCCGGTGGGAGCTCATAAATGTCCTCGAAAAGAGTGAAAGGGCTCGGCACGTAGCCGTAGGCTAAATAGAGCGGAATCACCGTCCGATTCACCCGCGCGCGGACCGACGGATGAGCCAAAATCGCTTTGATCTCGGAGCCGAAGATCAAGCGGTCGTCATCTTGATAATAGTACATAGGCTTCTTGCCGACGCGATCTCGGGCCAAAAACATCCGCGTATGTGCGCCGGCGCCACGATGGCCCGCGCCTTGGCGACGGTCGTAGATCGCGAAGGCGAACATACCGCGCAGCCGTTGCACACAATCTACGCCCCACTCTTCATAGGCGCGCAGAATCACTTCTGTGTCGGAGCGCGAGCGAAAGCGATGGCCGCGTGTCTTGAGCTCCTCGCGCAACTCGACGAAATTATAAATTTCCCCGTTAAACACGATCCAGCAATCTTCCGCTTCGTTGGCGATGGGCTGCTGTCCACCTTCGAGATCGATAATACTGAGCCGGTCCATGCCGAGGACCGCGTCGTCGAAAACCACCGCGCCGTGGTCGTCGGGACCGCGGTGAGTGAGGGCTGCATTCATCGGTTCGAAAACCAAGGTCGACGTTTGAATGTCGGACTTGCCGTGAAGTTGTACCCACCCACAGATGCCACACATGTTTGTTCCCTCCGCAGATGTTTGCTTTTACGCCAGTGATCTCAACTGAGATATCTGGCCGCAGGCTTCCTCATAGAGCGAAATCGTTTCTGCGGCCATTCTCTCGGCGGTAAAGTATTTTTGCACCCGCTCCCGCCCTTGCCTTCCCATTCTTTGACAACCACCGGGGTCGCTTAGGAGCTGGGATAAAGCTGCGGCGAAGGCCGCAGGTTTGCCTGGCTCAACCAGCAGCGCGCTTTGTCCGTCCACCGCAATCTCGCTGAGCGGCGCCATGTTGCTCGCTACCACAGGTTTTCCTGCTGCCATTGCTTCAATGACCACCTGACCAAAGCCTTCGGACCGTGACGCAAAGGCAAACACATCCAGAGCGTGAAGAAAAGAAGCCACGTCATCCAGAAAACCGACGAGGCGTACGTATTCTTGAAGGCCTAATGTTTCTATGAGTTCCCGAAGTTTTTTTGCGTATCCTGAGGGATCATGCCCAGCAATAAGGAGGCAGGCACTCGGGACACGATTAAGAATGGCCGGCATGGCTTGGATCAAGCAATCGTACCCTTTTCCTTGTTCGATCCGCCCTACGGATCCGATGACGGCTCGACCGTCCAACCCCCACCTCTTTCGGAGATCAACGTTCGGTTCGGCTAGCCGTTCAGCGTCAATTCCATAGTAAACCACCGTTACCTTATCAGGCGACACTCGCTGCTGTTTCAGCAACCAGTCCTTCACAGCTTGAGAAATAGCTATCACGATGTCGGCATGACGCCATACAAAGTTGGCCAGAGGGAGAGTCCAGCGCCCGGACCACGACTCACTATATATCCCGTGCACTGAGCTGACCCAGGCAACAGGGAGATGACGAAAACTGCCAAAGGCGCCTGCCAAGTCTGCACGCGGCAAGTGAGTGTGCAAAATATCCGGGTGTTCTTCTCTCAGCAAATGAGCAAACCGGCTAAAAAAGCGCCAATCATACCGACTGTCTGCTTGCAGACTAATCACTCGGATCTCTTCCTTCTCGAAATCCGGTCGAAGTGAACGGCTCCCTTCGACCTGCTCCCGCAGGCACACCACCACAATCTCTAACCCTGGCCGTTTTAGATGTCGGCATAAAGCTAAGAGGTGCAATTCTGCCCCGCCGGCAGAAAGGGTGTTGATGAGGTGCAGAATCTTCATCTCTCTTGTCCGCAGATTATTGTGATGTTTGAGGTTCGATGCGCTTCAGCGCGCATTCAGTCACAGGTCGGGTTCATCTGCATCCCCTTTGATCAGTACATTAAATTTCCAGCGAAGCGGAATTCTTCGCAAGACAGGAATGTCCTCACAGAAAACAAGCGTTTCTAGCATCCCAAGTGGTAGCTTCTTTTCTTTTGGAACAAAGAACGGCCGCCAGCGGACGTTCCGAAAACCTGCTTTTTTCAAGATTTCGATAGCTGCTCCCAAATCAGTTTTTCGCGGGTTCAAATCAAGAATAACCTTGGTGCGAATATAGGGACGGAATCTCTTCAATACCGCCAAGGGATCCCCGACATAAAAGAAAAACGTCCCCATATAAGACACGAGGGCATCGACTGGTTCTGACAAAGAAACTTGGCTGACATCAGCAACCACAAATTCGGCCTGTAATCCTCCCGCCCGTAGCTTCTCTTGCCCCATCGCTACCATTTTCGGTGAGATGTCCACCCCCCGATAATGCAAACCGTGCTCAACAAAAAGCCGGGCTAGATAGCCGTCACCGCAGCCGATCTCTAACACCGAATCACCACTGCAGAGGGTCTTTCCCCAAGTGGTTGAAATGACAAACCGTCGGCGCATATCAAACTGCAAATTCGCATAGGACTGTTCAGCAAACCCGTCGGCTATTCGGTCATACTTGCTTACAAGATCCAAGGACATCGTTCCTTCTCCTCTCTGAAAAGGTCCTCCTGAGCCAGGGTAGCTAAGGGTTTAAGAGCCTGCCTCGTGGAGATGGTGAACAAGCAAGAAAGCAATAAGCGATTGCGGAAAGACAGTAAGTCATAATCGTGAAGGTAGATGAGTTGATAAGACACTTTTCCTTCAGTCCTTACCTTTCTCCCCCACTTGAACCACTCTCCCAGACTACATGTGGTTGGCAGGCAAATTAGTCCGCCATGGGCATTGGTATGAACTTCGGGCGAGCGAAGCCAACGATTGTAAGGTGAATTGTGTGAGCCGCGCGGCTTCGGGAATTGCGCGGAGCAGTCATAAACAAAGCCCAAATCAACCAGCCTATCCAGAACTGTTGCGCTCACAAACCAACCACCAGCAGTGAACCCTTTGGGTGCGAAACCACTCTTCCGTAGCGTCTCAAAATCTCTATTCAAGCAATGAACAATATTTGCCTCGCTCAAGTCATCGACTTTTCCCGGCTTGTCGATCATCGTTCCGGCGTAAAAATGCGTATGCTGCCCAATCTCGTGCCCGAGCGCAGCGAGCGCCTGCACGCGCTGGGTAATATCCCTGTTTGCGACTTGCGCACGAAAAGGATAAACGAAGAAGGTCGCTCTTATCCCTCTCGCTGACATCCAGCGAGCAACCGGCTGTACCCGTCTCCACACCCGGTCATCGTGCAGTTTTTCAGCATGGAAAGCTAAGGCACTCGTGAAATTCATCCCTCTAGCCATAGAGTTGCCCCGTACTTCTACGCGTCAGGGACTTTTACCCAGGGTCCCTTCGTGTCGGCCGGCACTAATTCCAAGGGTTCTATCTCCCCATCTTTTGTAAGGCCAGATATCGAAAAGGGTCTCACCGACTCGAATTACAGAGAAGGCAAAAATCAAAACGACTAGCGCTTCGCCAAATTTTTCCACGGACTCGAAAAAGATCCTCATGCTATAGATCACAGCCAGTGAATAATATGCGCCGTCGATCTGCCCCTGTCTGAAACCGACATAAAGCACTTTCAGTATGACTCCCAGAATAGCGGTAACCACAAACACACCCGCAATGCCAAAATTTAGGTAGGCCTCACCAACCAATGTTGCATGAAATCCCCAACTCCTCTCGCTTTCACCGAGCAGCGTCTGCACAATAAGTACGCCTGCGCTTTTTCCAGGAAGGTCCAAAAACTGCGACACAGGCCACAACAGGTTGTAAGAGAAGGTCTGCCCTCCCAAGACACCCGGGCCAATGGCGATTGCTCCAGCTAGCGAATGCAGTTGGCCCCAATCAATCCAAACCGCGTAATTGACGTAATCAGCCAGTGCTGAGAGTGAAAAGATTTGCGTAAACGCATTCATTCCTTCTCCGCCGCGGTATGATAGCCCCACATAAGAAAGTACTGGCAGCAACACCAGCGTCAACGCAAAAACGGTCCTCATGGGAACTTTAAGTTCGTCTCTTCGGTACCACAGCAGCAACGCCACACAAGCCATTGGCACGAAAGCTCTTGATCTTCCCCCAAGCACCCAAAACGTGCTGGCAGCTAAGAGAGAAGGTAAGGGTGTAAGCCACCAAGCATAGCGCCTTCGCATAAGATAAGCGGAGAATACAACGCTACTCGAAATGAGCATCAAGCCCAGATAAAAATATTTGCCTGTGCCTTGATTTATTTCTGTTGATCGCATCTCACCCGTGCCAACAGCCTCAAGAATAGGTCCATGACTTCTCACAAACACGAGCAGAGCTGCAAAGCCTACGCAAATTCCTAGAATCGCAGCATAAGGAATTCCTGATCGTATGCGGAAGATCGCCAATATTCCTAGTAGCCTTCTACCTGGTAATTGCATGGGCATTAGCCAACCCATAACCACCCCTAAGAGGCCGGCCAAAGCTAAGGCATGACCTAGTATCCATGCCTCACTATCAAGTCCCATCATCTGAAAAAGCAGAAGATCAGGCTCCGCCCGTAGTGATAAGAATCCAGGTATGCTGAAACGAACAAATCCTAGAACTAGGACGAACAAAACGGGATTCAGGCAATCACGCCAGAAGTGAGTAACAGTAAGAGCAGCAAAACTCAGCATGATATAGGCTAAGGAAAAATATATCGGTATTAGCCAGTTAATTCCGGAGAATACTAAAATACCAGATACCCCGGCTAATAATACAAAGTATAAAAAAGCCAGATTCTTTATAACTGGCTTTGAATTAGCTCCTGTATACAAGATCTTTCCTTGCATGATTTAAAATGGCCCGTGCCCGGCGTTCCCATGTGAATCGATCTACGGCTTGACGTGCATTGGTTGCCAGTTTGGTGCTCAAGACAGCATCTTGAAGCACCCGGATGATTCCTTGGGCTAATGCTTCTTCGTTTCCTGGTTCCACTAGCCATGCATTCTCTCCATGGGCGAGCACTTCGCGAATGGAAGGCAAATCGCTTGTTACAATCGGTACCCCTGCCGCCATATATTCAAAGAGCTTCAGAGGGGACATGAAATAGGCATAGTGTTCGTTGGTAGGGAACGGAGCAACTGCAATGTCGAAGGCCCGTATCCAATAGGGGACATCAACGTGGGCAACGCGGTCTATGAATTTTAATCGTCTCTCTGGAACCCCCATTCCATAGGCCAGTTTTAGATATGCCGGCACAGCATCCATCGGTCCGCCGAGACAGACAAGGAGAGGCTCAGAACCATTGACAAAGGGTAACAATGCCATCGCCTTTACCAGCTCAGGAATACCTTTCTCCATTTCCATCGTCTGGAAGCGTCCTACGTAACCGATAATCGTGCGATTCGGTTCGAGCCCAAGCTGTTTGCGGCAGGTCTCTTTGCTCGGCAAACCGCTAAACAACGAAATGTCTACCGCATCGGGAAGCACAACAACTTGCTTTTCTGAGAAACCCAAACTAATGAATCTGGCTTTGATGAAAGATGTGACCGCTACGACTAGTCTAAGAGAAGGATGATGCGTAATTCGTCGGAGAAGCCATCTCTGCGCTCTTTTCGGTACGACATGTTCTTCATAGATCGTCGGTAGTCCCAATCGCAAAAGCCAATACGCGACTACGCTGTCACGTGTGTAATAAACATCTGCTGTTCTCCTGCGAGCTTCGACTGAGGCATAAAGAGCCCACAAGAATGCGTGGGCGAAAAAGAGGGACGCCGGAATGCCACTCGAGAAAAACCGTTCGAGACGCACTACATCACAGTTGGGCAAGATTCGTACCTGAAAGGTTTTTCGAAGTCCGTAGTACTCAAACAAGTTTGTTCCTTGAGTTAAAGCGTCTGACTGCTGGCGATAGGGGTGCATTAATAGGACTTCGACGCCGTTCTCCGCGAAGGCCTCGCACATTTTGCCAACCTGATATCCGTGAGCCTTCTCAGTCGGCAGGCGTGCGTTAAAGATATAAGTCAGTTTGTGGACGACTTCCTTCATGACAGACAAACGGTTAACAAGAACTGAAGAGCTGTCTTTGCGACCCCCTCACCGCCTGAAAAAGCTCGACCAGCTTAGCAGCTAACATGTCCAGACCGTGCATCCGGATGACCTGCTCACGCAAATAGAGCCCCATCTCATCACGATCTGTCGCTGAAAGTGCTAGCACCCCCACCAGCTTTTTGGCAAAGTCATCGGCATCCCCATGGTGAAAGAGAAGGAGACGGGCATACTTTCCGAGCGTTTGTCTAAATCCCTCATTCGCAACCAAGCATGGCCGACTACAGCTCATCGCTTCCAAAGCGACCTTGTCGCCAAAACCAGTCGGAGTCATATTCACGTGTACAGCACAGCGGGGATACCAGGACGGCAAATCAGTCATAGACACAGGTGGCTCGAAATGGACAATTTCCTGAAGTCCTAGTTCTCTTACCTCTTCGTAAAGCGAACGGACGTAAGATTCATCCCGGCGCGTCGCAGGGCCTCCCAATATCACTACACGAAAAGTTTTACCCCACCGCTCACGCAACAACCGCGCTGCTTTAAGAAGGATTATGTGGCCTTTGACTGGCGAGAGACGACCTACGCAAAGGATTATGGGCGGATCTTCTGGCGTGGCTCGGCCACTCGGTGAGAACAGCTCGATATCGATACCCTGTCCGACTACATTCAGCTTGTCCTTTTTATAAGGATACGCTGTCGCAACACTTGCAACCATCTGATCCGACAAGTGGTGAGCCAGTTTCAAAATCCACGTCAAACTGGGATGGGCGAACCAGGTGACGATAGGAATCCGCTTCGCTTTGAGCATGGGTGCAGCAAGAACGCTAAAAATCGGAATCATATGGGAAAAACAAACGTCAATACGATCTTCCCGCAAAATTCGAAACAGGTGTCGATAAAATTCGATAGCCCGTCGCGGCTCGCTATAGCCCTTCTCTTTACCGACTGAGTAGACCCGCACGTTATTGGGCAGCTGAATCTTACCTGCCCGCATTGTGATGACATGAATGGAATTCACTCGCTGCGCCAGCGCCCGAATCCAGCGCGTGGTGAAACCCAATATCGGATCATCGGCATCGGTGGCAAGATTAAAGACTAGAAGCCGCATGTTTTTGTTCTTCCTGCTCGATCGAAGGCTGAGCCGCTTCGAAAATCTGCCCGTAACCTTTTACATAGGTTTCAGTAGAGAATAGGTGCGCCGCAAACAGCCTGGCACGGCTTCCCATCTCACGGGCCTCTTCGGGATTATTAAGTATCCAACGAATCTTCTCTGCGAGTGCCTTCTGATCGG
>Ga0137403_10007042_pt1 | contig 12762 bp, 6 predicted proteins | sample CZOMad2_1_16fung_FD_122057 | JGI IMG/M metagenome (GOLD analysis project Ga0137403, IMG submission 122057) | Vadose zone soil fungal communities from Angelo Coast Range Reserve, California, USA - CZOMad2_1_16fungal (Hybrid Assembly) | ecosystem: Environmental > Terrestrial > Soil > Vadose zone... | reverse complement strand
TTACCGATTCGCCGACGCTGCCGCAACTGCAGCGCGACAATCTCTGGCAGCTTTCCGACGGCTTCTCGGTCACGCGCGGCCGTCACACCTTCAAAACCGGATTTCAGTGGATGCATTACCAGGTGAACTACCTGCAAAGCAATGACCCGCGAGGGCAGTATACGTTCACCGGGGCATTCACCGCCGCCGATCCCAATAATACTGCCGCTACCGGCGACGGCTTCGCCGATTTTCTACTCGGGCTACCACAGAACACCAGCCGCACCGTCGGCTTCGCGCAGGCATACCTGCGCGAAAACACTTATGCCGGTTATTTCCAGGACGACTGGCGCATCAGCCCACGGCTTACCCTGAATCTCGGCGTTCGCTACGAGTACTTCGCGCCATTCACCGATGCGCGCGGCCAGCTCCTGAATCTGGACTATTCGACATTGCCGAATGCGCCGCGGCTGGCATCGGTGGGATCGGCCGGAGAGCCCAACCGCAAAAACTTCGCGCCACGTGCGGGCCTTGCGTGGGCCCCCCCGCTAAGCCTGTGGCCGGGACGCAAAATGGTGTTCCGCGCCGGGTATGGCATTTACTTCACTCCGGAAATTTCCATCGAGGCTTACAACCTGGTGCGCAACAACATTCGCATCGAGAACAATGTGACCGACGGCGTGACCCCTCTCCTCACCATCGCCAATGGATTTCCCCAGACCGCCAGTACGGGCTTCCCCACGCAGTACGGCCTCGATCCGCACGCCCCCACTCCGTATGTACAGCAGTGGAACGCCAGCATCCAACAGGAACTGCCCTTCGGCATCCTGTTCGAAGTCGCGTACATCGGCTCCAAGGGAACCAATCTCGGCCTCTTCCGCCACTTCAACACGCCCGCCCACGTCGAGATCGGTCAAGATCTGCCGCCGCGCCCCGGCGACCTGCAGTCTCTTCGTACCTTCCCCGCTCTCGGTCCCATCATCCAGGTCCAGCACATTGGGAATTCCTCCTACAATTCACTGCAACTCAAAGCCGAAAAGCGGATGGGCAAGAGCTTGTCATTTCTGACGAGCTTCGTCTGGTCAAAGTCGATCGACGATGCGGATACCATTCTGCCGGGTTTATTTGACAGCGCGGGTGCCCAGGACGAGCGCAACCTCCGGTTGGAACGCGGCCTGTCATTCTTCAACGTGGGCCGCCGCCTCAGCAGCGGATATGTATACAACCTACCCGGTGCAGGCGGACTCTTCCGGCCGGTGATACGCAGCTGGCAAACGAGCGGCATCATCACGATTCAGGATGGCACGCCCCTCAATCCTTTCTATTTCGCCGAAGATATCGCCAACTCCGGCACCTTCAACCGGCCCAATATCGTGCCCGGACAGAAGATCTCATTGCCCGGTGACAAGCGCACGCCCGACCAGTGGTTCAACACCGCGGCTTTCAGCACGCCGGCGCCCTTTACGTTCGGCAACGCCGGCCGCAACATCATACCTGGCCCGGGAAACATCGTTTTCGACCTGTCGCTCTTGCGGCGTTTCCACCCGCGCGAATCGCAATCCATCGAGTTTCGCGCCGAGTTTTTCAACGCCTTTAATCACCCGAATTTCGGCATCCCCGGACCCTACCCCGATTTCGGTCCCTTCTTCGGTAAGGTCCTGTCAACGGGCGACCCGCGCCGCATCCAGCTCGCGTTGCGGTACGATTTCTGAAGTGGAATAGGCATTCATGCCTGTCGCGATTGGCTTGGCCAACAACGTCCGTTCCGCCGCACCACAACGCTGGGAACAGAATCCCCGCGTTCCGCGTGCTATTGGCGCGGTCTTGGCCGCGCTTCGGTTTTCCGAAGCTGCGCCCGAACTGCTGCGCGGACTCTCCGATGCCGAGTGGAAAACGGCGCTCGAATTTACCGATCGTTCCGCGCTGACGCTCATCCTGGGCGCCACGTGCCGCGAGTATCTGCCCGCGTGGGTGAGCGAGCGGATCGATCGCAACCTTGCCGGCAACACAGAGCGCGTCGGACGGCTACGAGCGGCCTTGGTCGAGATCGCCGCGCAATTCAATGCGCGGCAGATCGAGTACTTGCTCCTTAAGGGCTTTTCGCAGGAGGTTGAGTACGTTCCCGACCCCTACCTGCGCGTGCCCTACGATATCGACCTGTTTACTCCCCCGCCCTTGCTCGGGCGGGCGCGCGAAACGTTACTCGCGCTTTCGTACGAATCGATCCATGGAACGGAGCGATTCCCGTCCGATCATCTTCCGCCAATGGTCCGCAAGACCGGGTGGGAGTGGCGCCGCGATTTCTTCGATCCTGAGATCCCTACCTGCGTCGATCTGCATTTTCGGTTCTGGGATACGGAAACGGAGCACTTCCAAGCCCCGGGCGTTGAAGACTTCTGGACGCGCCGCATCCAGCAGGATGGCGTGCCGGTGCTCGATTACGCCGACCGACTCGGTTACGCGGCTCTGCACCTGCTGCGGCACCTGTTGCGCGGCAGCGTGCGACCGTGCCATGCGTACGAAATCGCGTACTTTCTCGACAATCAATCCGGCAACGAGGCGCTGTGGGATGCATGGCGCGGACTGCATCCAGAGCCGCTCCGCCGCGTCGAAGCCGTTTCGTTTCGCTTGGCTGCCGAGTGGTTCGGCTGCCGCGTCCCGCCTCCGGTCCAGGAACAAATCGACCGTCAGGGGGGCGATGTGCCGCTCTGGTTCGCGCGCTATGCGGCTTCACCACTCGAAGCCCAGTTTCACCCCAACAAGGACGAGCTCTGGCTGCACTTCGCGCTGATCGGCTCGGCGCGCGGGCGACGCCGGATCTTTCTGCGCCGTGTCTTCCCTCAGACCTTGCCGGGACCGGCCGACGCAACCTTCGTGCCCGATGGGCAGCTTACTTGGCGGTTGCGCTGGCGCAGCGGAATCAAATACACCGCGCATGTCGCAAGCCGCATTCTGCACCACGCAAGTGCTTTGCCCACCGTAATCGCCCATGGAGTGATCTGGAAATCGCGCACGTCGCAGTTGCAGGCGCCCTTCTGGCGTTTTCTTCTCTCCAACACGCTTTTTGACATAGGGATGTTCCAGTTCACTCTGCTGTACAACCTCTATCTGCTGGACCTGGGCTATCGCGAGAATGTGCTCGGCCTCATTTCGGGCGCATTTACCGCCGGCAATCTCGCCGGCGTGTTGCCCGCGGCTGCTTTGGCGAACCGCTATGGCCTTAGACGCACCTTACTGACCTGCGTGGCTGGTACCGCGGCGTTATGTGCGCTTCGCGCCACCGTACATGGCGAGCCGGCGCTTTTGGCTTCGGCTTTCGCCGGCGGAGTATTTCTGTCGTTGTGGTTCGTCTCCAACTCCCCGAGTGTGGCGGCCCTTACATCCGAAAACGCGCGGCCCAAGGCATTTAGCATTATCTTCGGCTGGGGCATCGCGCTGGGAATTGTGGCAGGTATGACCGGCGGGCAGCTACCCGGACTGGTGACCCATTATGGCCTCGCCGCATCTCCGCGAGAAGCCAAACAGGTGGTACTCTTCGCTAGCGCCGCCCTCGCCGCTCTGGCACTTTGGCCTCTCGCGCGTTTACGGATCGAGCCACCGCGGCGGCATGAAACACGCAGTTACCCACGTGGCCCGTTCATCCGGCGGTTTCTCCTGGCCATCGGCGTGTGGAGTTTCGCCATGGGATTGTTCGGTCCACTGTTTAACGCCTATTTCTCGCGCCAGTTCAGAATGCCCGTGGAACGTATTGGGATGGTGTTCTCGATTTCCCAAGCCGCACAGGTGATTGCCATCCTTTCCGCTCCCCTGCTCCTGCGACGCCTGGGTTTGACGCGCGGAGTGGCGGTCATGCAGTTAGCCACCGCCCTCGTCCTTGCTCTACTCGCTCCCGCTCAAGTGGCTCTCTTGGCCGCTGTGCTTTACACCTCCTACGCGAGCTTTCAATACATGAGCGAGCCGGGAATCTACAGTTCGCTCATGAACCGCGTAGCGGCGAACGAGCGTGGTGGCGCCTCGGCCCTCAATTTTCTAGTGATCTTCGTCGCACAGGCGCTCGCCGCGACGGCCGCGGGCGCAGTGGTCGCCCGTTTCGGATATGCGCCCATGCTGATAGGCGCCGCCGTAATCGCAGCATGCGCAGCTGTGCTTTTCTGGCGCTTGCCCAAACCGGCTGCGCCCACAACATAAAGAGCAGCTTGCCATTTCTAGCCACAACCCGATACCATCGAATGCACTTAACATGAAATACTTCCTCGCCAAAACCGACCCCGAAACCTACTCCATCGACCAGTTCGAGCGCGAAAAGAAGACCGTGTGGGACGGCGTCAAGAACCCGCAAGCTTTGCGCGCCATCAGCGAAATGCGCCCGGGCGACCGCGTCTTCCTCTACCACAGCGGCGGCGACGCGGCCGTCGTCGGCCTGGTGAAAGTTGTCTCCGAACCCCGTCCCGATCCGAAAAACCCCAAGCTCACCGTAGTCGATCTCGAATTTCTGTCCCGGCTCGACCCACCCACCACTCTGCACGAAATCAAAGAATCCGGCCTATTCTCCGACTGGGCGTTAGTCCGGCAAGGAAGACTCTCCACCATGGCCGCCCCGGAATCGTTCGTAGCATGGATGAAAAAGAGAAACAGGTTTTAGGTGTCAGGTGCCAGGTGTTAGCGAACGGCGACAGTTGCTATCTGCTATCCCTAACACCTAACACCTAGCACCTAACACCTAACACCTCCTGCCCCACCTCCTCGTTACACTTCCACGGAGTGTATTTCTCCCAAAAACCAAATCTGCTCAAAACGGGCAATACTAAACCCAAGAAAAATATAGTATTCTGGGGCAAGAAAGAGGCTTCATGGGCTGGCACCCCACGTGCTGACACAGGGGGGCTCAGGGTGGTAGTGTCCCGGGCGGCCGGGCGGATGGCATGTTTCAGGAACTGAAGTTCCAACTCTCGACAGCGATACTGACTCTGCTGACACTGGCTGCCGGTGTGTCTGCCGTCATCAATTTCCAGCAGCAGAGCCGTTTTCGCCTTCCCGACGATGGTGTGATCTGGGTGGATCGCACCGCGGGCGTCGAAGCTCTGGACGTGGCCAATCACCGTCCCGCGGCCAATGCCGGCGTGCGCAATGGCGACATCCTGGTCAGCATTAACGGGAGCTCGGTCGCGAAGTCGATCGATGTTTCGAAGATTCTGGTGGGCATCGGCACCTGGAACAAGGCGGATTACGTGGTTCGGCGCGGCGGCGTGGATGTTAAGATGCCGCTCATTGTCGGCGAAGTCCCGCGCGACCCGGCGATCCTCTACCTCTACATCGTAGGCCTGGCTTACCTGGCGATTGGACTGTTTGTTTACTTTCGCCGTGGTACAGCGTACAAAGCACAGCACTTCTACGTTTTCTGCCTGGTTTCATTTATCTTTTGCACTTTTCACTACACCGGCAAGCTGAACAACTTCGACAAGCTGATTTACTGGGGCAACGTTGTCGCCGGCATGCTGGCTCCGGTGATCTTCGTCCACTTCTGTCTCTCATTCCCGGAACCGCGGCGCTGGCTGCGTTTCCGCGTTCCGGCCGTCGGGCTGTACGGAATTGCGGGTTCGATGGTCGCGATCTATGTTCTGGCCAGCTCGGGGATGCTGCGCATTTCGATCCCGCCGGTTGAATTGCGCTGGCTGCTCGACCGCATGTGGCTGGCGCTGCTCACGGCGATCTACATCCTGGGCGGGTTCGCCTTGAGTCTCGAGTACCGGAAAGCGGAAGATCCGATCCTGCGGCGGCAGTTGAAGTGGCTGCGCAACGGAACCTTTTGCGGCGTTATGCCGTTCGCGCTTTTCTATACCCTGCCTTACGTCGCCGGCTTCGTGCCCACGCCGCTGATGAGGATCGCGGTGCTTTCTTTGGTGCTGGTTCCGTTGAGCCTGGCTTATGCCATCGTGCGTTACCGGTTGATGGATGTCGACATCCTGTTCCGGCGCGGGTATGCCTACACGCTAGCGACGCTCTGCGTACTGGCCGCTTTCTACGGCATCATCTTCTCGCTGGCCAGCATCGTCCAGAAAAATTTCCAGGACCTCGGTAACACCGGCCTGATCACCGTAATGCTGGTCGCCGCCTTTCTGTTCCAGCCCGTCCGCAACTGGATCCAGGAGCGCCTGGACCGCTACTTCTATCGCGATCAATACGACTACCGGCGCACGCTGGTGGAATTCGCCCGCGAGCTCAGTTCAGAAACCGATCTCGACACCATGCTGCACGCGGTAGCGGAGCGGTTGACGCAGACGCTTTCCATCAGCCACCTGGCGTTTTTCCTAATGGATACTGTGGGAGACGAAGAGCCGCCGGAGTTCAAGCTGAAAATGGGCGTGGGCCTGCGCGATCGGAATACACGCCCGATTGCCCCCGGCGATCCGCTGGATTTGACTTTCCTCAACTGGAAACGCGACCAGCCGTACCTGTTTTTCGAACGGACGCGGTATCGCCTGGATGCTGTCTCGGGCTCGTGGGCGCCGTCGGTCCGCCGTTCCATCGAAGATCTCGACCTTACCTATTACCTGCCCTGCGTGGCGCACGGGCGCACCGTGGCCTTTCTCGGCGTGAGCCGCACCGCGGACGGCGATTTTCTTTCGAGCGTAGACCTCGAGCTGCTCTTGACGCTGACCGGCTACGTAGCCATCGCGATCGAAAACGCGCGCCTCTACAGTTCGCTGGCAAGCAAGGTCGAGCAGTACGAGCGGCTCAAGGAGTTTAGCGAAAACATTGTCGAATCCATCAACGTCGGCATCCTGGCCGCCGGGCTTGACGATCGTGTGGAGAGCTGGAACACGCAGATCGAACGGCTAACCGGTATCGCGCGCGATCAAGCCGTCGGACAGCCGCTCTCGGCTTTATTCCCGGCCGACCTGGCCGAGCAGTTCGACCACGTACGCACCGATACCGGTGTTCATCACATCTACAAGTTTGTCCTGCGCCCGGCCGTCAAGTACGCTGCCGCGAACGGCAGTGCTAATGGAAGCAGCGTCAATGGAAATGCACCCAGCGAGGCCAACGGGAACGCACGCTATCGCGAGGCCACGCTTAACATCGCCATTGCCCCGCTGGTTTCCAAGCACCAGGAGCACATTGGCCGCCTGATTATTTTCGACGACGTGACCGATCGCGCCGAACTCGAGAAGCGCCTTGTGCAAGCCGACAAGCTCAGCAGCATCGGCCTGCTGGCGGCCGGAGTGGCGCACGAAGTCAATACGCCGCTCGCTGTCATTTCCAACTACGCCCAGATGCTCGCCAAGCAGGTCAGCGAGGACGATCAGAAATCGCGCATGCTGGAAAAAATCGCCAAGTCGACGTTCCGCGCGAGCGAAATCGTCAACGGCCTGCTGAACTTCTCGCGTACCTCGACCACGGAGTTCGGCGAGGTGAATCTCAACCGCGTCATCCAGGAGACGCTGTCGCTTGTCGAGCATCAGGTCAAGAAAGCCGGCGTCGAGGTCCGCACGCATCTAGACCCTGCGCTGGCGCCGGTTCACGGCAACGCAGGCAAGCTGCAGCAGGTGTTTCTCAACCTGTTCCTGAACGCCCGCGACGCCATGGAAACCGGCGGCGTGCTCGAAGTGACGACCTCGGCCGAAGACAGCGGCGCGCGCGTGGAAGTCACCGATACTGGGCACGGTATCGCACCCGAGCACCTGCATCGCATTTACGATCCCTTCTTCACCACCAAGGCCGCGCGCAAGGGGACAGGCCTCGGACTCTCGGTCAGCTACGGTATCATGCAAGAACATGGCGGTACCATCGAAGTTTTCAGCCGCCCCGGCGGTGGCACCCGCTTTCACCTCGCGCTTCCATGGTCGAAGGCAGCAGCCCGCGCCCGGGACGCACAGAGGAAGCCGGTGAATGCCTGAAATCGCCACCACGGAAGATCCCACAGTCTCATCCCCCAAAGGCAAAATTCTGGTGATCGACGATGAAGCGGACATCCGCGAAAGTCTGGATGCGCTGCTGAGTCTGGAGGGTTACGAAGTCGATCTGGCCGCCAACGGAACCGACGGGACAAAACGCCTGGAGTCCCATGGGTACGATCTCGTCCTGCTCGATCTGATGATGCCTGACCGCTCGGGCATGGACGTGCTGCGCGACGTGCGCGACCGCGACCGCGAGACCCCCATCTTCATGATCACGGCGTTCGGCTCGACCGAAACCGCCGTGCACGCGCTGAAGCTGGGCGCCAACGATTACTTCACCAAGCCCTGGGAAAACGACAAGCTGCTGATCGAGATCGACCGCACCATCGCCGAGCGGCGGCTGCTCTACGAGAATACGCATCTCAAGCGCGCCCTCAAGCAGCGCTACAGTTTCCCCAACATCATCGGGAAAAGCGAACGCATGCTGCGCGTGCTCGACCTGGTGAGCCAGGTGGCGACCAGCCGCTCCACCATCCTGATCACCGGTGAGACTGGAACGGGCAAGGAGCTGATCGCCAAAGCCATCCATGCGCACTCGCCGCGCGCCGAGTTTATGTTCGTGCCGGTGAACAGCGGCTCGCTGCCGCAGGACCTGCTCGAATCCACCCTGTTCGGCCACGTGAAGGGCGCCTTTACCAGCGCGATCCAAACACGCAAAGGCTACTTCGAAGTGGCCAACCACGGCACCATCTTCTTCGACGAGATCGGCACCATCGGCGCGGAGACGCAGGCCAAATTGCTGCGCGTGATTCAGGAAAAGGAATTTCAACCGCTCGGCTCGAACGACACCGTCAAAGTGGACGTACGGATTCTGGCCGCGACCAACGACGACCTGAGGAAGTCGGTTGACGAAGGCAGGTTCCGCCAGGATCTCTACTACCGGCTCAACGTGATCAACATCGCGCTGCCGCCGCTGCGCGAGCGCAAAGAAGATATACCGGCGCTGGTGGATTTCTTCTTCACCAAGTACTGCCGCGAGAACCAGAAGTACCTGGATGGCAACAATCGCTCCGTCCTGCACTTCCAACCCGAAGCCATGCAGATCCTGATGGACCACAACTGGCCGGGGAACGTGCGCGAACTGGAGAACGTAGTGGAGCGCGCCGTGGTGCTGGCAGCGGACGCGGCCGTCCCGCTCGACGTTTTTCCGGATCACTTACTGCAAGCCAGCGGCATCCGGTTGCACCGCGGGGATGGCGGCCCGCTTCCCGCGGATGCTTCGCTATTCGAGATCGTGGCGGATTTCGAGCGGCGCATCATCATCGAGCGTCTGGAGCAGTTCAACTGGAGCCAGACCGAAGCCGCCGACAGCCTGCATGTTCCGCTTTCCACGCTGAATCAGAAAATCAAGCGCCTGAATATTGAGATTCGGCGTAAGTCAGAAACCAACCGCGTAGCCGAGCACGCCGAACGGCGCACGTAGCAGTCACGGCATGGCGAAACCGCTCCCGCTCGAAATCACCCCCAAAGAAGTGAAGCGCCTTCTCGACAAGCGCAAGGGAGTGCGCCTGGTGGACGTGCGCGAGCCGGTGGAATTCGAGGCGGCGCGCATCGAGGGCGCGGAACTGTTCCCCATGCGCACGATTCCCAAGGTGCTGCCCTTGTTAGAGGAAGAAGAAAACCAGATCGTAGTGTACTGCCATCACGGCATGCGCAGCCTGCAAGTGGTAGGTTGGCTGCGCGAGCAGGGCGTCGAGAACTGCACCAGCATGGCGGGCGGCATCGATCGCTGGAGCCTGGAGATCGATCCCAAGGTACCGCGCTACACATAGTTGTAGTCCGGCCGATTTTGTAGGGCGGGCATTCCTGCCCGCAGCCGGCCTCCCGGCCGGCTGGACCCGCTGGAAAGCGGGTCCGCAGGCTGTAAAGCCTGCCCCCGGTTCAGGTCAGACTCTTTTATTCGTCCGGACTACACGTAGAACCGGCAAAATCGCCTGTCCGGTTTTTTAGCGCCAGTGCCCCCGGCGATAAGAGTAGCGGCCGTGATTGTAGTAGGCACGCCCCGGGACCCACCTCGCGTGCGGGCGCGGCGGCCGCGACCAATATCCCGGTACCCAGACGTAGCGATCGCGCCAGTCCCAGAAGCCATCGATCCACACGTAACCGGGACCAGGCGCATAACCCACGGCGCCGTAGACAGCGGGTCGTGGCGGCGGTCCCGCAGAGTAGTAAGAAGCACGCGCGGCGCACCCTACCAGAGAAAATATAGCCAGCGCGGGCACCAACCAAAGTGCTCGTTTCATAGCGTCTCCTGACTAAGGAAACGCGCCGCGTTCACGCGCAGTTGCGGCCTTCATCGTCTGTTAATGAAGGCGTTCTCCGCGCGTGGAAACATACACTGGATCAGCGGTATTACCCGCCGGACTCAGCCCGCCGTCTTCACCGGCCCCAGGTACTTGTCCAGCCAGTCGAGGATTTCCCGTATCACATCGCGCAGGTCGGCGGGGATGTGGCCGGCATCATAAATGACCAGCCGCTTGTCTTTTTCCGGAGCCCCCCAGAAGCGGAACATAGGCCTGGCCTGGTGTTCGGTCGATTGATCGAAATCGTAGCGGCCGTTCAGTTCGAGCAGCGGCATGTGCGCCCGCGGCGCGAAGTTGATGTCGTCGACTTCGGGCGGCAGCCGGCTCTCAGGGAATCCGCCGGCCAGCAGCACACACGTCTTGAAGCGGCTCTCGATGCCGCACATCCTCGGCCCCCGATTCGCACCCCAGCTCAGTCCGTAAAACGCAATGCGCGCGTGATCGATGTCCGTCCGGCTTTCGAGATAATCGACCGATCGGGCCGCATCTTTGACCGCCTGTATAGTCACGTCGCGTTCCGCATTGGGACCGTGGACATCCACTTGGCGCTCGTAAGTCCCCTTGTAAATCGGAAACATGACCGCCCTTCCGCTCCGCATCGCGAACTCGAAAAAAATCAGGCTGATGCCGAGAGTCTCACTCGACCGCAACACCGCGGCATCGGATCCGGGGTGATAGACCAGGGCCTGATAGGGCGCCGCGGCGTTCTTGGGCAGGAACAAATAGGCCGCCACGCGCTCGTTACCATATCCCGCCGTGAAGCTGACTTTTTCCTTCCGCCAATAAGGATGAGAATTGTCGGCCGATTCGACGCGCGCATCGAGCGGTCCCTTATCGTAGGAATACAGGCCGCGGTAAGCCTCGAAAATCTGGTCGCTGACGGGTTTCTCTTTGGAATAATCCCGGTAGGCGCGCTCGATTGGCCCGGTGAGGGTTACGGGCAGCACGCCACTATACTTCACGCAACGAAAACCATTCGCTGCCGCGCGATCAAAAGGCGGCCGGGCGTCCGCATCGAGAAACATGTAACTGGGCTCGTTCCATGCGCCGCCAAGAGTGTAACGGTTGGCTGCATCTGCATTCCAGGCCCACTCCTTTAGGTTGCCGGCCATATCATAGGTCCCGAATGGCCCCATCCCTTGGTAGCTGCCCACACGCGCCGTGCCTTTGTGATCGAAGTTGCTGAATCTCAGGATGTCGGAGAAGATGCCCGCCCCCGCGGCGTTGAACCATTGGTGCGCGGTCGGCAACGCCTTTCCGGCAAACTCCGCGTAGGCGGCGGCTTCGTACCAGCTCACGCCGGATACTGGAAAGTCCGCCTGACCCTCGGGATATGCGCCCAGATCCCAGGTAGACGGGCCCGGCCGGCCAGTGGCATCACGGAACTTGAGCATGGCCTCTTCCCACGAAATTGCGCGCCCGTGCTCGACCAACGGCTGTTTCCAGTGTTGGCGATTCTGGTAGCCGCCGCGGTCCATGAACTCTTTGAACTGCCGGTTGGTGACTTCGTATTTGTCGATCCAGTAGTCCGGGAGCTGGACCGCCGGCGAGCCGCCCAGCTGAAACTCGCCCGCCGGCACCTTCACCATTCCAGCCGGAGCCGAATCCTGGAGTTCGAGGCGCAACGGAACATTAAAGTGGGAAAACGCCGCTTCAAGCGATTCGTATCCCGGCTTCACGAACTTCCAGCGAAGAAAGCCGGCAGGTATGCGAACCTGATCCAACGGCGACCGGCCGATCATCTCCCAGGCATCGTCAGGATCGCCGTAATCCTTGATGAATACCTCGGCGTCCGCCGGGGTGGTGTGAATGGACGTGACGGGCGTGATCACATCGCGCATCTGCCGTAGCTGTGGGTCGTCGGCAATGTAACGCTCTGCCTGGCGGAGCAAGCGCCAAGCGCCGTGCATGTGGAGCTGCTGCATCGACCGGGTGGCTGCCGGCAGCACTTCGTTGCGGGCCCATCGCGCGCGCGAAGTATGCCACGCGAACCAACCGGCCGCACCGGCTATGGCGAGAATCACTACGACCGCAGCGATGGCGTACCTGGGCTGATGCAGCATGGCGCTCAAGCCGGTCGCAGACGTAGCCAGGCGCGCCTGAACCGCTGCCAGATCGTCGCGCAGCTCGGCGCCCGAGCGATAACGCGCTTCCCGGTTCTTTTCGAGGCAGCGCTGCAAGATCCGGCTGAGTTCCGCGGGAAGCCCTGGCCTTACAGTAACCACCGGCTGTGGCGTGTCGCGCAGGATAGCCGCCATGGTGGAAAGCTGGGATTCGCCCTGGAACGGCCGGCGGCCGGTCAACATTTCATAGAGCACCGCGCCGAACGAGAACACGTCCGAGCGCGCGTCCACCGGCTTGGCCTCAATCTGCTCAGGCGACGCATAAGCCACGGTGCCCACGATCACACCGGCGCGCGTGGCGCCTTCCGCGGTAACGGTCATGTCCTCTGATCCGGCGCGCTCCACGAGTTTGGCCAGGCCGAAATCCAGAACCTTCACCCGGCCACCGGCCGTCACCAC